>OLPY01000056.1_pt1 | contig 99810 bp, 90 predicted proteins | sample 1672481 | NCBI WGS metagenome assembly OLPY01 (sample SAMEA3136691, study PRJEB25190) | human gut metagenome | biome: human gut; feature: human-associated habitat; material: faeces | place: Austria | collected 2013 | reverse complement strand
CATTTCTTGTTCCTCCGATTTTAAGCTCATACAATATCGTATCGACAGAAACATCTTAACGGTTATCCATCTTCTGTGCAAACATCGGTATATGATGTAAAAAATGGGCAATTCCAATCGGAACTACCCATTTATTATTAAAAATATGCGATTTTTCTTGCTCTGCACAAATTTCTGCATCAAATGATGTAAGTTTGATGTAAATCACTGTTTTATATGGTTTTGACCAAATGAAGTACATCCCGTCATTTTAGTGAAACGGTACATCCATACATCATCTTAATAGAGCTTTGCTCCTGCCGGAATATGGTTATCCACCATAATCAGATGCAGTTCTTCATCCTCGGAATCTTTCAGATTGTTCACTGCGGAAAGTAACATACCGCAGGATTCAATTCCCATCATCTTTCTCGGTGGCAGGTTTGTGATGGCGATCAGTGTCTTCCCAACCAGTTCTTCTGGTTCATAGTATGCATGAATACCGGAAAGAATAGTTCTGTCAACGCCTGTTCCGTCATCCAGTGTGAACTGTAACAGCTTTTTGCTCTTCGGTACTGCTACGCATTCTTTTACTTTAACAGCACGGAAATCAGATTTACTGAAGGTATCGAAATCAACCTCTTCTTCAAATAAAGGCTCAATCTTTACATTTGAAAAATCAATTTTCTCTTCTTTGGTCGCAACCTGGTCGCAATTTTCTTTTTCTGCGCTCTGAGATGCCTTATTTGCCTTCTTATCAGCGTCCAGTGACTTCATTGTTGGGAACAGAAGTACATCTCTGATCGCCTGGCTGTCTGTCAGCAGCATTACCAGACGGTCGATACCGTATCCGATACCACCTGTCGGAGGCATACCGATTTCCAGTGCGTTCAGGAAATCTTCGTCGGTATGTTCTGCTTCGTCATCACCGGCGGCTGCGTTAGCATCCTGTGCTGCGAAACGTTCACGCTGATCGATCGGATCGTTCAGCTCGGAGTATGCATTACACATTTCCCATGTGTTGATAAACAGCTCGAAACGTTCTACCTTGGTCGGATCGGAAGGTTTCTTCTTGGTCAGCGGTGAGATCTCGATCGGATGATCCATGATAAAGGTCGGCTGGATCAGTTCCTTCTCGCAGAACTCTTCGAAGAACAGGTTGATGATATCGCCTTTTTTGTGGCGTTCTTCGTACGCGATATGATGTTCTTCTGCCAGTTTCTTTGCAGCTTCATCGTCTGCAACCTGGTCAAAATCGATACCTGCATATTTTTTGATGGCATCGTTCATGGTCAGACGTTCAAATGGTTTTCCAAGATCGATCTCGATGCCATTGTAGGAGATCTTTGTAGAACCGCAGACTTTTTCTGCCAGATAACGGAACATGGATTCGGTCAGTTCCATCATACCTTCATAATCAGTATATGCCTGATACAGCTCCATCAGGGTGAATTCCGGGTTGTGACGGGTGTCTACACCTTCATTACGGAATACTCGTCCGATCTCGAACACTCTCTCCAGACCACCAACGATCAGTCTCTTCAGATACAGTTCCAGAGAAATACGCAGTTTTACATCTTCGTTCAGTGCATTGTAATGTGTCTCGAACGGTCTTGCCGCAGCACCACCTGCATTTGCAACCAGCATCGGAGTCTCTACTTCCATAAAGTCACGTCCGGAAAGGAAGTTACGGATCTCTTTGAGGATCTGAGAACGTTTGATAAAGACTTTCTTGCTTTCCTGGTTCATGATCAGGTCTACATATCTCTGACGATAACGGGTATCCGTATCGGTCAGACCATGGAATTTCTCCGGAAGGATCTGTAAACTCTTGGATAACAGCGTCATTTTCTCTGCATGGATAGAAATCTCACCGGTTCTTGTTCTGAATGCAAATCCTTCCAGACCGAAGATATCGCCAATATCAGATTTTTTAAAGTCTGCGTAGGAATCGGTGCCAATGGCATCTCTTGCCACGTATACCTGAATATTGCCCTGCAGATCCTGAATATTACAGAAAGAAGCTTTTCCCATCACTCTCTTGAACATCATACGGCCTGCTACGGCTACATGAATCGGGTTTGCATCCATGATGCTTCTTCTTTCTTCATAGTCTTTCTTCAGAACTTCTTTTTTCTGTTCTTCATCCAGACCTTCTACTTCCGGTTCCTTATGGTCTTTGAGAAGTTCCGCTTCATGTGCTTCATAAATCTCTTTTACCTCAAGGGAATGATGTGTCTGGTTAAATTTGGTAATCTGGAACGGGTCTTTACCATTTGCCTGCAGTTCTGCCAGTTTTTCACGGCGCACCTTTAATAACTGATTCGTATCCTGCTCCTGCTTCTTCTGTTCTGCCACCTTTGTCACTCCTTCTTTTCTGCTGCGATGCGTCTGCTTCTTATTCTAAAGCAGCGCTTCTGATCTTTTCCGATAGTTACTTGTTTATTACTCAGATATTTCTCTCGATCTTCAGAACTTTATACTGCATGATGTCTCCGTCAGCCAGTTCTACATCTACCACATCACCCTGTTTTGCTCCGATCAGAGCTTTTCCAACAGGAGATTCATTGGAGATTTTTCCCTGCAGGCTGTTTGCTTCTGTGGAACCAACCAGCTGAAAATCCATCTCTTCATCATATTCCATATCCAGAACTTTTACTTTGCAGCCAACGTTGATCTTGCCTTCGTCAACTTCATCTTCCACAACAACTTCTGCATTTTTCAGGATCTTCTCAATCTCTTCAATACGAAGTTCGATATCTCTCTGTTCATCTTTTGCTGCATCGTACTCTGCATTCTCGGAAAGGTCTCCCTGTTCTCTGGCTTCCTTGATCTTTTCTGCTACTTCTTTTCTTTTTACAACCTTCAGGTCATGTAATTCATCTTCCAGTTTTTTCAGTCCGGCATATGTGAGTAAGTTTTTCTTTGCTTCCATGTTTCTACGTTTCCTTTCTTTCCGTGATCATCTGACACGGTATGATCACTCTTTATTTCTATTTTATTTTCTGCGTTAGATTATGTCCCTTATTTATAGATATTACACGTTTTTACATTGCATACCAGAAACTTCCATTCACCTTCACTTCACTATGGATTCTGTGCTTTCCGGTACTTGAAGAACTTGTTTTTCTCCCTTATGCAATCACAGTATTATAAAGGAAACGCGTGAAAATGTCAACTATTCCGGAAGTTTTCGTCTGCCGATTCTCCCCTTGTGTTACTGATCACTCCGTTCTCGCTGACACGTTTCGCACTACACAAACTTATGATCCTGATCAGTTCCACCCTTCCAGCAACTGTTCCAGTTCTTCCATGCTCTGTACTTCATTCACTGCTGCCCGAAGCTGTGCCGAATGTGGATACCCTGCCGTATACCACGCCACATGTTTTCGCATCTCACGCATCGCGGTAAGCTCGCTCTTATACTTCATCTGCAGACCGGCATGGCGCCGAATCATCTCCTTCACTTCAGAAAGTTCCGGTTTCTTCGGTACTGTACCGTATTCCAGATATTCTGCCGTCTGTGCAAAGATCCATGGATTCCCCTGCGCGGCACGACCGATCATCACACCATCACATCCGGTTTCTTCCAGAAGTGCTTTTGCTTTCTGTGGTGAATCCACATCTCCATTTCCGATCACCGGAATGGACACAGCTTCTTTTACTTTTCGGATGATTTCCCAGTCTGCTTTTCCGGAATAAAACTGCTGTCGTGTCCGTCCGTGAACCGCAATCGCGGCTGCACCACTGTCCTCGATGATCTTTGCGATCTCCACCGCATTCACATGATCATCGTCAAATCCTTTTCGTATCTTTACCGTCAACGGCTTCTTAATCGCTTTTGCCATCGCCGTTACTATCTCACGGACCAGTTTCGGGTTTTTCATCAGTGCGGATCCCTCACCATTATTAACCACTTTCGGCACCGGGCATCCCATGTTGACATCCAAAATATCAAACGGCTTTTCTTCGATCTGTTTTGCCATCTCACTCATGATCTCCGGGTCTGAGCCGAAAAGCTGCAAGGATACCGGCCGCTCTTCCGGCAGGATCCGCATCAGTTCCTGTGTATTCTTATTCTTATAATAAATGGCCTTGGCACTGACCATCTCCATACACAAAAGTCCTGCCCCCTGTTCTTTGCACAGGAGACGAAATGGCAGGTCTGTCACACCTGCCATCGGAGCCAGAACCACTGGGTTCGGTAATGTTACATTTCCAATCTGAAGTTTCATCCTTCCTCCCCGTCTTCCATCTCTTCCCCAAGAAAGAATACCCGGTAATACATCTCCAGAGATGCCAGCAGCTCCTGTTTTTCTTTCCGGATCTGTTTGATGCGCAGTACGCTGCCAATCTCATCATACATCGCATCCGCATCCAGCGCTTCTGTCTTGAATTCCAGGTTTCCGTCCTCATCGAATTCCAGTGTCAGGATACCGCCGATCTCCTCAGTATACATCACACAGAGGATCTGCAGTTCTTCTTTTACCTGCTGTGGCAGGGCGTCAAAATCCGGATTAAAATAATATTTCTGTTCGTAGGCACTGGCACCACATAAAACGATTCGATCTGCGTACATCTTTCCTCCTATACATATCCGTAAAGACCACGGACAGATACCTCTCCCGCATAAACCTCGGTGATGGTTCCGTCTTCTTTTTCTACCAGAAGCTCACCCATGGCGTTGATTCCTCTCGCCACACCGGTGTATTCATGTCCCGGTTCCAGTACACGCACCTGCTGATCCTGATTGACCAGCGCTTCCTGATAGGCAGCCATCAGTCCGCTCAGATCCTGTGTCTTTACAAATATCTCATAATTTTCTTCTATTTTTTCCATACATTCTGCGATCAGTGCAGAACGGTTGACTTTATGCCCGATCTCTTTTTGCAGAGACGTAGCTTTATCTTCCAGCTCCTCCGGAAATTCCCGCAGATTGGCATTGATTCCGATTCCTGTCACCAGATATTCAATATAGTTCATCTGCGCGCTCATTTCCGTCAGAATTCCTACTAATTTTTTCCCGTTCAGCACCACATCGTTCGGCCATTTGATCTGTGCCTGCAGACCCAGATTACTCCGGATCGCCTGGGTCACGGAAAGTCCGATCACCAGGGTCAGCATCGAAGCCCGATCCGGCCGGATCTCCGGGCGAAACAGGATTGACATATAAATAGCACTTCCGTGAGGAGAATCCCAGGCTCGTCCACGCCGCCCTTTTCCTCTACTCTGATAATCCGCCACCGCAAGGGTTCCATGGGGCGCATCTTCCTCTGCCAGCCGCTTGATCTGGGTATTGGTAGAATCAATCTCATCATAATAATACAGCGTCTGGCCCACCCAACGGGTATGCAGACGGCTCTTGATCTCACTCTCGCCCAGCACATCCGGCACATCTTTCAGACAATATCCCTTATTCTGTACCGCCTCGATCTCATAGCCTTCTTCTTTCAGCTGTTTCATGTATTTCCACACCGCAGTTCTGGAAACTCCCAGCTGTTCACACAACTCCTGACCTGACAGATAGCCATCCGTCTCCAGCAGTTTTTTTAAGATTCTGGTCTTTGTTGACTCCATGGATTATGCCCCCAGAGTTGCCGCCATCACCGCTTTGATGGTATGCATACGGTTTTCCGCCTCCTGGAAAACTTTGGACTGTTCCGACTGGAAGACTTCATCGGTAACTTCCATATCCTTCAGGCCAAAACGTTCTCCCATCTCTTTGCCGATACCAGTATTCAGATCGTGGAAAGATGGCAGACAGTGCAGGAAGATTGCTTCTTTCTTACCGTTTGCCATAACCTCCTTCGTTACTTTATATGGAGAAAGATCTTTGATTCTCTCCGCCCATACTTCGTCCGGCTCACCCATGGATACCCATACATCTGTACAGATGACATCTGCATCTTTTGTTCCCTCCATCACATCTTCCGTCAGAGTGATGGTGGCACCGGATGCTTTTGCATACTCCTGACACTGAGCTACCAGTTCTTCATTCGGGAAATACTTTTTCGGTGCACATGCCACAAAATCCATGCCCATCTTCGCGCAGGCAATCATGTAAGAATTTCCCATATTATATCTTGCATCACCCATATAGACCAGTTTGATGCCTTTGAGTCTTCCGAAGTTTTCCTTAATGGTCAGCATATCCGCCAGCATCTGGGTCGGATGATATTCGTTGGTCAGACCGTTCCATACCGGAACTCCTGCATATTTCGCCAGTTCTTCCACGATTTCCTGCCCAAAGCCACGATATTCAATTCCTTCGTACATGCTGCCCAGGACCTTTGCTGTATCCGCGATGCTTTCTTTTTTACCGATCTGGGATCCCTTCGGATCCAGATAGGTGGTTCCCATGCCCAGGTCATGTGCCGCCACTTCAAAAGAACAGCGGGTTCTGGTACTGGTCTTTTCGAAAATCAGTGCTACATTTTTCCCGCGCAGCGTGTCTGTCAGAACTCCTTCTTTCTTTTTCTTCTTCAGATCTGCAGACAGTTCCAGCAGATATGCTATTTCTTCCGGTGTATAATCTTTTAATGTCAGAAAATGACGTCCTTTTAAATTCATGATAATTCCTCCTCTTTCGGTAAATTCATTTCCCGGTATCCACCCTATTTTCTTCCAAAACATTCGTCATACTTCACACGTTTCGAAAAATGCGGTAAATGCCGGAAGTTTTTCCCGTTCTTCCTGTGGCATACGGTCCAGCTTTTCCTGTATCTTTTCCACAAGTCCTTCTACGGTATAAATCTGGTACTTCGATACCCGGCACAGTTTCGCCGTGGCTTCCAGTGCCGCCAGATACAGTTCCTTATAATTCCACTCTCTGGAAAGCTTTAATTCCAGAGCCGTTCCCGGCAGGATCAGTTCCGTCAGGCTTCTGTAACGGGTTTCTGCACTCCCTTTGAAGTGATGCCACCGGCACAGTCTCTCCAGACTGCTCTCCGGAATCTGCACCAACTGCTTTAAATAATAACATTCTTCCTGATTTTCTTCAATATAGTAAATCTTTCCTTTCAGCCCATAGACCATTCTTTTCGCATCGTAATATCCGATTTTCATGTTCCGGACACTCTTTTTATGGTTAAAGTCGATAATATTTCCCAGATCCACTCTCGGTTCAATGGTCAGGATATTGGTTTCTTCCGGAATCTTTACCCTTTTTTCCCTGCCGATTCCGAAGATCCGGAGCACGATAATATTCTCATACCCTCGATCCACAAGAGAGTCCAGCGGCACATTATTGATCGCCCCTCCGTCAATATACGTTTTTCCATGAAGTTTTTCATTCTTAAATAACGGGAAAATATAAGCACTCGCCAGCAGAAAATCTTTCATCAGTCCCGGTTCTACCTGTTTCAGATCAATATCCAGTTCTTTCATGGCATCCACGCTGAATGTCTTGATAAAAATATCAATGGACGAATTTCTGATTTTTTCTTCGTCCACCACTTTATCCAGCATGTCTTTTAACGGTGTCACATCTACGCCACCCTCACTCATATGACGGAACGCATCTTTTACAGCCTCCCAGAAAGGTGCCTCCCCTTCCATGAGTTGCTCCATCCTTGTGTCATCCACATCCATCACCTGAGAATAGGTCAGATTACTCCACATCTGTTGCGCCATCTCCAGTTCATCCATACAGATCAGCGCGCCATTCAATGCTCCGACACTTGTTCCTGCCACAGCATTGATCTTTACCCCTGCTTCTTTCAGTGCCTTCCAGGCTCCAATCTGATATGCGCCCTTGGCACCTCCTCCTTCCAGAACCAGCCCGTATTCTTTGCTGGTATCAATTACCGGTGTTAACATATTTACACCTCCTGTTCTCCTCTTACCATCTACTGCTATCTTTGTTTTATATACAGCATCCTCTCATAATATTTCATTTCCTGTGCTTTTCTGTTTATTCCTCCATAATAGAAAGCAGGGGCAACGCCCCCAGGTCTCCCCGAAGAACATTACCCCCTCATTTTATAAATCATTTATTTTTTCTCAATATTTTTATCTGTCATAATCTCTTTCAGTGAAGTTGCCAGTCCGGCCAGCCCCTGCAGATCAGACGGTACAATAATCTTGGTTGCTTTACCTTCTGCCATATCTTTCAGTGCTTCCAGACTCTTCAGTGTCAGAACGGATTCGTCTGCACCGGCCTCTTTAAGGAAACGGATACCATCTGCATTCGCCTGCTGCACTTTCAGGATCGCTTCCGCCTCACCTTCTGCCTCACGGATCATCTTTTCTTTCTCTGCTTCTGCCCGAAGAATGGCTGCCTGTTTTTCCGCCTCTGCTTCAAGAATCGCAGATTCCTTCTTACCTTCTGCTACCAGAACAGTAGATTTTTTCTCACCTTCTGCGATCAGGATCGCTTCTCTTCGTTCACGCTCTGCTTTCATCTGTTTCTCCATGGCTTCCTGAATAGCTGCCGGAGGCATGATATTTTTCAGTTCCACACGGTTGACTTTGATTCCCCACGGATCTGTGGCAATGTCCAGTGCCGCACGCATCTTGGTATTGATCACTTCACGGGAAGTCAGCGTCTCATCCAGTTCCATATCACCGATGATATTTCTCAATGTGGTCGCTGTCAGATTTTCAATCGCCATGATTGGATTTTCTACATTATAAGTATAGGATTTGGAATCCGTGATCTGGTAAAATACGACCGTATCGATCCTCATCGTTACATTATCTTTTGTGATTACCGGCTGCGGTGGGAAATCTACTACCTGTTCTTTTAAATTTACCCTCTTTGCCACACGGTCAATCACCGGAACCTTAAAATGTAATCCCGGCTCCCAGGTTCCCTGATACAGTCCCAGACGCTCAATGACATAAGCTCTTGCCTGTGGAACTACTTTGATACAGGATGTTACAATGACAACCACTAACACTAAAATCAAAATCAGAAATATAAGTCCACCCATTTTTCTTACCTGTTATCCTTTCTTTTTCACAATCAATTTTACACCTTCGATACGTTCGATCTCCACGACCGTATCTTTTTCAATCATTTTTTCATTATCATCGGTCCGTGCTGTCCATTCGATACCACCGACGATAACCTGCCCCTGGTTCTTCAGATTTTCTATCGTCTGTGTTACCACCGCCTCCTTGCCAATCAGGCTTTCCGCATTGGTACGGGTTCGATTGGTATTCAGGTATCGCATGGCAATCGGTCTTGTAAAAATCAGCAGGATCAGTGAGACAATCAGAAACAAAACAAACTGTACTACTCTTCCGGCACCGGCTACCGCTGCTATCCCGGCAATCAGTGCACCCCCGGCAAACCAGATCGTTGTAAGGCCCAGCGTGGCAATTTCAATCACCAGCAATACAACAACCGCTGCCAGCCATAGAATCGCATCCATGTTCCTCCCCCTTTCCTCCGGTATGTTACGCATGTTCCTTCTTTATCCTCTGTTCAGAAACATGTTCCATATCCTTGCATATTCCCTGCAGTCGAAAAATATAACTTTGATTATCCGCTGCGTGCTTTTCTCTATGGTTCTTCCATCATACACTATTTTGTCTGAAAACGCAATGAAATACCCCGTGCCTTCTGAAATTGTAAGATTTTTTTAAATTAGTTCTTACATTTCAGGTGCACGGGGTGCTTTCCCTTCTTATCTTAAATTAATTAGTAACTGTTCAGTACCTTCACAGTTATGAACCAAAGTGCCTTCAAAACCACCTTCGGTGATGGCATTTTCTTCTGCTGGCTTTTAATAAAAATGCTGATTTCCAATCTGCTGTCCACGACCGCTTCCACTGTTAAAATACAGTGCGCTTCCGATCGGATTGGATCCTGCAAGTGCTTCCTGCGCTGCCTGATAACAATCACTTCTTGCTCCCTGGCTCAATACAGAAGAAAGGATTCCGCTGGCTACCGGAGAAAACTGCCCACTCTGGTAGACAACTTCTGTAATGCTGTTCGGAAACTGACTGCTTCTTACCCGGTTCATGATAACCGCCCCTACGGCAACTTTTCCTGTGTGGCTTTCTCCCCCTGCCTCACACTGAATAATTGCTGCCAAAAGCGCCAGTTCACTGTCAGATGCAGACATGGATGCTCCTGCCTGGCTGACCTGCTGCACAGCCTGTTCTTTTTCTTTCTGCTGTGTCTCATATTCCGCAACACTGAGTGCTGTAGTTTCTTCTATCTGAATATACTCCGCAAACATATAAGCCGAATCTTCCCCACATGACACCTGATACCAGTCTCCCTCCTGGCCCAGAATCTCTACCCGGCTTCCCTGTTTCATACTTCCTATCTGACCGGCATCCATAGACGGCTCTTTGCGTACCCGGAGAGAACTTGCTGTCACAGTTCCCTGACTGCCGTAGGATTCCTCATAAAGATGTTTTGCTTCTTCGCCAAATACAAGAAGGTCTGATTTCACATATCCTTCTACAGATCCTGACGTGATCTTCGTCCAGTCTCCCTGCTGTTCTATCACCTGTGCTGCTGCCCCCTTCGGCAGTACCCCTACACGTTCACTCTCCTTCGAACCTTCCTGACGGATATTGGCATAGTCGGTTACATTCGCAGCTGCTTTCTGCGCCCATTCATCCGTATCGAGAACCGAACTCCCGGAATTATCATCTGTAACTTCTGTGGATGTCTCATCGGCAAGTACCAGTGTTCCTGATCCCGCTGTAACGACCAGCATACCTCCCAGGATCCCTGCTGCTTTCCATAATTTATTCACTTGAATTACCTCCTGTTGATTTCGTTCTTTTTACGATTTGTTACAAATTTGTTACGATTTGTTACGGTGTGATTGTAACAAATTTAACTTTTCTTGTCAACAGGAACATTTCGGTGAATTTCGTGGAATTTTCTGAAAATTTTTAGGGATTGTGGGCTTTGGAGTCGATATTTGAGATGAAATGTAGAATTGCGTAAGGTATATAATGTATTAAAAATATATCAGCATGTGCAATATATGGAAGTTGTTCAAGACGGACGCAGAAGGAGGCGGGCACCAGGGGTAGGCAACGTGGGCAGGACAACTTTAAGCTAGCCGCTAACTTCGGCTATAATTCACGAGGGTCAGCTGACCCTCGCGAAAGCCTACGTAAGCGTCGGATCTTAAAGCTTGCCCTAACCGCCCACACAGTGTTGCCCACCCCTGGTGCCCGCCTCCTTCTGCTGAGTACTGACATCTCCACTACACCTGCCTTACTTTTTATACCCTATTGTCCCTTTATTATTGCCAATATGTTCCCCACCCAGCCCTTCCCCTCCCGTGGCCAACACTCAGAAAGTTCACACTTACACAATAAGGACAGACAGCCTTTTGCTGGCGCCCTTAGCCGAAATGAGATCCAGTCCTTAGAAGAACTTGACAGTGAGCGGCTCTCCGCGAACTGGCACCTTAGTTCTTCTTAGGACTTAGCTCAGATCGGCGTTGCCAGCGGTTGGCTGGTCTTATTGCGTAAGCGTGAACTTTCGTCCGCCCCACCAGTAATCATTCATCCTGCCATCTGTTTGTTATATCTCTTCCCCACTGCCAATACCTTCCCCACACAACCACCTCCCCCGCCGCCAACACCCAGAAAGTCCACACTTACCCGCTAAGGACAGACAGCCTTTTGCTGGCGCCCTTAGCCGAGATGAGATCCAGTCCTTAGAAGAACTTGACAGTGAGCGGCTCTCCGCGAACTGGCATCTTAGTTCTTCTTAGGACTTAGCTCAGATCGGCGTTGCCAGCGGTTGGCTGTCCTTATCGGGTAAGTGCGGACTTTCGTCCGTCCCGCCAATAGTTATACCCAACAAAATCAAAATTGAACCACTGAACCAATGATTGATATCCAACGCAATAAAAAACGCCCCGCCGGAAAGCTTCCCCTCCCGACAGGGCATTAAACACATTCTATAGTTTACAGTGCTGGCACATCCGTCCTCCGCGGATCCAGTATCTGGCTCGCATCGAACAGATCACTCGTTCGGTTCACATCTCCGTGAACATCATTCCACAGCCGGTATCCATCCAGATTCCGTCTGCCCTGACGCACATAATTATCCCGGATCTGTAAGAAATACTGACTCGAATCCACATTACAATAAAAATGGAAGCCCTGACTGCTCAAATAATTAAACTTCTCATTATCTGTTGTATAATCATGCCAGTCCGCCAGATCCTGTCCATGTGCAAAAATAATGGTATCCGTTCCGCCAACCAACGGAGCTACATACTCCAGCCACTTCTGCGTATCCGTCTGGATCCGCTCCATGCTTGCATCCCCGATCCGGATATGACCCCAGGTATGACTTGCGAATTCCCAGCCATCATCCTTGATCGCATCTGCCACCTTCTTTGCCTCAGCACACTCTTCATCCCAGTTAAAGTCCGGATGTGCATCCAGCCATGCCTGCTGATCAGCGGTCAGATTCTCATGAGTCTTATAAGCGATATCCGTACGATAACCCAGGATTCCATCATAACCGGTCAGTGCGATCATACCCTTCGCACCGTGATAAGATGCATCCGGATGCTCTGCAATAAACTGATCCAGAAGCGGAACACAGTCATAAGCGCCCGTTACGGTTGTTCCATCTGCCTGCACATACTCACAGGTAGGTTTTCCATTTTCATCCAGCACGATCTTCGAAGCAATACCTCTTCCATCGTAACTGTGATAATAACTCAGATCATCCAGCGACATCACGAATGCTTTTTTACCAGCCGGAAGCTTCAGTTCCGTATTTGGCGTAAAATGCACTGTACCATCCGCATCCGTTGTCTCGACCACCAGGTCTCTCAGGCGAACTAGCACATATCCGTTATCATACATTGCCTGCGTGATCTTATTAAACTCATCCACCGTAGTCATCCACTGCTTGAAACCGGCTGCAATACTGTCATCTCCCGCAAAACCACGATCCGGATCCACGATCAGAGAATGATAGAAAATATGAGTCACCTCATCCATGTTAACCGGAACACAGCTGTCCTTCGTTGCCTGATACTCAGCGATCTTTGCCGTGATCTCCGGATCATCAGCTGCACCCTCCACGCCATTTAACGTCTCGATCGCACCATCATAATCATACGTAGCTGCCAGATACTCAGCCTGCTCCATCGCCGTCGTTTTTGCATCTGTTGCAGGTGCTACCGTATCCTGTGCGTCAGAAGAAGCATCGTCTCCTGTTTCCGTATCATCCGTAGCATCTGCGCCATCCTGACTCTGCTCCGTATCCGGTTTCTGTGTACTTCCCTGCGCCTGATCCTTTTTCAGAGTCTTCGCCAGAAAGAAAATACATACTGCCAGAACAACCAGTAAAAGGATCAGAATCACCGATTTCATCACCATGGATTTTTTCTTCTTCTTTTTCTTCAAAGCTTTCTTATCCATCTTCTCACTCATTTTTATTTATACTCCTTTCTTCTTTGTCTGGATGCCTCATACATCAGAATAGCTGCTGCCACCCCGGCATTCAGAGACTCCAGCTGCCCCTTCATCGGAATCCTGATCAGACAGTCTGCCTGACCGGCTGTTGCATCTGTCAGACCATTTCCCTCATTTCCAATCAAAAATGCGGTTCCTCCGACATACGATTGCTCATCATACCAGCCTTTTCCTTTCAGATGTGCCGCATAAGAACGAATCCCCTGCTTTTTGAACCATGCAAATACATCCTGAAGATCCGGTGCGATCACAAAAGGTACCCGGTAAACAGAACCCATAGTAGAACGGATTGTTTTGGGATTATAAATATCCACACAATTGGTGCTCATAAAGATACCGTCCACCCCGGCTCCCTCCGCTGTCCGGAAAATCGTCCCCATATTTCCCGGATCCTGAAGATCCTCAAGGACAAGAAACAACGGATGTTCCTTCTCACCCATCAGTTCCTCCATAGTATAATGATACTGTCGCACAACCGTGAGTACCCCCTGTGGTGTCAGTGTATCACTCATCTGTGCAAACACCGAATCTTTCACCACTTCGTAAGGAATCCCCTGTAAAAGAGCCTCATGCTCCGGATCCTCCAGAAAGTTTTCAGACACATATGTCTTCACCAGCCGATCCCTTGGAACCTCCCTGAACATCCGCAGACCTTCCACAATAAAAACATCCTGTTTTCTGCGCTCCCGGGCTTTCTTATTCAGCTGGATCATCTGTTTTACCTGCGCATTACTGCTGCTTGTTATCATAGTATACCCATTCCTTTGTTTTCTATATAAGTTCCATGCAAGCACGGACTCTGACTCGTTGCCCGCGAGTCAAAATCGGTCCACCGGACCAATTATTGACATGCAATGCAAAAAGGCGGCATACCGACTCAGAAGGTATGCCGCCGTTATTCTCGCCTTATTATTTGGAATAGTTTGCAGACAGAGATTTTGCAACTTCGTACTGATATTCGGAAATACCTTTTTCCATAGCCAGTGCTTCATTGATATCAAAGTCCACATATTCGCCGTTTTTGTATCCAACGACACGTTTTGTTTTTCCTTCAGCCAGCAGATCTACTGCATAAGATCCCATCATAGAAGCATGTACACGGTCGATACATGTCGGATTACCACCACGCTGCATATGACCCAGAATCGTTGCACGGGTTTCAATACCGGTAGCTGCCTCAATACGTTTTGCCATGCTGCTGGAATGTCCGATACCCTCTGCATTGATGATAATGTGATGCTTTTTACCACGTTTTCTTCCTTCGATGATATTGTTGATCAGCTTCTGCTCGTCGTAATCATATTTTTCCGGAAGAAGAATATCTTCTGCACCGTTGGCAATACCACACCACAAAGCCAGATAACCTGCATTTCTTCCCATAACTTCGATGACACTGCAACGCTCATGAGAAGTAGAAGTATCACGTACTTTATCGATTGCTTCCATAGCAGTGTTCACAGCGGTATCAAAACCGATGGTATACTCTGTACATGCGATATCCAGGTCGATGGTTCCCGGAATACCAACTGCGTTGATTCCCAGGTTTGCCAGCTTCTGCGCACCTGCAAAAGAACCGTCACCACCGATAACTACCAGACCGTCAATACCGTGTTTTTTGCAGATATCAGCTGCTTTTTTCTGTCCTTCTTCTGTTCTCATCTCTGCGCAACGTGCAGTATACAGGATAGTACCACCACGACCGATGATATCAGATACATCTTTTGCAGTCATATCAATGATTTCTTCATTCAGCAATCCGTCATATCCTTTCAGGATACCTTTCATCTTCAGTCCTTTGCTCAGTCCACGACGAACAACCGCACGGATTGCAGCATTCATTCCCGGAGCATCTCCTCCACTTGTCAATACGCCAATGGTCTTGAGTTCTTTTGCCATAATGTTCCCTCCACTAATATATCTAATCTAATACCGGATAACGCATCATCCGGCTCTATCGCCTTATCGTTTTATATTTTAATGCATATGAAGCTGTTTTTCAATACTCTTTTCCACAACTTTGACATTTTCCGCGCCGTATTTTTCCCGTAAAATACCAAGCAGATTATCCTCGATTTCCACGCTTCGCGAGGCCGGGAGATGTTTCATCTGTTTTTCTGCCCGCAGATACACCACCACATGATCGCTGCCGTCGGACTGGCGCAGGGTATCATAGAGTTCTGCTACCTCCTGCTCGTACTGTTTCCGGTCGGCAAACTGGATCCACAGTTCCCGCGGCACCTGATCGAGGGAGACGATTTTTTCGCAGATCAGCTTACTCGCCTTGTCATCCTCCGCCGACACATTTCCCATGATAAACACTTTGGAATCCGTCTCGATCAGTGCGGCATTTCTTTCATAATCTCTTGGAAATACAACTACTTCCACCGTTCCCACCAGATCTTCCAGTGTGATAAATGCCATAACTTTATTGTTTTTCGTATATTTGATCGTTTTTTCCGTGATCATGCCGCCGACGATTACTTTCGCTCCGTCTCTCACCTTTGGCAAACCACTCTCTTCCATCGGATAAAAGTCCGAGGTAGCTGCCGTGATATTCTTTTTCCAGACATCTGCATACTCTTCCAACGGATGGCCGCTGATATACACACCAAGCACCTCTTTTTCAAATGCCAGCTTGCTTTCTTTCGCGTACTCTCCCACATCCGGCAGGCGGATCTCAAAGCTCTTTTTATCCTCTTCTCCCATGATATCAAACAGACTCATCTGACCGGTCATCGAAGATTTTTTCTCCTGATTAACCGTATCCATCACCTGCACATAGATCATCATAAACTGCTTTCTCGTTCCGCCAAAGCTGTCAAAGGCTCCCGCTTTGATAAAGTTTTCAATGGTCCGCTTATTCACTTCTTTTCCGCTTAACCTCCGACAAAAGTCTTTGAGTGAGGAAAATAAACCGCCCCGCTCTCTCTCTTCCACGATCGCTTCCATCACCGGCTTTCCGATTCCTTTCACAGCCGCCATTCCATACCGAATGCTGCCGTCTTCTACAGAAAAGCTGCCGGTACTGCGGTTGATGTCCGGCGGCAGGATCCTGATCCCCATCTGCCGGCAGTTTAAGATATACTCGGATACCTTAGACGGATTATCGATACACGAGGTCATCAGCGCCGCCATGAACTCCACCGGATAATAATATTTTAACCAGGCAGTCTGATACGATACCACCGCATAAGCTGCAGCGTGTGACTTGTTAAATGCATACTTGGCAAAATCCGTCATTTCATCATAGATTTTATTTGCCACCTGCTCGCTGATTCCGTTTGCGATACAGCCTGGAACACCTTCCTCCTCATTGCCGTACACAAAGTTTTCCCTCTCTTTTGCCATGACCGCTGCTTTCTTCTTTGCCATGGCACGCCGTACCAGATCGCTTCGTCCCAGCGTATACCCGGCCAGATCACGCACAATCTGCATAACCTGCTCCTGATAAACGATACAACCATAGGTCGGTTCCAGAATCGGCTCTAACTGCGGACAGTCATAAGTAATCTGATCCGGTGCATTTTTTCCTTTGATATACTGAGGGATAAAATCCATCGGACCCGGACGGTACAGGGAGATTCCGGCAATGATATCTTCCAGGCTCTTCGGTTTCAGCTCCTTCATGAAGTTTTTCATACCGGTACTTTCCAGCTGGAACACACCCTCACACTTTCCGCTTCCGATCATTCCGAGTACCGCCTGGTCGTTATAATCAATCTTCGACAGATCCAGTTCGATTCCTTCGCTTTTCTGCGCCAGTTTTACCGCATTCTGGATCACGGTCAGCGTGCGCAATCCAAGAAAATCCATTTTCAGAAGTCCCAGTTCTTCCAGCGTCGTCATCGTAAACTGCGTTGTGATCGAACCGTCTGAGGCACGGGAAAGCGGCACATATTCATCCACTGCTTTCTGACTGATCACCACGCCGGCGGCATGCATCGACGTATGCCGCGGCAGACCCTCCAGGCGTTTGGACATATCGATCAGATAATGGATCTGCTCATCACCCTCGTACTGATTGCGAAGTTCCGGATTCATTTTCAGTGCTTTGTCAATCGTGATATTTAACTCATTCGGGATCATCTTTGCGATAGTATCCACCTGCGCATACGGAAAGTCCAGCACTCTTCCCACATCACGGATCACGCCGCGAGCCGCCATCGTACCAAAAGTAACAATCTGCACCACACGGTCCTTTCCGTATTTTCTCACCACATAATCAATAACTTCCTGTCTCCGTTCGAAACAGAAGTCAATATCGATATCAGGCATGGATACTCGTTCCGGGTTCAGGAAACGTTCAAACAGCAGCTGATACCGGATCGGATCCAGCTGTGTGATCCCCAGGGAATAAGAAACGATACTTCCTGCCGCGGAACCACGTCCCGGTCCTACCATGATATCATTATCTCTCGCATATTTGATAAAATCCCATACGATCAGGAAGTAATCCACATATCCCATGGTTTTAATTGTATTTAATTCATAGGTCAGACGTTCTTTCAGTTCTTCCGTCACCGGGTGATATTTTTCTTCCAGGCCCTCCCAGCAAAGTTTGTTCAGATATTCCCAGGAAGTATAGCCGTCCGGGACATCGTATTTCGGCAGCTTGGTCACGCCAAATTCGATCTCCACATGACACCGGTCACCGATCTTTTTTGTATTTTCCAGAGCCTGCGGCGCATATGGAAACAGTGCCGCCATCTCTTTTTCTGATTTGACGTAGTACTGACCACCTTCATAGCGCATACGGTCCTCGTCCTGCACTTTTTTTCCGGTCTGGATACAAAGAAGGATATCGTGGGAGCCTGCATCTTCCGCATAGGTATAATGTACATCATTCGTACATACCAGTTCGATCCCTGTCTCACTGCTCATACGCACCAGCTGCTGGTTGACTATCTCCTGCTCCCGGATTCCATGATTCTGTAATTCCAGAAAGAAATTATTCTTTCCGAAAATCTCCCGATAACGCAGTGCCGCTCTTTTTCCTTCCTCATACAGACCTCTGGTCAGGAATCTGGGAATCTCACCGGCGAGGCAGGCACTTAACGCGATAATCCCCTCATGATATTTTTCCAGAACTTCCAGATCCACTCGCGGCTTATAGTAATACCCTTCCACAAAACCTGCAGAAACAATCTTCATCAGATTACTGTATCCCTGATTATTCTCCGCCAGCAGCACCAGATGATAATACCGGTCTTCTCCGTGCTGCATCTCTTTATCCAAACGGGAACCGGGCGCCACGTAGACCTCACATCCGAGGATCGGGTTGATTCCGGCTTCCTTTGCCGCCCGATAAAAATCAATACAGCCATACATCACACCGTGATCTGTGATCGCCGCACTGTCCATCCCCAGTTCTTTCACCCGGGCTACATATTCTTTGATCTTATTGGAACCGTCCAGCAAGCTGTATTCCGTATGCACATGCAAATGTGTAAATCCCATCGGTTTTCCTCCTATATCCTGTACCAAATAAAACGCAAAAGTCTGGCCGGTACTACGCCGTCCAGACTTTCCTGCATTTACTCTTTTCCTGTTTTTCGTGCCAGTACATTCAGCCAGAGCTTATCCGACTTTTCTGACCGCACATCCTGTGTGGTCCATATATCAACCACTTCCAGTTCCGGATATTCTTCCATCAGACTCTGCAGTTCCCTTCTGTTGTAGTCATGGAAATAACGTCCATGATAGATTCCATCCCGGTCGCCTTTATGTACGGAAAAATAAAGTACACCGTTTTCCTTCAGCGCCTGTACAAGTTTCTTCATAACCTTGCGCATCTCATCTTCCGTCAGATGAATCAGTGAGGCACACGCCCAGATCCCATCAAAGACATCATCGAATTCCATCTCGTCATAGGTCATCTGCAATACTTCTTTGTCTGTGTTTACCTCTGCAAGTTTACACATCTCTTCTGAGCCATCCATCGGTGTTACATAAAATCCATATTCTTCCAATAACAGGGTGTCCCTTCCGGAACCGCATCCCAGATCCAACACTTCTGCATTCTCCGACTCCTCGGACAGAAGTTCCACAAACGGCTTCATAACCTCTTCCATGCTCGCATCTACTGTTTCTTCATAATAGGGCACCGCATACCGGTTATAATAGTCTATCGAGTCCAACGATAATCCTCCTTTTATTACTCAGACAGTTGTTTTCTTTTCCAACTGCATACTATCTTTTTACTGTCAGCAGTCATACCTTACATCTTCCCGCTTCTTCCACAGGATCCTGACTGCAAAGTGTTACCAAAATATACTGTATAGTATAGCAACTGCCGCCTAAAAAATCAAGTAAATACGTTTATCCTGGATCTTGATTTTCTTCTCTTTCAACAAATGACCGACCGCACGTTTAAATGCCGCTTTGCTCAGTCCGAATTCCCGCTTGATCACCTCCGGTGACACTTTATCATCAAACGGCAGCACACCTGCATACTCACCAATTACCTTTAACACCAGTTCGGAATCTTCATCCATCTGCTGGTATGCTTTTTTTCTCGGAGAAAGATTCAGTTTGCCGTCTTCTCTTACATTTGTCACACGGCAGCTTACCTTCTCACCCGGACGGTACTGTCCCTGCGCCTCTGTCTTCGGGATCAGACCGGAATACTGATCATCAACTGCCACAAAAACTCCGAAATTGTCGCTGATCTCATAGATTCTTCCCTCTACCTGGTCTTCTACCACATACGGAGACTGCGTTTTCAGGTACGGATATACTTTCATGGTCGCGCAGAGCCGGTCACTCTTGTCGATATACAAGGCAACCAGCACTTCCTGATCCTTTTTCACCTTTACGGTCTGCTCTTTATATGGAAGCAACAGATCTTTTTCCAGACCCCAGTCCAGAAATGCTCCGATTTTCCCAACTTCCGCAACTTTTACCACTGCTGTCTGATGAAGCTCCAGAGCCGGTACTCTTGTCGTCGCGATCAGGCGGTCTGCGGAATCCCGATAGATAAATACTTCCAGTTCATCGCCTACTTTTGTCTCCGCCGGTACCTGTTTTGCCGGCAGAAGAACCCTCTCCTGTTCCTTCGCATCTGCCTTTTCTCCAAGATAGACACCGAATTCCACTTTTTTTACTACCTGTAATTTCTGTCTTCTTCCTAATTCAATCATGATCGTTCCTCCGTAACTGTGTTCACGCAGACTCCTGCGTGTGTATTTGTGTGATCTCAGACTGTCTTGCATTCGTCAGCCATTCATCTGATATCTGTTGTTTCCTGCATATTTCACGAAATGGCAGTCTTTTCATTCTGTCATTGCTTATTTCTGCTTCATTATAATATATTTTGCAGACTTCTCCCAGTAATTTCTTCATTTCCTGGTAATTTCTTTATATATCTCTCTACTTTTCACTTCTTATGTTCAGGAAAATTCCACCACCGCATATGGCTCTTTCTCTTCATTACATAAAGCAACCACATAGCTGTCCTCTGTTTTCGAAACCATTGGGAAAATCTGATCTCCAAGCACTGCCTGTCTCTTATATTCCGCCCGCAGTCTCTGCACTTGAAAATCAGCCGGGATGTATTCCTGCGACAATCGAATATACTGTGCATTGTTTACATGATGATTGGAGTCCAGATGATACTGGCGGACGGTAAAGCCTCCCATCTCCTGCCGCTCCTCCGGAATCCGGATTCTTCTTCCCAGCGGTTTCATATCCAGTTTCTCCTCCACCGGATATGCTGCCCGTTCTTCCTCTGATGCCTTTACCGGATGTCCGGTTTTCACATCGATATATGCCCAGCTTGAGTCCGCACAAGCCAGGACTTCCCCATCCAGTGTTTCCATCAGGAAATTACGCTCTCCGACAAATCCCCGGAATCCATGCGGCCAGGTGGAGATCCGTATGCTTTCCCCAAGGTCAGCTGCTCTCCTGAATTCAATCTGCCAGCCGGTCAGCACCCAGGCTCTTCCCAATTCTTCCTGCACGGCCGTACCTCTTCCTACCGACTCCGAATGAAATACACTACAGTCCTGAAAATAATTCAGCACACTGTAAAGTGTCATCCTGGTATCCTCGCCAACTTCACTGTAACGGACTTTACTTTCAAATGCATACATCGTGACCCTTCCTCCTGTAATCTTTCGTTTCTCTTCCTGCCGATCCGGGATTCTTCCCGGCGCATCCTCGCGGAGCGTTTTTTTGCCGAAGAGCACTTTTCTGTAAAGCAAGAAAAAAGCCTTGGATCACTATCCAAGGCTTAGAGCTGGGCTACAAGGATTCGAACCTTGAAATGACGGAGTCAGAGTCCGTTGCCTTACCATTTGGCGATAGCCCATTGTCTTTTGTGCTTTGCTTTTTTTCTGTATCGCTCAGCGACAAGATGTATTATATAGCACCTCTCAGAAAAATGCAAGTGTTTTTTTTAAATTTTTTCAATTTTTTTTCTAACCTGTTTTCAGGGCGTTTTTTTCGTATTTTCATCTCCACATTTTCAAACGTATTCCCATTCCATTTCCCTCCCACAGGTTTACTTTATTTTTTCAAAATGGTATACTATACAAAATTGATAACTGTTCTGTATCTTCTATTATAAGTACAAAGAGCGCCTGTAACATCTGCCCCGTACACCGGATGTATATACTGACACCGAACAGTTACAGAAGTTGCCGAGTCTGATCGGACAACAATAACGATATGGAGGTACGCCATGAGAGCGCTGGATTTAACCTTATTAACTGATTTATATGAATTAACCATGATGCAGGGCTACTTTAAAAACCCTACCGATCAGGTTGTTGTATTTGATGCTTTCTACAGACAGAACCCGTGTGACGGCGGTTATGCCATCGCAGCCGGCCTGGAACAGGTCATCGAATATATCCGTGATCTGCACTTTTCTCCGGACGATGTGGAATATCTGCGGGGGCTGAATCTGTTCGATGATGATTTTCTGGAATATCTGAGAGGATTTCACTTTACCGGTGATATTTATGCCATCCCGGAAGGAACCGTTGTATTCCCGAGAGAACCGCTCTTAAAAGTAGTTGCTCCTGTCATGGAGGCACAGCTGGTGGAAACTGCAATCTTAAATATCATCAACCATCAGAGTCTGATCGCCACCAAAGCCTCTCGCGTGGTTTACGCTGCAAAGGGCGACGGTATCATGGAATTCGGTCTTCGCCGTGCCCAGGGCCCGGATGCCGGTATCTACGGTGCAAGAGCTGCTGTGATCGGCGGCTGCGTGGGAACTTCCAACGTGCTGACCGGAAAGATGTTCGATGTCCCGGTCAAAGGTACACACGCACACAGCTGGATCATGAGTTTTCCGGATGAATATACCGCGTTCAAAACCTATGCAAATCTGTATCCGAATGCCTGCCTGCTTCTGGTAGATACCTATGACGTTCTGGACTCCGGTGTGCCAAACGCCATCCGTGTCTTCAAAGAAATGAAAGAAAAAGACCCTAACTTCCATGGATACGGTATCCGTATCGACAGCGGTGACCTGGCTTATCTGTCAAAGAAAGCTTACGAGATGCTGGAAGCTGCAGGATTCGGCGATGCGATCATCTCCGCTTCCAGTGACCTGGATGAATACCTGATCGACAGCCTGAAAGCCCAGGGCGCCACAATCAATTCCTGGGGTGTCGGCACGAACCTGATCACCTCCAAAGACTGTCCGGCATTCGGCGGTGTCTACAAACTGGCAGCCATCAAAGATAAGGACGATGAAGATTTCGTACCGAAGATCAAACTTTCTGAAAACACAGAAAAAATCACAAACCCGGGAAATAAAACCATTTACCGTATCTATGACAAAGCAACCGGCAAGATCCGTGCCGATCTGATTTGTATGGTTAACGAAACCTTTGATGAAAGTAAAGATATGATCATCTTTGATCCGATTGAAACCTGGAAAAAGACCAAGATCAAAGGCGGCACTTACACCTTGCGTGAACTTCTCGTTCCGGTATTCCAGAAAGGTCTGTGTGTCTACACTTCTCCTTCTGTTATGGAGATGCAGGCAATCTGCAAAAAAGAGCAGGAAACCCTGTGGCCGGAGACACGCCGTCTTGTAAATCCACAGAAAGTATATGTGGATCTGTCCGACAAGCTGTATAAAGTAAAATCCCAGCTGCTGGAAGAGATGAGTATGAAAGCACTGGATCTGCAGTAAACAACTCCTGTATAGCCAACGCCCCCACCTGTACAGTGGGGGCGTTAATTACTGCGTGAAAACCACATCAAAGACCGTTCCGCCGGACGAGCCGGACTGAACGGTGATACTGCCGTCATGTACACGCACAATCTCACGAACCAGAGCCAGTCCCAGGCCTACCCCGCCAAGCTCCCGACTTCTGGACTTGTCTACACGAAAGAATGGTTCAAACACCCGTTCCTTCAGTTCATCCGGAATTCCGCTTCCGGTATCTTCTACGGACAGACAGATATTTTTTCCCTTCCGATATGCGGTTACAGTAACCTGCCCACCGAAACGATTGTATTTGATCGCATTCTCAACAAGATTGTATACCATCCGATAAATCAAAATATCACTTCCGATCATAGTGATATCTTTACAGTTTCCAACCAGTTTTATTTCCTTTTCCTGGGCGAGTGGTTCCAGATCCACCAATACCTCATCGACAAGATCAGCAACAGCAATGGTTTCATCCCGTCCTACCGTTTGAAGTTCACTCATATCGAGCAGTGTCTTGACCATTTTGCTGAGCCGGCCGTTTTGTTCCGTAACCATCTTTATCGTCTGTAAGGTGTCACCATCGCTGCCGGGATGTGGAGTGGAATTATATACATCGAGCTGTACCTGCATAACAGATAAAGGAGTTCGAAGCTCATGTGCTGCATTTGCCGTAAATTGTCTCTGTACCTCAAAAGCACCCGCAAGACGTTCCAGCATCTTGTTATACGAAATACGAAGCTGCTTCAGTTCTTTCACTTTATTTTCTTCAATTCGCGAATCTGCCAGATTTTGTGCCTGTACTTCCTCGATTTTTTCAGAAAATTCACGAATGGGTCTGAGTGCATGACCACTGATAAAATAAGTAGCTACACCGCCAAGAAGCGCCAGTAAAGCCGAAAGGATCAAACTGTTTTTTTTGTAGTCCGCTTTATTGTTGTACACCTGAACAGAGAAATCCTTTGCAAACTCATCCCACTTATCCTCCGGAATGCTGATATATATCTGATCCGAATCATCTGTGTCGCCATCCCCGACACGCTCTCCGACATCATCTCCCCGGGCATCCACAGTCTCCTGTAGGGAATCGATATAATAAATCCCGTTTTTATAGATAAGCAGCGTCAGACAACCACAGACCAACGCAATATACAGGGTAATGATACAGGTAAGTCTCCACTGCAGCGATATTTTTTTCATCGATTGGACTCCTCTCTTATTTGATAGCCTTCACCCACTTTGTTCAGAATCGGATCATATCCAAGTACAGCCCTGAGCTTACGTCTGAGCGAAGACATATGTACGCGGATGGATCCGCTGAAGCTGTCCACAGATGCATCCCAGACATGCTCGATCAACTCTTCCTGACTTACCGGTCTTCCAAGGTGAAGAAGCAGATATTCCAAGATTCCGTTCTCTTTTCTTGTGAGGGAAACCAAGGTTCCTTTTGCATAGGCCTCTCGTTTGATGGTATCGAATCTTATCCCGCCGCTTTCCAGGCAGACATCCTTCTGCACAAATTTTCTTCTTGTAAGACTGCGAATCCGTGCTTCCAGCTCCTGCAGATGGAACGGCTTTTCCATATAATCATTTGCCCCGGCATCAAGTCCTTCCACTTTATCTGCGATCTGCCCTCTTGCAGACAGGATCAGAACCTTCGTCTCCTCATTTTCCTTCCGGAGTTCTTTCAGAAGATCCATCCCATCCATGCCGGGCAGATTGAGATCCAGAACGATCAGATCATAATTCTCTGCCAGGATGCATTCCAGAGCCTCCGCCCCATCGTAACAGGTATCCACCTCATACCCGGCAGCGTACAGACTTCTGGCAACCGTGTCACACATTTGTTTCTCATCTTCAACGATTAATAATCTCAAAATTTCTTCACCCGCCCATTTCTTAACAATTATTTTACAACAGCTATTGTATAATATCGAAGTCAGCTGGTCAATCAATACAACAAACAAAAGGAGCAACCATATTTTGAAGTGCAAACAAATATCTCAAATTGTTCTGGTCATCACAGGCATAGCGATGATGAGCTACGGTGCGGTCAGAGGGGAAGCGGCTGCAGTGCTTGGAAAAGCAATTAAATTATGTCTGGAGTGTGTCGGAATTGGATAAGAAAAAGAACTTACGATCAAAGAAAATAGCCGGAATACGTGGATGGATACAGGCAGCAGCCACACTGCTTACCAATATTCATATTCCCAATTTCTTTCAGGGCAAAATATATCAGGGCAAGGCGAAAACGGTATGCGTCCCCGGGTTAAACTGTTATTCCTGTCCTGCTGCCACGGGAGCGTGTCCCATCGGAGCCTTTCAGGCGGTTGTCGGATCATCCAGATTCAAGTTTTCCTACTACATAACCGGGTTTCTGATCTTACTCGGAGTGACACTGGGAAGATTTATCTGTGGCTTTTTGTGTCCGTTTGGATGGTTTCAGGATCTGCTTCACAAAATTCCCGGAAAGAAATTTTCCACAGCCAGGCTGAAGCCGCTACGGTATCTGAAATACATCATCCTTGTTGTTTTCGTGATCCTTCTGCCGATGCTTGCAACAAACTCGATCGGAATGGGAGATCCCTTCTTCTGCAAGTATATTTGTCCGCAGGGTGTTCTTGAGGGGGCGATACCACTTTCCATCGGAAATGCCGCAATACGGTCTGCACTGGGAAAACTGTTTTCATTCAAATTCTGTATTCTGATTACGGTCATCGTACTCAGCATTATGTTTTACAGACCCTTCTGTAAATGGATCTGTCCTCTTGGCGCGATCTATTCCTTATTTAACAGAGTCAGTCTTTTGAATATAAAGATCGAAGACAGCAAATGTGTCGGATGTAACCAGTGTACCCGGGCATGTAAAATGGATATTGATGTGTGCCGGACACCGAATCATCCGGAATGTATCCGGTGCGGAGCCTGCATCAGAGCCTGCCCGAAAGATGCGATTCACTACCAGTTCATGGGAAAACCGTGTCAGAAAAAGGATATCAGCAACCAGTGATTAGCAATTTTATATGTAACTGTTCAGTACCTTCACAGTTACGAGCCAAAATACATTTAAAATCACCTTCGGTGATGGCATTTTGGCTTGTATGTCTCGGGATTTTGGCATATTCATGCCAAAACACCTCGCGGTACAGTGACTACTGAATAATTACCTTTATACTATTTATTAAGGAGACATGATTTATGAAAACCAAAAAAATATTTATTCCTGTTTTTACACTCAGCGCAGCATTATTACTTACCGCATGCAGCGGAAAAGAAGCAGCAGACACAACAAAAACACAGACAACCCAGACGGAAGCCGGAACAGAAGCCGGTACAGAATCCGGTACAAAATCCGGTACAGAAACTACAGGAACTTCCGGCACGAAGCTGGATGATTTATATCAGCAGGAAAACCAGATTTTTGCAGACCATGAGGAGGTATGGAACAAAGTATTTGGCATGATGAATAAAAGCACGGCTGATCCAAGTGGAAATTATGCAGATTATCTGGCAGACACCGTTGACTCCAACAAAGACTCTTTTTCAGAGGATGAGCTGAAAACACTGACAGATGATATTGAAACGATACGAAAAATCGAGGAACAGATCGCAGAGCTGGAAAACGACACAACAACATCTGAGGATACCGATGCCGAAAATAATTCCGAAGATGCATCTCCGTTCCGGGATTTCTCCGGTCAGGATTATGACGGCAACACAGTTGACGAAAGTCTGTTTTCCAACAATGCTGTGACCGTCGTTAACTTCTGGTTTACCGGCTGCAAACCCTGTGTCGCAGAGCTGTCTAAGCTGAACGAATTAAACGATGCAATCAAATCCATGGGAGGCGAGGTTGTAGGCATCAACACAGAAACCTTTGATGCAAATAAAGATGCGATAAAAGAAGCGGCATCGATTCTCGAAAGCCAGGGTGCGAAGTACCGCAATCTGTCCATCGACTCTGATTCCGCAGCAGGAAAATATGCCTCCAATATCATGGCATTTCCTACCACAATCTTAGTTGATCGAAATGGAAATATTGTGGGAGAACCGATGCTCGGCGGAATCGACAATCAGGACAACTACGATACACTGATGAAGCAGATCCAGTCTGTGATTGATGCTGACAGCGCAAAATAATACGGAATTCTCCCACAGCAGATACTGCGCCTTTCAGAGACTAAAATAAAAGTTGAAGCCCCATGGCGATTACCCACATGTATGCGCACGTTTTCGGAATCATCAGTAATCCTACCTTTGGTTTTGTTTTACTGAATAAAGTTACCGGAAGATAGCAGCCAAAGGAAATGATGATGGCTGCAACCATTCTTGTCATATGGTAGCCATAGGTGTTTCCGGACATAGCATACAGGATGATGATCCCGATACCAGTCACTGCAAAGACAGCGTTTCGGATGACAGATAATTTCAGATTTCCCTCCTCAGAACACCAGTTGTTCTGAGGAAACAGACAGATCACGATCCGGACAATGGCGGATATCCAGACGATAGCTTCAATGCTTACCGGGGCGGCAAGTTCCGGGAAGGTAAGTTTCCAGATGTACATTAAGATAATATAAAAGACAGTCATGGTAATCGATGAGACCTGCAGTCCGATTCCCAGCTGTCTTTTTATTTTGTCATTGCTTCCGCGTACAGCTCTCAGGATTCGTGGTACCAGATGAAACGCATCGCCTCCGCAAAGAGTCAGAGTCAGGATTCCGTAAAGGATAAATAAGGGATTCCCCTGTGAGAAGAAGAAAAACAAGAGGGCTGCAATCAGATCAAAAATCAGATATGCTACGTCAAAAATTGCTTCCAGCACATCCGGAATCTGTGGTTTGTAGTTGTTCTGTTTCATGATTCATTCTCCTTATCATTTTTTAACTGTTCTTCTGCGTTATTACAGATTTTGTCAAATACCCGGATGCACAGACGGGTTTCTTCTTCGGTCAGACCTCTTAACACATTTTGTGCAAACTGTTTTTGTGCGTTCAGGCCTGCTTCTATTATTATCTCAGCCTGATCCAACAGCGCGATTTCAATATGTTTTTTATTGTCTTTGCTTTGGATACGTTCCACCAGCCCTTTACTTTCCAGGTTTTTCAGCGAAGTGGAAACGTGGGATTTGGTTGATTTGCGTATCTTTACGATTTCTGCCGCGGTATTGTACTGCGGATTATTATGCAGGAACATGAGGATGTCATATTCCATCTGCGTCAATCCGTAACGGTCACATACCTCGCCGGAAAGCAATTCATAATAAGTAGTAATTGTTTTATGCTTATCCCAGAAATACATAGCTCCCTCCCTTATCGTTCTTTTTAGAACGATTATAGGGCAAAACTATTGAACTGTCAATGCGTATGGGAGATGGTTCATATCCCTGTCTCTAGCTCAATGAAAATATATTCCAGCAAATCCTATTAATATATTTGTTTACATCTTAACCTTAGTTTCTCATCTGAATATATCTGCCACACAGTAGCAATCATCCCCATATTCTCCAATACTTTATACATTTTGGTTTTATCTTTTCTACTATGACCAACAGCTTTTCTTACGCTATTATCATTAATCGTCTTAATTGTTTCTATAATTTTATTTCTATTTTCTTCTGTGCAATTCATTCCTAAATATACCTTAGATAAGCTAAGGTCAAACTCTTGTGTTTTGTGCAAACTTCCCTTTTCATCTTTATACGAATCAAACATACCCTTCTTAATATCCTCATGATTTCTGGTCACTATTCGATATTCTTTTTCGTATTTCCATACACTATCTTTAGTATACATAATTTTTCCACATGAATGTAGCTGTCTTCTTTGCACACCATTTATTTCATTTTGTTTCAACATTTGTTCTAATGCTAAATTTTTATTCTTCAACCAGACTTTTAATTCATCATCAAAACACTGCCTATTTGCTACATATGTAACAGGAGTCACTTGTCCCTTCCCGCCATGCAAAAATGCGTACTCTATACACATTCCCGTATGTGATTCCGCATAGTGAGCCCACATCAACTTGTCATTCCATTTACTACTCAAACAAATAATTTCATTTCGATTCAATACATCTTCGTAAAATTCTCGTACATTATTATTTTTTTGATCCGCATATAACATCTTAAATTCAAACGGATCGTTTAAATATTTCACCCTAGACGCCCAAATTTGTTCTTTCTTAATTGTTTGAATTCTTTTCGCCCTCATTTGCCCAGATCCTATAGGTTGATACTTGTAAAGCCGATCGGGAATAAATTGGTTTTTATATTTATTTGCCTCCAATTCATCTTTTTCAATAAAATCCAAATATTTATCATATGAAAATTTTTCTCTCATAAAATTCCCCTTTATTTTCATTACATCTGACGCCTGCCTACTTGGCATATGATTTTCTACAAATTGAATTTACTTTTATTACATTCCACAAATTCCTTTCCCATAGATAGCAAGGTATATATACACTCCATAATAGCCAGCACTCCAACAAAAAAAGTAGCTGCTGTCATATCATAAATATGAAACATCATCAAATGCTTTTCTTCATAATCAAAACAAAAGACCAATAATATTGCAAACACAGATATAAAAAATTTCGGGAGGCTAAAATACCACATTACCGGTATTCTGTATTTTGCATTCATTCTCTTTAATACTACCGAAAATGCAATCATTAAGACAAACGATATTACGAACAGTCTAACGCACACGCTTAACATTCCACGAACAATATCTCCCGATAACATTAGATCATCAAATCTTCCCATCAGCATTTCCTCCTTAATTCATCATATGGACTTTTATTGATTACTTTTTCTAATTATAGTATGATAAATCCGTTTCTTTTTTCGGATGCGTTAATAGATCCTCTAACTATGCATTGTGGAATCTAATATACAACAACATCAAGTTAATCACTTGAATATTCTCACTATTATTTTCAACCAGTACCTATCTCACTTCACCGTAATCACCCCAACCGTCCCCTTAAACGAAGCATCAAACACATACTGTGGTATCTTCTCCGTCAGTTGGTCATCATACGCAAAATGCAGATGCGCTCCTATCACAGCGACCACCGGGCTGTCTTCTGCAAATACCATGTCCAGAAATTGTTGTGTCACTTCGTCCGGGCTATAGAAGCAATCTGTTCCCCACAAAAGTGCCCGGTCCTGCCATACAGCCTTTGAAGCATCGCTAAGACCATCATTTACTTGCGATTTCAGCGGGACATGCATGGTTAAAATAATTGGTTTATCTTCCGCCCATAATTCTTTTAATTTTTCCAATCCCGCTTCTGATAATTGACTGGTATTATTGTTAATTCCCACAACCAGGAACTCACCAAAGTCCTGAACCATTACCTCTTCCATATCCCAGGATTCTTTCTCTTTCTGCTGCACATCCTCGTCTGTGTATGTATCACTATACCAGATTCCCAAATCATGATCCGCACGATTGTACATAACCGGGGCTTTAATCCGTTTTAAATCTGTCATCAGGCAGTTCAAATTAGCTTCTGAGAAAAAATCGATCATATCACCATTCAAGATTACACCGTCTGGATTTTCCGCATTGATTGCATCTACTATTTCCGGCCACGTTTCCTGCGAAGTTTTTCCGTCAGAATTCGAAAACATAGCAACACGTTGCTCGATTTCTTCACTTTTTTCTGATATATAGTCGCCATCGGGAACTATAATATGTTGATCGTTTACTACGATTAATTTGTATTCCTTCTTTAAATCCTGGATATTTATTTCCTTATTATCCCAAGATATAGATTCCGTCGGTGTGATTTCTGCTGATGGTTGTTCCTCTGTATTGGTCGAAATACTATTCTTTGACGAATTGCAAGCACATATACTTATTCCTAATACACCGCCTAGAGCCATGGCTATTATTTTATTTTTCCTCATACGGTTCCTTTCCATATTTCCTATTAATAATCTTTGATTTATTTATTCCAACTGAAACGATCTTTCTCAAAACATTTTTTTCAACCTGCTTTGCATAGCTTAATAAGATTAATACAATTGATAAAACAATTAATTTATATTGCTTTTTCAATCCTGAAATATCTATTTCCTTCTTTTCCAAGGAAAGTGCTGTATTTTCTTCTGTTGAATTTGTTGTATTTTTGTCTGATTGACTTTTAGCATCCCATGATGTTGTTTCTAGCTCGGATTTATAGGCAACCAGCATTCCCGCAAACAATCCAGCTAATAATATTCCTGCTACTATTGTTGTTTTTGCATCTTTTCTTTCTTTAATCACCTAATATTTTCTTCCGGCATCTGTTTTTTATAATTATATATCGTTTCCTACCATCCGCATATTATTTTCTTGTCATTTCATACTATAATTATCATTCCTTTATTTTCTGATTCATAAAGAAATACTCATATTTCTTATACTGATCCCACATTTTTTGATCTTCGTCTGATAATTCATCCACAACCTCCCCATTTTCCACAAAAAGGCCATCACTGTGTGCTGTTATCGCTTTTCTTACTGAATTAGTAATTTTCATAAATGCAGGTCCATCATATCCTATTTGTTCAAACAATTCGTTCATCAAGTAATTCGGAGCAATATCGCTCCCTTCTCCTATAAATTGATTACCTGTCAGTTCTTTCGCTGCATCATTTGCATACATTATATAAGGTGTTGCATAATAATCATAGAATCCCTCCAAATCACTCACATCTAAATCAATTCCCAGCATCTCATACACACTATTTTCTTCACCAAGCCATGGTTTATGATCTCCAAAAGCAACCACAACACACGGTTCATCCAAATCATTCACTTTCTTAATAAGTTTTTCCAACTCTTCCCCTGTCTTTTTAATGCCGCTAAGATAATTATTAAAAATATTGTATTCATATTCCGTATAATTATCTTGTTCTAAAATATATGGAACATCAAATAATTTATTTGTTGTATAAGGACCATGGTTCTGATAGGTGACACTTAAGTTAAAATAAGGTACTCCGTCATCAATTGCACTTTCTAAATCTTTATACAATTCTGGGAATAAAATATCATCTCCCGCTATTTCGCCATTTGCCAAAGCACTGTATCTCGATTCATAAAAATCGTATTTGCTAAACCCTAAATGATCATTTGTATTTACTCTATTATAAAACCATTCATAACACGGATGACTTCCTTCTACCCGATATCCCTGTTCTGTAAAATATCTGGCATAAGAGTATGTATTCTTGCGAAGATCCGGATAAGTATCTGCTCCTGTTATAAATCTTCTTTCGGTTCTGACCGTTCCAGCTGCAAAAATATCTGTTAATAAATTTCCATGATAAGAAATTTCTTTAACGCGATTGAATGCAGCATATGGATCATTTTCCGAGTTAAATTCCAATTGTGGATATATTGAAAAATCTCCATACGCTTCCATCATAATAGCAATAATATTAATTTTTTTATCTGCTGGTATATCATCCTCTTTAATATCTTTTAAACTATTTTCTATTTCTTTTTTGCTGTATCCACTCGGTTTTTCCATTTTAGCTTCTTTGCTACTATACAAAAACGGATAAACAAAACCTCTGCTAACAAATTGTTGTGTAGCTCTCCATTGATTGATCAGTGCTATATTCTCTGTTTTTTGATAATATTTATCATTCAAAACAAGACTATGCATGCAGAAAATCCCACTTAATGCTGTTATTATCAAAAAAATTATTCTTGTCCTAAGTTTCATTCTTATTTTTACTACTTTTCTAATTTTCCATACAATTCCGACAAGAATTACCATACTTAAAATCCAAAAGGCCATCGTACTATTCGCATGTATCTTATAACGCCCCGTCATATTCTTCATTTCCAAAAACAACGAAAGATCTTCCACCATCAATGGATCATCACGAAATAATATCTTAAAATAATTAATTAGCGTCAAAACAATCACGACAATTGATGTAATTCCTATGCTAATCCATAACCGATTGCACACCAAAAAAAGAAATACTATCAGTAAAAGAATTGGAATCGTATTTAGCAATATTGTATATGGATTCCTAAAATATGAATAAAACATTTCAATTCCAAATTTATCTGTCGCAAAATACAAACTCCCTAGCGATAACACAAGTACACTCATACAAATACTCAATATACTTAATATTCCGCCTTTATTTTTTCCTTTAATACCCTTTTTTATAATTATCATAATTCCTTTCGCTATTTTATACACCTTGTTTATCTGTAAAAACAAATGCTTGCGCCATCGTTAGACGCAAGCACTTGTCTTCTTATTTATATTGTAAAGCAATTTTAAATACTGACAGACAAAATACCATTTACATTCTTCTTTCCAGAAAAATGTCTCAGTTTCTTTTTATTTTCTTAATCATCTGTCCTACTATTTCATTCACAAATTTCTCTCTTGTAATGAGTAATACTCCTCCATACACTCCCCAAAAGAGTACTGCACTTACCACTAAACAAACAAAACTTCCCCAGCTCATCAAGTTCACCCAGCCTGAAACAGTAATTGCTAAAATCACTGCTACCATAATCTTTTGGTAACTTATTTTCTTTAAGGCTTTTATAACCATTTCTTTCAGAAAAATAAACTGTACCACAAAAACCACTGCTTCAGCAAGCAAAGTCCCGATGGCAGCTCCTGACGAAGCAAAACGTGGAATCAGAACGGCATTCAGTAATAGATCGATAATTGCTCCTGCTATTTCCGAATATAATACCACCTTTTCTTTTCCAAGTGGAACTAACATTTGAATTCCCAATATATTAGTAATCCCTATCATTAAAAGCGTAGGCATAAGTATTTGCATTGGTAAAATCGCATTAGCATAATCTTTTCCCGACAGGAAAAATATCGCTTGTTTCGCAAACATTCCAAAATATACCATCAAAGGAACCGAAAGTAAAAAAACAAAATTCAATGCCTTTTCACTGATATTTTTAAATTCATCCCACAGTTTATTTTCAACATAATATGACGCTCGTGGTAGCAATACTGCGCCTAAAGATGTGATTAAACTAACCAAAATAGTCTTTATTCTAACAGAAGCATTATAACACCCGACATCTTGATTGGTTTTCATAAATCCAAGCATAACCGTATCTAGATTTGTGTATATAGTAGATGCACAGGCCATTGCAAAAAAAATCACTACTGACTTTAAATGCTTTTTGGGATGATAATTTCCAATTAATTTTACACCAATATATTTGCGTAGATTTATAAAATTAAGTATATTTGACGCCGATGCAGCAAATATAGTAATTCCTCCATATACCACATAATCTGATTTTTGCCGAACCAATATAAACATTAAAATAACAGCAATAAATTTGAACAGAATAGATCGAACTGTAATATATGTATATTGTTCCAATCCTTTGTACAGCCATTCCATGCCGATAGCATTAAATAAAATAGTGGCACTTACGATTATATATAATGTGCGATCCTCTTGTAATCTTGGAACCAACACAAGTGCTCCACCTAGTGTTATATACGCAAGCACACACATACATATATTAATAAAAAATAATTCATGTACCGTTCTAGTTAATTTTTCTTTATCATCCCTTACTTTAGCGCATGCACGAATTCCATATGTTGGAACTCCCAATTGCGCAATCATATCAAAATATGTAATTAAAGATGTCGCAAAAGAAATTTTTCCCATTCCTTCTGGTTTTAAAATCCTAGACACATATGGAAATGTAATTAATGGAAATAAAAATGCCGACATCGAAAGTATTACATTCATTATAAAATTGATTTTTAATGATTTTCTGGTGTTTTGCATATCTATTTCCTCTAATCTCTTTGCATTACTTCTTCTAAATCGTGCTCCTCCTCTAAAATGGAAATCGCTTCTATAAATGCTTTTTTTACATATTCTCCTTTTCTTACATCACGCGTGATTTCCAACACATTATTTCTATACTTCTCATATTCCTTTCTTGTCATGTTACCTAATACATCATCTATTTCTGCCAAACTATTCACTGCAAATCCTATTCCATTTTTTTCTATAAATTCTGCAATAGCCGCTTCTTTCCATGTTATAATTGGTAAACCACAAGATATATACAATGACAACTTATGCGGATTATTGATTTTCATATATTGCCCATCATTCCCAGAGCATTCTTCACAACTCCCACCATCCCATATTAAACCAAAATCTCCATTCATCGCTTCACACAACGCTGTAGGGGAATAACTTCCCTGATAGCACAAATTTTCCCCATTCAATATATAGTCCGGTTTGTTACCATATATATTAATTGGCGAATGAATGTATTGTGATATTGATTGCATGAAACGAGATTTTATTAAATTGCCGGCAAAACATATTGTATAATTATTATCTTCTCCTATATTTTTCTTTTGAGAAGGTTTTGTTTCTGCAAGATAGTCAAATAATTCTAGAGAAACACACGGCTTTTTCAACCCATTTTCTTTCAACCATGTTATCATTTTTCTATTGTGTGCAATAACCACATCAAATTTATTTAAGCGCTGAATTTCTTCTTTACGCTTTTCTGTTGAATCTGGATATTTCCGAAAGCTATCTATATCATGAATCAATACTACCTTTTTTTTGCTTTTTATTGTTAATATATCTTCTACAGTAACTGGACTCCACAAATATAATGGCCATTGTACAAACATATATTCATCTCGAAAAGCATTTTTCAGCCTATGCATATTTAACCACGACAAAATATTTCTAATATATCTACGATTAATATGATATAGCATGTATATTTTTCCAAAATTTTGTTCAAATACTGCGTTAACATCTTTCGGAGCTTTTGCACCTGCATCTCTATCTTTCACAACATAGTTACTTAGCATAACGCATTTTTTTCGCATTTACTCTTCTCCAATACTCTTGCTAAACTTGGCAATAATTGCATCTACAATTCGTTCACTTGCATGACCATCTCCATATGGATTAGATGCCTTGCTCATTTTTTCATATTCCATTGAATCGCTTAACAATTCATCTACCATTTGATAAATTGTCTCTTCTTCCGTCCCTGCAAGTTTTAAAGTTCCAGCATCTATCCCCTCTGGACGTTCCGTTGTATCTCGTAAAACAATAACTGGTTTTCCAAGGGAGGGTGCTTCTTCCTGAATTCCGCCACTGTCTGTAAGAATAAGATATGATCTGCTGAGCAGATTATGGAACTCTACAACTTCCAGAGGTTTAATCAATTTTATCTTCTCACTATCACCGAATACCTCATTTGCTGCTTTCACAACTAATGGATTTAAATGAACAGGATATACCATTTTAACATCATCATATTTGTCTATGATACGGCGTATAGCTTTAAACATTCTGTACATAGGCTCTCCAAGATTTTCTCTTCTATGTGCAGTCAGAACAATAAGCCGGTCGTCTCCTATCCATTCTGTTATTTCATCACTATATTCTTCATCTACCGTTAAATTTAATGCATCTATTGCAGTATTTCCGGTTACATAAATCGTCTCTTCTTTTTTCCCCTCTCGCAGTAAATTGTTCTTGCTTCGTTCTGTTGGTGCAAAATTCATATCGGAAACTATTCCAACGAATTGACGATTCATTTCTTCTGGAAACGGTGAATACTTATTATATGTACGCAATCCTGCTTCTACATGTCCAACTGCAACTTGCTGATAAAAGGCTGCCAATGCTCCCGCAAACGTTGTCGTGGTATCTCCATGTACCAGAATAATATCCGGTTTTACTTCTTTAATAACATCTTCCAAACCTTTTAAAGCCCTTGTCGTAATATCCGATAATGTTTGACCTTGTTTCATAATATTCAAATCATAATCTGGTTTTACTTTTAATGCTTTCAGAACCTGATCTAACATTTCCCTGTGCTGTGCAGTTACGCATACGATACTTTCAATCTCTTCTCTTTTTTCCAATTCATGAACTACCGGTGCCATTTTTATTGTTTCTGGTCTAGTTCCGAAAATACTCATTACTTTTATTTTTCTCATATTTTTCCCTTTCTTTAGCGTAAATTTTTATCAAACATTACTCGAAATATAAATTTTATATTGCTATTATAAAAACGTTTTAACCGATATGGTTCTTTTGTTATTCTATACAACCATTCAATATTATGTTTAACAAAAAAGTGAGGTGCTCTTTGTTTCATTCCACTCAAAACATCAAACGATCCTCCAACCCCAACAAAAATACCCTTTTCAAAATCTTTTAGATGCTTATATATTAGTTTTTCCTGTTGTGGCATACCTAATGCAACTAATACTATATCTGGCTGAAGCTGTTTCATTTTTTCAAATACTGCATCCTTATTCTGTACATAACCATTTTCAGTTCCAACCACCTTTAAATCTTTGTATTCATCTCTCAAAACCTGATTTAGCTGTTCTACTATTTCCGGCTTCGCCCCAAAAAGGAAAATTGTTTTTCCAAGTTCGTTTCCATATTCAAATAACTTTTTTGCAATATCCACACCTGGAATTTTCGCTGGCATTGGATATTTCAACATTTTTGCGGCTTTAATAATCCCCACTCCGTCAGCTACAATCGTATCTGATGAATCCAATAATAATTCTTTCATTTGTTTATCTTTTTCACCATACATAAATGCCTCTGGATTTGCCGTAATGATGAACATTTTTGTTTCTTCCTGCAGATTTCTCTTCATTTCTCTATAAAATTGATTATCCGATTTATCATAAAGTCTCTCAAAAAATGCTTTCATACTTCTCCTTATACCCGCATAATATATTTTCGGAATAGCTTTGCTCTTTTCTTATTCGTAACATGGATTTTTAAAAACACATTAATTTTTCGTGCCAAAGCTTTTTTCCCTTCCAACCACGTTCCCGTAAACACATGAATAGATATCGAATTTTCAGACGGATTACATAACACAGTATCCGGATAAACAGCAATATCTTCATCTAAAATCTGAAATTTATTTCCTACTTTGCAATGATATTTTTTTATTAGTAAATCTGATACTGATATCGTATTATTTTTTTCGAAATCAAACTTATATTCATCTAAACGGTCATAGTATTCTATCATATCCTTTACTAATGGATGACCGGGTTCTGCACCAAAGACTGCAGTAAATGGATATTGTGGATTTTCAAAACCAACAAATGCGCGATTATTTAAAAAGCGATCAAAATTATCTAATACTAGTATGTCTGTATCCAAATAGATTCCACCATATTTGTATATTACATACGCCCTTATGTAATCACTCACATATGCCCACTTTTTAGCTTTATATGCTGCTTTCACAAATGGGTGTGAATCTATATCAAAATTATTTTCATTCCATTCAATAACTTCATATCCTTCCAAATGCTTTCCCCAAGTCTTCATACATTGCTTTATTGTGTTGTTTTTCTCATTTCCCCCAACCCATACATAATGAATTTTTTTCGGTATCAACTCATATCACCTCTCATATTCCTTATTTTGATTTAAGACTCCAAGATATCCCCATAGCAAAAAAGCTACAATTTGAACTTCAAATACATTATAAAACAATCCAAACCATCCTACCATTATACAAATCAATATGTTTAAAGGTTTTTTCCTTTGTTCATATAAAATACTTACCAAAAATAAACATAGAAGTAGAAAACCAACACTACCAGTTTCTACAATATCCTTTATATATTCGTTATCTGAATAACATCCAGCTGGTATACCATATTGTTCATAAATCTCTGGTATCCATGCCATACTTGCGCCAGATCCATATGTTCCAAAACCTGTACCCAATATTGCATTGTCTTTCCATATTTGGATACCCGTTTTCACAATAAAAATTCTTCCTACTAAATTAGATTGTTCAACAATCTCTTCTGAATTCATTTCCTTAAGTCGGTCAAACATTGTCGTCTCGGCTTCTTCAGCTGTAGTTCCTGCATTAATATATTTCACCATAGATTCCCGTCCTACAACACTCAGCATATAAATGCCAATGCTTATTAAGCCAACTATAATTATTTGTAAAATAAGAGCTTTTTTATTCTCCAGAAGCTCCTTTCTAAAAATTAAAATGTACAAAATCCCGACAAATATAAAGATAAGGAGAGAACTTCTTGACATAGTCATAAATAATGATGCCAACGCTATGCATTTATAGACCCATAGTTTTTCTCCTTTTGCATGATATATTACAAAGAAAAATGTCAGTACCAGAAATGCACCATAAGTATTAGGATTGCAAAACATTCCATACATTCTTGAAAAATTATCCGCGTAAATAATTGATTCCGCAACGCTCTTAGGAAAAAGCAGCATTTTACTGCTAAGCATTTCAATCATTCCAAGCACAAAGAGCAAATAGGTCAATCCTCTTATACATTTACATATTTTCAAAATATAATTCTGTTCAAATTTATAGTTTCTAATAACAACGTATAAAATATAATAAACGGCTAAACTTCTCACTTCCATTATATATATACTTATACTTATTTTTTTTATAAAAATAGTATTTATTAAAGCCACCAAAAAAAACAAACAAAAAATGATATCACTTAGTTGGATTTTAACCCTACCCCTTTGGGATATCACATAACCCATAAGCAAAATCAAAATCATCATATCTGGCAAAACTTTTATATATGTTCCTAAGAGAAGCTCTAACTCATTTCTAAATGGTATAAAACACATCAAAAATAATACAAGACACTTACTATATGTTATTGTTATATTTTCTAACTTTTCTAATTTGTTCATATATATTCCTTTTACACTTTTTTAGTTATACTATCAATAAAATCATACCATAAAGTTGCAACACTCTCTTTTGAGTATTTCAATGCATTCTTTTTTCCTTCTTCTCCGATCTTTTTTCTGTAGTTATAATCTGATATCAGTTTTTCCAATTCTTTCACCATTTGACTTTGTGAATGTTTTTCAATTAATATTCCGTTTTTGTAAGATTGAATTATCTCTTTTGCTCCCTGTGCACAGTCATAAGCAATGCATGGAATACCAAATGACTGCGCTTCTATTAACACTAGTCCAAAAGATTCTGTCAGTGAAGTCATAACATAAATCGAAGATTGATACATTAATTTTGCAATATACTCTTTATTTTGATATCCATGTAAAATTACTTTTTCATTCAACCCATTTTCTTTTATAATTTTAATTAATCGTTCTTTTTCCGCGCCGTCTCCTACGATGTGTAGCTGCCAGTCTTTATTATTTTTAGATATCAGTGCAAAAATATCAATCAACTCAACAAAATTTTTTTCTGGAGCTAACCTACCTACTGATATTATTTTTTTTCCTGTTAAATCAGAATTTTCTTGAGGAATTTTCTCCAGATAATGGGAAATGTATTTGCATTTAACTTTCATTCCCCTAGTTCTTTCCCTGTAAAACTCCGTCAGTTCTCTGGATACCGGCATAAAATAATCCATATCCTTTATTGCCTGTATCTGTCTTCTTATATATTTTTCATTTCCATTATGATGATTATGTTCCTGTGCAATACAAACTGCTTTTTCCGGTGCATTCTTAGTTAATAATTTGTGATATATATATCTTGAAGAAATAATAACATCCGAATCGCATTCTCGTATTGCAGTCCGCATTTTATATTTTCTCCAATAAAGTATTTTTAGGCTTTTTATCCCTTCTTTCACTATTTTTCCAACTTCACGTGCACTAATAGCTTTTTTTATTTCTTCTCTGTTTGGTTTAACATTCTCTGTAAGATATTTTATTTCAATCCGAGGATCCACTTCAAATGCAGGATTTTCATACAACTTATAAAAACTTATTATCTCTACATTGTATTTTTCTACCAATAAATTAGCTTGTGCTATAACAGCCTGCTCCGCTCCACCATATCCCAGATGTAACATTAAAAATGTAATTTTTTTCATTCTTTTTCCTGAATATCCTTCCGTTGCTCTTCAGTAAAACCTTCTGTGCTTTCTTTCATAAACATAATTTTTATGGTCATTAAAATCAGTTTAATATCTAAGAAAATAGAATAATTCTGAATATATATCAAATCAAGCTGCAACTTATCGTATGGACTTGTATTATATTTTCCATAAATCTGAGCATATCCCGTCAGTCCCCCACGTACTTTTAGACGATATTCAAATTCCGCAAGATCTTCCGTATACTTTTCTACATGCTCCACCCGCTCTGGACGAGGTCCTACCAGACTCATGTTTCCAATCAGTATATCTATTAATTGTGGAAGTTCATCTAACCGTGTTGCGCGCAATATTCTTCCTACTGGCGTTATTCTTGGGTCATGATCTGCTGCTGGTTGAGACTTTCCATCTTTTTCTGCATCTACTATCATACTTCGAAACTTAAAAATATGAAACACTTTTCCATTCATGGTACATCTCGCCTGACGATAAAATACTGGACCCCCATCATATAGTTTTATTGCGATAGAGGCAACTAAGAAAATAGGAGAAGTAATCAACAACATTAATGCTGATACCAAAATATCCATAGTTCTCTTTAGAAATCTTTGCTCGAAGCTTAACCCATGGTTTCTATATAACAATAACGGAGTATCAAAAATATGTAAACTTTCTGCCCCACGTATCAGAATATCCGATACTTTTGTTGTTGAATACGCCCTAATATCATTCCCATAACAAAACTTAAGAATTTTGTTACGAGTCTCAGAGTGTACATCGTATATAACAACTCCTTCATATTTTTTTATTTCTTTTTCAACTATGTCCAAACCAGCACTTACATTAATCTTTTGTTCTACTTTATACTTATCTTTTCTTGTATTTAATTTGTTGATAAACTCTGTTGGATCATATTCCTCATACACTACTAATAACTTACGTGGTGGAAAAAGTTTTCGAAAAAGTTTTTCGCTGATCACTGCTACAATCACTACAATTCCAATATCGTAAACTGTTATTTTCAGTAATGGTCCTACATTTACAAACCGAACAGAAAGCAATACAATCTGTAAATACATAACAATATTGGCACATATCAATGCTAAAATCTGTGAATAAATAATATTAGCTTTTTTTAGATAGCCAACTTTCAAGCCACCAAATATATATAAAAAAATCATTTGATACATTACATACATTCCTGCCATCATACAATGACCTTTTTGGAAAAATGGAAATACCGTATATAAATTATAGCTTTTTATCCAACTATACATAAAAAAACTTGTTTCACACGCTACTAAAACTACAACTAAAAAAATACGTATTATACGTTTATACTGTTCATTATCTTTTTTCATCTTTCGTCTCCATAATTATTAATCAATCTCTGTACGTAACACGCAATATCCATCCACTTCACCCAATACGCTGCAACCCCAACTTTGGTAAAATTGTACTGCATCTAAATCATCTGATTTTACAATAACATAATCTACTTTTTCTGCACTTGCTGCCTCTCTAAACATTTCTGCACTTACTAATTCTTTATAATATGCTAACTGTGCCCATTTCAAAATCGAATGATAATCTTTCCTTTCCAACAATACTCGTAAATCATTCTCTTCAAAAAATGTGTTATATGTCTCTAAGTCTTCTCGCCCCAATACAGAATTAATAGTCGGATCATACTGTCTCATATCATATACAAGCCAACCTGAATATAAGACTTTAGGATTCTTTTTCCCTTCTGAATGCAATAATTTGTCAATATCTATGACTTCATCCCATGTATAATAAGCGTTCATTTTTTTTACATAAGGAGGTGATGAACTTGAATATACTGGTTTGCCCAGCATAACAATGCTTCCGAATATCATCAACCATATAACCGCACATATCCAACACTTATTCACTTTCTTTACTATAGCCGCATAACAAAAACCAATCATTGGAGCTATTGGAATAAGCCAAAAAAAGCGATAATATCTATCTGATAATCCAAATATCTTACCTGCAATTTTTACAACCAATGGATTACACACTGTTAGTGCAAACAAAATATATGGATATATTCCCAATTTTATCCAACGTTTGCTTTTTGTAAAAAATACGAGTTCAAAGAATAATAAAATATATATCCATAGCCAATTATCATTCAAATATGCCTGTAGATTTTGCCAAATAAAATCCCATCCATATCCTTCCGCTGTAATTCCCTGCATCACTTTCTCTTTTCTTATAAAATTTTTATTTGTATAACTTTCTTTGAAATGCACAAATGAATCACAATAAACATTGCACAAATCACCATGCTGGCCACATATTTCCATATAACATGTTTCCTGTTTTTGCTTAAAATCACAGGAATATAGTACATAGAAATAAGTGTTGGCATTAATAACATTGCTGACATGGAAAACGCCATTCCACCTATCAAAGTGCAAACCATTGCATACCAATCCCATATACTATTTTTTTTCTTAAGCGTACGTATCAATAACAATAGCAATGTCGGTATCACAATAACCGCCAGAATGGTTTTTCCTTCAAATGTTCTATATGCAAAAAAACCTGTAGGTGAATACATAGAATAACCACACATATACACTACGACCATCAGAAACCAAGTCTCCAACAATCTATTTTTGTTCTTATTCAAAAATTCTGCTGCTATATTATATAAATTCCCCCCCGTAATGACGATAACAACTGTTGACATAATAAATCTATATGCAATTAACGGATGGATCTTCGTTATCATGCTTATCACCGAATTATGTACTGAGTATGTAAGTATTAAATACAATGGATCCAGTGTTTCCAATTTTACACCTGTATATGGATTATATTGTTCAATTGTATCTGTATAAACAGATGAACTTGACATTCCAATATAATATGCCGAATCTATACTGCTACCGTACTGAATATTATTTGTTATTAAATAACTTAACGCACCCAAAACAATGCAAACTATTACACTATTTCGAATAGTATTTTTAAATTCTACATTTCTAAAAGATTTCACCCATTCATTTTTATTTACTACAATCGAAATGCTGCTAACAATTAAACATACTATTCCCCACATAATTGATAATTTCGATAAGGGTTGTAATAACAACTTCATTGGTAAAGCAACAATCTCAAAAGTGGCAAAATATACCATAAATCCAATATTTATACTCAAAAGCAACGAAAAATCATCCTTTTTAATTCTGCACGTTATCATAGAGCCAAATAGAAAAAAGAGAATTAACAACACCAATATGCTTAATACACTAACATATATATTTGCCTGCATTTTTTCACCTTAACAAAATGTCTTTCCTTTATATTATCCTTTTCACACTCTTCTATCCATTCTAGCATCTGAGCTTAAGGAATTCAAATTTATCATCTAAAATCACTACTTACTTTTATATCTTACCTTTTTTTCTGATATATATTTTACTTATAATCTGTGAAAATCCCTTCCATCCCATGCAAAGAATTAACATACATATTATAAAATAATAAAATTTAGAACCGTTCCCCTCTATCATTCTTACTTTATTGATAAATGGATCGGAAAAGATAACATCCTGAAATATAAAAATTTCAAATGTACATCCACTTAATATCATAATCATTTTTTCTAAATATCTTGGTAAATATACGTTACTAGCTACACTAATTATTATTGGCAAAAATAATAATTGGACAAATAACCATATCCAATTGTCATTTCTATGCGAAATCACCCCTAGCAATGCAATTAATCCAAGCCAATTTACTATATTTTTTACATATTTATTTTTTTCTTTCATAATTTCCACATTATGTGGAATTACTGCACCAATTGAGAATTCTAAAAATCTAAAAAATGTATTGTAGTATAAATCCGTTCCAGGAAACCATTCTTTCATCAGCATCGAATAAAATAATACTACAATCCCACCAATGCAAACCATATATCTTTTCTCGTTTGAAAGCTTATCTGTCAATATTTGGATAATAGGATACATAAGATAGCACATCATAATACTTCCAATAAACCAATCGACCCCAACATATACTTCTACCGGATAGGCCATCTGCAAACCTAATAATCTTATCGGAAAAATTTTTATTCTATTTATCCACTCACTTCCATAATATATTGATATAATTAACAAATATATCTCTATCACTCAATAAAGTGGTAATAATTTCAATATCCGTCTCTTATAAAAGTCAAGTATCTCATTTTTTCCACTTAAATTCCGTTTTGAAAAAGATAGGCAGAAACCAGAAATCATAAAAAATAAAATCATAATAAATTCCACTTGATTTCCAATCCATTCATTCCAGCCTTTAAATTCTATTCCACGTCCTCCCAAGTGAAAAAACAAAATCAGTATCGCACACAGTATTCTTATAACATCTATTCCTATCAACCTCTTTTTCATTATGTTTATCTCTCCTCATAATCAAACTATTTTTATTGTACCATATCGCATAGCATATTACCATCTCGTAATTGTTGTTCATTATATAATCTTTAACTGTAATTTCTTCGTACAACTCACACTATTTCTCCTTCCATCACCCCTTATCAGATGTTTCCATCCCTCTCCCGGTTTTAAAAAACAAAAATTTTCTATTTTTAAAACCACATTTCCCAAAACCCACCATTTCACTCATATTTTCCAAAAATCCGCCAATACTAACACCAGAACTTTAATTTCATCTAAAACCAGGTTTAGCACATCATATTTATACGGATAAGGAGAAAGTCTATGAAAGCAACAGGTATTGTACGAAGAATCGATGATCTCGGGCGGGTGGTGATTCCGAAGGAGATACGGCGGACGTTGAAGATACGGGAATCGGAGCCTCTGGAGATTTTTACGGATCGGAACGGGGAGATTATTCTGAAGAAATATTCGCCGATCGGGGAGTTTTCGAGCGGAGCGCAGCAGCTGGCGGATGCGGCGGCAAAGACGTGCGGGAAGTTGTTTTGTATCTGTGATCAGGAGCAGGTGGTGGCCGCGGCCGGGCCGGAGAATAAGAAGTATCAGGGGAAATCTCTCAGTAAAGCGATGGAGCAGCGACTCTTTGACCGGGATTTTATCCCGGAAAATAATGCTTATTATCCGGTGACAGACGATGATGCGCACACGGAACAGGCGTTGGTTCCTGTGACACGGGACGGGGATCCGGTCGGGGCCGTGTGTTTTCTTGGCATGAAGCGCACGGATCCGATTTCCGAAGCGGATGCAAAGGTAGCAGAAATGATCGCCCGATATCTGACCTTCACTATGAACAATTGATGATATACAATGTAACAACAAGGCGGAACACCAGCATCTTTTGCCGGCATTCCGCCTCATTTTATTTCTGCTCGTAACTGTTCAGTACCCTCACAGTTACGAGTCAAAATGCATTTCTAATCACCTTCGGTGATGGCATTTTGACTTGTATGTCTCGGGATTTTGGCAAAAACCATGCCAAAACACCTCGCGGAATGCTACCTACTGAATAGTTACTTCTGCTCATAATATTCTTCCAGTGTCAGCCCTGTAAGTGTCAGGTACAACGCCAGCGACCGGGTTACATATCGGATATGCCAGGGCTCCCATCCATATCCAGTTATATGCTCCTTCCCTTTCGGATAGCGCAGGATGAAGCCATATAAGGGTGCACACCGTTTCAGCCATCGGCCTTCCCGGGTTTCGCCGAAACGCTCATCCAGTTGATAGTCAACCGCCTGGCAGGAAACATCCAGTGCCAGACCCGTCTGATGCTCACTGGCTCCCGGCGGTGCTATCCAATGTACAGGATCTCCATTTTCTTTCGGCTGTTCCCGCCGTTTCTTCTGATAGAGTTCTTCCTGTCTTTCGTAGCTTCGGTAGCCGGATACTCCGCACAGATAGATTCCTTCCTCTTTTCCTCTCGCAAAAAGCGCCTCCACTCCCTTCGCCGCACTAACTGCAAGTAATCTTTTCCTGTCCCCGACAGGTGCATCAAAGATGATTTCCGGCTCAACTAAGGTCTGTGGTATCGCTTTTCGCGGTAAGCGGTGTGTACGGTTTACCAGAATCGTGGCATCCATCTTTTCCCCTCCTTTGTTTCGTTGCTATGAAACTATCTGCATTCTATGCAGTCGGAAGCCGGATTATGAACAGGAAAGCAATCTCCTGTAAGCGAAAAAAGAGAGTGCAGATACGTTTCCCGTATCCTGCACTCTCTGTTCTTATTTTTCTCTAGTTCACCTGATACACATCCGCATATTTCATACCAAAGCTCAATGCCTGGCTGTGGCTTCCCATGAAGATGTCCACATGTCCGTATGCGGTTCCTCTGTCTTCTACGGTATAGATCTGACCGTTGATGGAAAGTTTGGTTCCGAATGGAACTCCCGCCATCGCGATGGTACGTCCCGGTGTCGGAGTGGTTCCGCTGGCTGTACCGCCGCCGGACCATTTTCCGCAACAGATGGAACAGCTGCAATATGCTGTCAGTTTGAATCTTCCCAGGTATTTGCCCTGTGAAGTATCGATGGTATCGTCGGAGCTGTCTGTTGTAGTTGTTGAAGTTGTTGTATTCGCAGCAGTATTACTTGTCGTTGTAGTCGTTGTTGTACTGCTGTTTGATTTTTTCTGTGTCGCTGACGCTGCCTGCTGCGCTGCTTTCTGCTGTGCTGCCTTTTGTGCTGCTGCATCTTCTGCCGCTTTTTTCTCTGCCGCTTCTTTTGCTGCCGCTTCCTGTGCTGCTTTCTCAGCTGCTGCCTGTGCCGCCTGCTGTGCTGCTAATCTGGCTGCTGCTTCTTCCTCTTTTGCCTGACGAAGAAGGTCGTTGATCGCATCTTCCTGACTGCTGATCTTGGTCAACAGATCATTCTCTGCTGTCTGCTGACTCTGAATATCTTCCTGATATTCACGGATCTGCTGGTAAGTTGCCTCCACCAGTTCTTCTACTGCTGCCTGCTTGTCCGCGCTCTCCTGCTGAAGAGCCACAATCTCTTCTTTTTCCTGTGCCACCTGTTCCTCTTTGGTCTGGATGGCTTCTTTTGTTTCTCTGTATGTATCCAGCATGTCTCTGTCATACTTTGACATCTGGGAAATGTTCTCAGCCTGGTTTAAGAAATCAGAAATACTTCCTGATTCGAACAGCAGGTTCATATAATTGCTGGCTGAGTTTTCGTACATATAGCGGATGCGGAGTTTCATCGCTTCATACTGCTGCGCTTCATCCGCTTTCGCATCTTCAAGGTCACTTTGCAGCTGTGTCAGTTCTTCCTGCTTCGCATCGTAATCGTTCTGCAGTTTTTCCAGACTGCTGCGAAGATCGTCCAACTGAGTGTTCAGATCTGCAAGATATGTTTCGGATTCACCTTTTTTTGATTCCAGTTCCTGAATCTTTTCCTGGGTCTGCTGCAGGGAAGACTGATTCTCCTGCTGCTGTGCCTTCGCATCGGAGATCTTCTCCTGCGTGGTAGCAGCTCCACCCTGTACCGCACTTCCCACGATAAGACATGCGGAAAGTACCAGGCTTATGATTCTTTTTCTTCTCATATTAATTCCTCTCACTTTCTCAGGCAAGAGTCATTATAGCATGATTTTGTAGCATTGTGAAGTAGTTTTTTAACATCTCGTAATATTTGCGTAATAATTAGTGGAATTTTGGCGAATTTCTGCATTAAAGCGCGGATTATGTCAACTTTTTAGCCGCCAGCCGCTCCAGTATTTATTCTTCAGCACTCCGTTCACAAGTTTTCCCCACCCGAGTGCATACTGATCCACACAGACCAGGATCCAGCCTTTCTCTCTGGTCGCCTCCCCCGGTTCCAAAAGCAGGGTTTCTCCACGCAGATACCGTCCGATCCGTTCATCCTCCGGCGAAAGGGATACGCTTCCCGCATAGTCGGAAGCCTTCAGCGTCATCGCCAGCTGCTGGGATGGTTCAAAACGATTTTTCTTCAGATCTCCCAGATACAGTCCGTTTCGTAAGAAATGGATCCCGTTCAACTTTGCCGGAAGTTCCGGTACCAGATAGACTTTCTCGCCCTTGATCTGTACCCGCTCCCAGTCCGGCTTCCACTGACAGTCCCTGAAGAATTCTTCCAGAACTGCTTTATTTTTCTTATCCATCCGCGTCGGCGGTTCCAGTCTGATCCTTGTCTCGGGCGCATCCTCGGACTTTTTCAGCAGAGCCAGAAAATGCCCCTCTCCTTTCATCTTATGCGGCCAGATCCGCACACAGCGGCGCAGTTCCTCTCTTCCATCACCCCACGCAGGGTTACCCTCAGAGAATCCTTCATATCCTTCGATGGGAATCAGTTCCATCTCCGGACACTGCTCCAGGATCCAGGAGATACTTCCCTCGTTTTCTACCGGAGCAAAGGTACAGGTGGAATACAGCAGTTTTCCACCCGGGCGCAGCATCCGCACTCCATTTTTCAGAATATCTTTCTGCAGTTTTGCAAAGTACTCCGGGCGTTCTTCCTCCCAGGTTTTGATCACCGCCGGATCTTTGCGGAACATCCCCTCCCCGGAGCACGGTGCATCGATCAGCACTTTATCAAAAAATCCTTCAAATCGCTCTGCCAGGTTCTGTGGTACTTCGTTGGTCACAAAGGCGTTGGATATGCCAAATACTTCCAGATTCTTTAACAGTGCTTTGGCCCTGGAATTACTGATATCATTTGCCACCAGTACACCTTTTCCCTGAAGCGCTGCGCCGAGAGCCGTTGCCTTTCCTCCCGGTGCCGCACACAGATCCAGAACTCTCTCCCCCGGTTCCACCGGAAACCTCGCCGCCGGAGTCATGGCGCTTGGCTCCTGCAGATAATAAAGACCGGCACTGTAATATGGATGTCTGGCCGGCTGATCTTCTTCTTTATAAAAATACCCGGTCTTTGTCCACGGAATCGGATCCAGAGAAAAACCGGAGCCTTCCGCCAGTTCCTCTTCCGTGATCTTCATCGGATTGATCCGGAGTCCGTACTGTCTGGGGTTATCATAACTTTCGATATACGATTCGTATTCATCCCCCAGCATCTCTTGCATTCTCTTTTCAAAGCTTTCCGGCAGTTCCACTCTCATCACACACCTGTCTCCTCTTTTTCTTTCTCTTCCGCCATTCGCCCACGGACATTTTTCTACGTTCCACTATAGCAAGACTCTGGCATTTTGTAAAGAAAAAGCGGTGGCCCCCCAGCCACCGCTTTTATCTCGTTTTTGCGTCACCCCATATATATGACAATCCGGTTACGCATTATCTGCAACGGCATCTTCTGCCATTACTTCCTCGTATTTCTCCAAAATCAGACTTTGGATCTTTTCTCTTGTGTTGGAATTGATCGGATGTGCAATATCGCGATACTCTCCATCGGAAGCCTTACGGCTTGGCATAGCGATAAACAGTCCTTTCTCTCCCTCGATTACTTTAATATCATGTACAACAAATTCATCATCAATTGTTATGGAAACAACTGCTTTCATCTTACCTTCTTTTGTCACTTTGCGCACTCTTACGTCTGTAATCTCCATAGCACATGCCCCTTTCATATGTCGTTCTCCTTCCGAACAGTTATAGCCGCTGATTAGTTATTTCTCCGCGAACCACCAGACAGCTGCTCTGTTATTACAGCGCATAGCGCTCGTTCTTTTCCACGACAACTTTTATTTCGCCTTCTCCGCAATAGTAAGAATTGGCCCGGATGGTATCCCGGCTTTCTACGATGCAGTTTTCGATATGGGTATTATCACCCAGATATACGTCGTTCAGAATAATAGAATTCTTGATAACGCAGTTATTTCCCACATATACTTTCTTAAACAGAACAGAATTCTCCACCTGCCCGTTGATGATACAGCCGCTGGATACCAGGCTGTTTTTTACCAGACATCCCGGATTATATTTTGCCGGCGGAAGATCGTCGATCTTGGAGTTAATTCCCGGATACTGACGGAAGAAATAATCTCTCACTTCCGGTTTCAGGAAATCCATATTGGTCTTGTAGTAAGCCTCAACGGTGGAGATGTTGTTCCAGTAATCCTGGATCTTATATCCATAGATCCTCTTCAGATTCTTATAGCGGATCAGGATATCTTTTACAAAATCATGTCTTCCTTCCTGTGCGCAGCGCTCGATCATCTCGATCAGCTGGCGGCGCCGGATCACATAGATTCCTGTGGAGATCGTATGATAATCGGACAACATCGGTTTCTCTTCGAATTCTTCGATCCGGTAGTCTTCATTCATGCGAAGCACACCAAATCTGGTCACATCCTCATTGGCATCCACATCTTTGCACACAATAGTCACATCGGCACGTTTTGCGATATGGTATTCCAGAACTTTGTTATAATCCAGTTTATATACACAATCACCGGATGCGATGACCACATAGGGTTCATGGCTTCTCTTCAGAAAATCCAGGTTCTGATAAATCGCATCTGCGGTTCCCTGATACCAGAAGCTGTTATCCGGAGTGATCGTCGGTGTAAACACAAACAAACCTCCCTGCTTTCTTCCGAAATTCCACCATTTGGAAGAGCTCAGATGCTCATTCAACGATCTTGCGTTGTACTGTGTCAGGACTGCAACTTTCGCAATATGAGAATTGGTCATATTACTCAGTGCAAAGTCGATGCTCCGATAGCTTCCCGCTACCGGCATCGCTGCGATGGCACGTCTGTTGGACAGTTCTCTCATCCTGTTGTTATTACCGCCTGCCAGAATAATTCCTAATGCTCTCATATTACTCACCGTCCTTCTTTACAATTGCTCCGCCGCTTGCAAGCTCTCCGTCCGGATAATCCTCCACTGTGGTCTCACCGCTGATAGCTGTGTTCTTTCCAATCTTCACGCCTGACGGAATAACAGATTTTTCTGCGATTGTAACAAGGCCGAATCCATAGACAGCCGGTTTCAGAACATTCGGAGCTTCCTCGCCCACACCTGTGACAACATTTTCTCCGATATCCACACTCTCTGCGATAATGGACTTGTCAATCTGGCTTCCGGCGCCGATGCGTGTATGTTTCATAATAATGGAATCCCGCACCACAGCTCCCTTTTCAATCGTTACATCCGCACCGATGACGCAATTATGCACTTCACCATAAATCTCCGCACCTTCACCGATGATGCTTCTTTCAACAACGGATTCCCCGGATATGTACTGTGGACGGATGATATCACCTTTGGTATAGATTTTCCAGAATTCTTCATACAGGTTAAATTCCGGGATGATATCGATCAGTTCCATATTTGCTTCCCAATAAGACCCCAGTGTTCCTACATCTTTCCAGTATCCGTTGAATTCATAGGCAAACAGTCTCTTTCCATTATCTCTGCAATATGGCAGGATATGTTTACCGAAGTCACAGTTTGGCTGATCTTTCAGTGCCATCAGAGACTCTTTGAGTGTCTTCCAGGAGAAAATATAAATTCCCATGGATGCCAGATTACTTCTTGGATGTTCCGGTTTTTCTTCAAACTCGGTAATACGTCCCGCGCCGTCAGTGATCATAACACCGAAACGGCTTGCCTCTTCGATCGGCACCGGCATACAGGCAATGGTCACATCTGCCTTATTTGCCTTATGATAATCAAGCATCACTTCGTAATCCATCTTGTAAATATGGTCACCGGAGAGAATCAGAACGTAGTCCGGATTATAGGTCTCCATGTATGCCATATTCTGAAAAATTGCGTTTGCTGTTCCGGTATACCAGTCGCTGTTACCATTTTTTTCGTAGGGGGGAAGCACGGTAACACCGCCCACATTCCGGTCCAGATCCCACGGAATACCGATTCCGATATGGGTATTCAGACGCAGCGGCTGATACTGGGTCAGAACACCCACGGTATCAATGCCTGAATTAATACAGTTACTCAACGGAAAATCGATAATCCGATATTTTCCTCCAAATGCCACCGCCGGTTTGGCAACTTTCTCGGTAAGTACGCCGAGTCGGCTTCCCTGGCCTCCGGCCAACAGCATTGCAATCATTTCTTTCTTGATCATGCAATCACCTCTTGTCATATATAGTAAAAAGATTATATCACACTTATCAGATTTAGTGAACATTTTTTACATATTTTTATCAAATCTTTTCGTGTTTTTATGACATTTATACAACGTTTCTTCTCTCTTTCGTCATTTTCTTCTATATCTATTGGTTTTTTTTCTCATCCTTAAAAAAATCTTTCCATTTTCCCCTTTTCCGTCTATAATAAATGTTGTTACAAAATGTCTTTTGTACCCGACTGGTGCCTGCGGATCGCCCGCTGAAAGCAGCTTTCGCAATTTTTCCGACCCCGGGAAGCCGGCATCATAAATATGATACAAACGTCTGTAAGAAAGGGAGAACTCCTATGTATACCATTGATTTTACAAAACCTGTTCACATACATTTTATCGGCATCGGCGGTATCAGCATGAGCGGCCTTGCCGAGATTCTTTTAAAAGAGGGATTCACCGTATCCGGCTCTGATTCCAAAGAAAGTGCTCTGACGGATCATCTGACTGCGAACGGTGCACAGATTTTCTACGGACAGCGCGCATCCAATATTATTGACGGTATCGATCTGGTGGTTTACACTGCTGCGATCCATCCGGATAACCCGGAATATGCCTGCGCAAAAGAAAAAAATATTCCGATGATGACCCGTGCCGATCTGCTGGGACAGATCATGAAAAATTACCAGATACCCATCGCAGTATCCGGAACCCACGGAAAAACCACAACAACTTCCATGGCTTCTCATATTCTGCTGGAAGGTGGTTTTGATCCGACAATCTCTGTCGGCGGTATCCTGCCGGCCATCGGCGGTAATCTGCGTCTGGGACATTCCGGTACTTTCATTACCGAGGCCTGTGAATATACCAACAGCTTTTTAAGCTTTTTCCCGAAAATCAGTATCATCCTGAACATGGATGCCGATCATCTGGATTTCTTTAAGGATATTGACGATATCCGCCATTCCTTCCGGCTGTTTGCAGAAAAACTTCCGGCTGACGGTACCCTGATCATCAACAGTGATACTCCTCATTATGAGGATATCATCAGGGATCTGCCATGCGAAGTCATCACTTACGGACTGGAACATGAAGCTGATTATACAGCAACCGATATTACATACGATACCTTCGGTCACCCGACCTTTACCTGTCTGCATCACGGTGAAACCACAGGAACCTTCTCCCTGAAGGTACCCGGTATCCACAACGTGTCCAACGCCCTTTCCGTGATCGCTCTGGGTGAAAAACTGGGTATGGACGATGCAACGATCCAGAAAGGTCTGATCAACTTCACCGGAACCGACCGCCGTTTCCAGTTCAAAGGAAACATCGGCGATATCACTGTGATCGATGACTATGCCCATCATCCGACAGAGATCAAAGCAACACTGACCTCTGCCAAAAACTATCCGCACAAAAAGACCTGGTGTATCTTCCAGCCCCATACCTACACTCGTACCAAAGCTCTGCTCCCGGAATTCGCCGAAGCACTGACTCTGGCAGACCATGTAGTACTGGCAAACATCTACGCCGCAAGAGAAACCGACACCCTCGGCATCTCTTCCGCCGACCTTCAAAAAAGGATCCAGGAACTGGGAACTCCCTGTGAATACTTCCCAACCTTCGATGAAATCGAAAACTACCTTCTGGAAAACTGCCAGCCCGGTGACCTCCTGATCACCATGGGCGCCGGCGATGTCTACCAGATCGGCGAAAAACTCCTGGGCAAATAAACACCAAGAAAACCTTCTTTTACCCCATACAAAAACGGCAACCGAACCTAACATGTCCGGTTGCCATTTTTATATGTAAAAACCCCCCTGATCCTTTCTCCTGCTCCGTACCCTGTAATTTTCTTCTTATGCTTTTCCTTCCATCCACAATCGGATTCAACCACCCCTCCCCACGTGAAAATCAGGATCCGAAAGCGGTCTGCAACATCAGGAAGCGGCAACACTTTGTTGCATTGCATCCGGAGGGAGCTGCCAGTGGCAGGTCCTGTAGGTGGCAGGTCCTGTAGGTGGCAGGTCCTGTAGGTGGGCGGTTAGGGCAAGCTTTAAAATCCGACGCTTACGTAGGCTTTCGCGAGGGTCCGCTGACCCTCGTGAACTATAGCCGAAGTTAGCGGCTAGCTTAAAGTTGCCCTGCCCACGTTGCAGCCTCCTGATGTTGCAGACCGCTTTCGAATCCGTCCCTTTTCACCACCCTCCCCCACGCAAAAGCCAGAACCCGGAAGAGGTCTGCGACACCACGGAGGCGGCAACACTTTGTGGGCGCTTAGGGCAAGCTTTGAGATCCAGCACCTACGTAGACTTTCGCGAGGGTCCGCTGACCCTCGTGAACATAGTCGGAGTTGGGGATTAGCTCAAAGTTGCCCTGCCCACGTTGCCGCCCCGTGGTGTTGCAGACCTCTTCCGGGTTCGTCCCCTTTCGCCACCATTTTTTTCTCAACTTATCCACATTATCCACACATTTATCCCCACCCTCAGTTCCCATCTCTGTGGATTCCCCTGTGCATAACTCTGTTTACATAATCTTACACTCTTCCCTCCGAATTTTCTCTGTTTTTCAAACAATTCCTCCATTTTCCGGTTGCAAATAATCCCCACACCTCATAATTTCCCACCACTTATCCACATCATCCACATGCTTATCCACCTTACTTACACACCAGCTAATCCCCCATCGCACCTTATTTTCCACCTCCTTCCCATAAAAAACCATGTTTGATTTCTTAAAGAATCATGCTATAATAAGCACGTAACCAGGACATATACCATCACTTTTCTATTACAGGAGAACTATGCAGTTATCTTTACATAATGGAAGCTCCAGCGGAGTTACCATTATTTCCAATATTTTCATAGATTATTATATGCCCCGCGCCAACGGGGAATTCGTTAAAATTTACCTTTATCTGCTCCGCAGTCTGCAAAGCGGCGACACCGCACTGGACCTGGCTGCTGTAGCGGATGTTTTTGACTGCACAGAATCAGATGTGCTTCGCACCCTTCGTTACTGGGAGAATCAGAAACTGGTCGTACTGGCAGGTACCGACACCCAGACTTCCATTGATTTTCTGCAGCCCATGGTGCCGGATACGGTGCAAACCACACTGGCAGAACAGGCAATTACTCAGATTTCGCCTGCCACATCGACAAACACCGTCACATCCGGCTCACCGTCGACAGCCGGAGCATCTGTCACACCTGCCAGGAATGCCCCGCAGACAGGCACTCAGCCCTCCCAGACAACAGGGAATAAAAAAACAATGAGTGCTGACCGTCTGAAAGAGCTCCGCGAACAGGAAGACGTTCGCCAGATTCTCTTTCTGGCCGAAAGTTACCTTGGTACTACACTGTCAAGAACAGTTACCGATGAACTTCTTTATATTTACGAGGAGCTTCATTTTTCTGTGGATCTGTTTGACTATCTAATCGAATACTGTGTTTCCAAGGGAAGTAAAGACATTCATTATATAAAGAAAGTAGCCTTCAGCTGGCACGAGGCAGGTATCGACACAGTTACCCGCGCCAAGCAGGAGACTACGACCTATCACAGAAACTATTTTTCAATTTTAAAAGCATTCGGAATCAGCAACCGTAATCCGATCCAGTCGGAGATCCACATGATCGACCACTGGATGAAAGATTACGGATTCACTATGGACATCCTCACGGAAGCCTGTTCCCGTACAGTAGCATCCACCGGGAAAGCCAATTTCCGCTATGCGGACAGGATTCTTTCCGGCTGGAAGGATAAAGGTGTCCGACACCTGACCGATATTCAGGCTCTGGATACTTTGCACAGACAGCTGCAAAGTGACCGTCAGGAACAAAAGCAGCGGCAGGAACAGAAGGGAATCCGTCCATCGGGTTCCGGTAACAGATTCAATAATTTCCAGCAGCGAAATTATGATTACGATCAACTTGAAAATCAGCTTTTAAAATAATAAAGGAGAATTACCGTGGCACTACAAAACAGTCAGTACGATGCACTGATGCGCTATTATCAGCGATTGCAGTTTCGCAATAAACATGAACAAGATGCCCGTATCGCCGAAGCACAGGCCAGGATACCCCGGCTGGCACTGATCGATCAGGAGATTGCATCGATCAGTGTGAAAAAAGCACGAATCTTACTCGGTGATAAAAACGCCACTGATTTTGACCTGAACGAACAGATTCAGGCTTTATCCAGAGAGCGAACCGATCTGTTAAAAGCCAATGGTTATCCGGAGGATTATCTGAAGATGCATTATACCTGTCCTCTGTGTCAGGACACCGGCTATGTGGACAACCGGAAGTGTATCTGCTTCAGGCGTGCGATCAGTGAACATCTGTATACCCAGTCCAATATCCGGGAATTATTAAAAACAGCCAGCTTCGATGCATTTTCTCTGGATTATTATCCGGAAGATATGGTAAACGAAGCCACAGGACAGACCGCCCGGCAGAGTGCCGCAACCGCGTTGCAGCGCTCAAAGGATTTCGTTCAGAACTTTGATCATTCTTTTGAAAATCTTTTCATTTACGGTGATACCGGTGTTGGGAAAACTTTTCTTACGTACTGCATCGCAAAAGAACTTTTGGATTCGATGCACAGCGTGATCTATTATTCTGCTTTCGATCTGTTCGATGCGTTCGCAAGAAACACCTTCTCGAACTCTGATACCACGGAAGGAGAAAATGACTATATTCTCAACTGTGATCTGCTTATCATCGATGATCTTGGAACAGAACTTACCAACAGCTTTGTTGCTTCTCAGTTCTTTTTATGTATCAATGAACGGATCCTCAGAAAGCAATCCACGGTAATTTCCACCAATCTGACACTGGGCAGTTTTATGGATACCTACTCCGAACGGGTATTTTCCAGAGTTTCCAGTAACTACACGATGATCAAACTCATCGGTAAAGATATAAGAATCCAGAAAAAAATATTAGGAGGAAACTAACAATGTCACACAACAAAAATCACGATTCACAACAGCTTCCTGTAGGACGACTGGGGATCATTTCTCCTTACAGCTGCGCCGAACTCGGTACAAAGGTAGATAACTACCTGGTCAGCTGGAGAAAAAAACGCCACAATGAAGGTGTTTTATATGAAGGCTACGACAGAGATACTTACCTGATCGGGTCTGATCTTCCCCGTTTCGGTTCCGGAGAAGCAAAAGGTATCCTGAAGGAATCCGTACGTGGTGATGATATCTATATTCTGGTAGATGTCTGCAACTACAGCCTGACATATTCTCTGGCAGGACAGACTAACCATATGTCCCCGGATGATCATTATCAGAACCTGAAACGAATCATTGCTGCCATCGCCGGAAAAGCCAGACGAATCAACGTGATCATGCCATTTTTGTATGAGAGCCGCCAGCACAGACGTACCGGCAGAGAGTCCCTCGACTGTGCACTGGCACTGCAGGAACTGATCCAGATGGGTGTGGAAAACATCATCACTTTCGATGCTCACGATCCGAGAATCCAGAATGCGATCCCACTGCATGGATTTGAAACTGTACAGTCCGCATACCAGTTTATCAAAAACCTCTTAAAGAAAGAAAAAGATCTGAAACTGGATAAAGAACATCTGATGGTCATCAGCCCGGATGAAGGCGGCATGAGCCGTGCCATCTATCTGGCAAACAACCTTGGCGTAGACATGGGTATGTTCTACAAACGCCGTGACTACTCTACTATTGTAGACGGAAGAAACCCTATCGTTGCTCATGAATTCCTGGGAGCTGATGTTCGTGGCAAAGATATGATCATCGTAGACGATATGATCTCCTCCGGTGACAGCATGCTCGAGGTAGCTCAGCTCCTCAAAGACCGGGGAGCCAACAAAATCTTCATGTGTTCCACCTTTGGTCTGTTCACCAACGGCATGGCAAAGTTCGATGAAGCCTACGAAAAAGGGACCTTCGACCGCATCCTGACCACCAACCTGATCTACCAGACCCCGGAACTGCTGAGTAAACCTTACTATATCAACTGCGATATGAGCAAATACATCGCCCTGATCATCGACACCCTGAATCACGACGATTCCATCAGCAAACTCCTGAACCCGGTAGAACGCATCCAGAAAGTCCTGACCAAATACAGAAATAACGAGACGATCTGATAAATCAGGTAATGCCAGACACACTGGCATAACCTGATTCATGAAATATCTAACGCAAAAGAGACATAGTAACGAACCCTCACTTCAAGGATTTCTTCGTTACTATGTCTCTTTTTCTTTTCATAACTCACCGAAAAAGGCGCGGGAAGGATCACTTCCCACAACCGTAATCCTTCCCGCGTCCTTTTTTCAAAAACCCTCGCGCAGCCACTCAACCCTCCCCCAGTTGACCACCCAGAAACGTGCTTCGGCTTTCTGCTCAGGCAACACTTTGTGGGCGGTTAGGGCAAGCTTTGAGATCCAGCACCTACGCAGACTTTCGCGAGGGTCAGCCGGCCCTCGTGAACATAGTCGGAGTTGGTGATTAGCTCAAAGTTGCCCTGCCCACGTTGCCAGAGCAGAAAGCCGAAGCACGTTTCGTCCGCGTCGTCCCCCCTCTACCTCTCCATCTCTCTCAGCACCCGGATCTCTCGCGCATACCCCTCCAGTTCATTCGGTGTCTCCAGATAGATCGGAATCCCCTGCAGTTTCGGATGATTCACCATCCTCTCAAACGCTTCCAGCCCGATCGACCCTTCCCCGATCTTCTCATGCCGGTCCTTATGACTCGCAAACGGATTCTTACTGTCATTCATGTGAATCGCCTTCAGCTTCTCAAGCCCGATCACCCGGTCAAACTCCTCCAGCACCTGATCCAGCTGTCCCACCAGATCATACCCCGCGTCATACACATGACACGTATCCAGGCAAACACCCATATGACTCTTCAGCTCCACCCGGTCCAGAATCTGCGCCAGTTCCTCAAAACTCCGACCAACTTCTGTTCCCTTTCCTGCCATCGTCTCCAAAAGCACCGTCGTGTGCTGCTCCTCCTTCAGAATCTGATTCAGCATCTCACTGATCATCCGGATTCCTTCCTGTGCGCCCTGTCCTACGTGACTTCCCGGATGAAAATTATAACAGTTCCCCGGAACATACTCCATCCGTTTCAGATCATCCTCCATCGTCATCCAGGCAAATTCCCTGGTCTTTGCATCCTTAGAACATGGATTCAGTGTATATGGCGCATGAGCCAGGATCTGACAGATATCATGCTCCTGCGCATATTCCAGAAACTTTCTCACATCCTCCGGATCTATTTCTTTCGCTCTGCTTCCTCTTGGGTTTCGGGTGAAAAACTGAAAGGTATTCGCTCCAATCTTCACCGCCTCTTTTCCCATATGAAAAAATCCCTTCGATGAGGACAAATGACAACCTATTCTAAGCATTCTCTCTCCTTTTCCTTTCGTTCACTCCGATCTCCGACATGTCGTATGCTTTCTTCCTCCGTCAGCACCGTAAGTGCCAGTTTAAGACCGGAAATCTCCATATCACAGGATTCGTCCTCCCAGGTCGGACAAGACAACTCCCGGATCTCTTCCTGCAGATTTTCTGTCTGTATTTTCTTTTCTTCCGCCTCTGTCGCAAGATGAACTCCCCGCTCCTGCAGTCGCAGAATCTGATGACTGATCTGACGCAGTTCCTTCTTTCTTTCTTTTAATCGTTCTTCCCAGTCCTTCTGTAACTCTTCCTGTTCCGTGTCTTCCTTCTGCTCCGGTTCATCCCGTACAACTGTCCGTTGCACGACCATACTGTCCCTGGTTCGAAGCCAGTTTACCAGATACATCCTTCCCATCAGAGTGCCCGTCAGAATCACAAGGCCAAGCACCGTACACACAGCCCGATTCCAAGAGAACGGATCGATCAGGATCAATATGGCAAGTGCGATTCCTGTCCATGTAAATATTTCGGAAATTTGGGGAATTTTAGGAATATCCAATAGCTTTCTTTCTTTTCCCCCGACTGCTTTTCGTGTCTGGACAGGTTGCTCTGCTACCGATCTCTCCAGATTCAGGGGCTGTTCACTTTTTGGCTGTCTGCTTTCTTCTGCCTGTCGTTTTCCTTCTTCCCGTCGTTCCTGCTCCAGGTGCTTTTCTGTTGCATTCCGGTTCAGTTCCAGACGGCGGATCTCGGAACCATTGACCAGCAGCTGTTGTTCCAGACCGGAGCGTTCCCGCATGATACGGTGCATCGTTTGTTCTACCACCGCACTCCGACTTTCTCTCTCCTTTTGCAGTTCCTGTTTCTTTTCCTTCCAGGCCGTTATCTTTTCTGAAAGAACCTCTCTTTCATCCCTGTCTTCGGCAAGCAGTGCCTGCAGTCCATAATCCAGTGCTTTCTGTTCTACTTTTCCCTGTTTTTTCTCGAACCAGTGGATATATGCACCGATTTTCGTTCCCAGTTTTTCCCGTTTCAGTCGGTTCAGATCATAGCACGGGCGGGTTTCATCCGTTATTTTTACAATATTTCCATAGGCGCGCAGTGCCTCCAGTTCAAACTCCAGTTCCGGATTCCGATATCCCTGGATCCTGAGCCAGTAGATATCTTCGCTTCCTTTCTGTGCGATCGCATCCTGTACTTTCTGCTCCAGAGCCGCCTGTGTGGTGCCTGAATGAATCCGCAGTGAAAGAAGAATATACGAACGACACGCACAGGGAACCAGTGTGATCTGCGTATGATACTGCCCCTGTTCGTCCTCTGTGATCTCTCCGTAGACAACCCCGTGGGTTCCTGTCTCTTCCAGGCAGATGGGTTCCGGAGAACCGGCATATGCCATCTGATTTTCCACCAGTACTCCCGGTATATGGCGATACCCCAGTGCCACATAGTCAAAACCGGCTCCATCCTCTTTTTTCATAGGAATATGCGTTTCATCTCCACCATATGCCAGCAGGATATGAATCCCCGGCTGATCCTCCGGCCGGATGCTGCTGTATATCGCTTCCGTAACCTCCGGATGCTCATAACTGCATCCATACACTTTCGTATGCAGCTTTTCCAGACTGATCACTTCCGGTTTCTCACTCAGAAATCCATGAACATTCTTCGTCCATTTCACCTTACGATACGCTGAGTCTTCCCGCAGATAATCGTGGCTTCCTGCCATCCACACCACCTCGGTATCCGGTATGGATGCAAACAGCTGACTGACTCTCTCTGTCTGAGAAGGCAACGGCTGTCTGTGAAACAGATCTCCTGCGATCAGCAACAACTCTATTTTCTCTTCTCTGATCTGGTCGATCACCCGTACAAAGGTTTCCCAGATTTCATTTTCCCTGAATGCACTCCAGGGGCAGCCCGAATCCGGAACCGCCCCCAAATGTACATCAGCCATATGAATAAATCGCATAGCCTCTCCTGTTACTGTATAATTACGTAACTATTCAGTAGTCACTGTCCCGCGAGGTGTTTTGGCATGAATATGTCAAAATCCCGAGACATACAAGCCAAAATGCCATCACCGAAGGTGATTTACGCGAGCAACGAGTCAAAGTCCGTGCTTGCACGGAACCTTGAGGAGTGCCGCGATAACGATAAAAACTCGCAAAGCGTGTTTTTATCGTTTAAATGCATTTTGGCTCGTAACTGTGAAGGTACTGAACAGTTACATAATTACTTATAAATCACAATTGTTTACTGTTCTCGGGAACGGGATGACATCACGGATGTTACCCATTCCTGTCAGATACATCACGCAACGTTCGAATCCAAGACCGAATCCGGCATGTCTTGTGCTTCCGTATTTTCTCAGATCCATGTAGAATCCGTAGTCTTCTTTGTTCAGACCCATCTCGTCCATACGGGCTGCCAGCTTGTCGTAATCATCCTCTCTCTGGCTTCCGCCGATGATCTCACCGATACCTGGTACCAGACAGTCAACCGCTGCCACGGTCTTCCCGTCATCGTTCAGTTTCATATAGAACGCTTTGATATCTTTCGGATAGTCAGTGACAAATACCGGACGTTTGTATACCTGTTCGGTAAGATAACGCTCATGCTCTGTCTGCAGATCGCATCCCCAGGATACTTTGTATTCAAATTTATCGTTGTTCTTTGTCAGAATATCGATGGCTTCTGTATAAGTCACACGGGCAAATTCAGAATTTGCCACGTTGTTCAGACGGTCTAATAGTCCTTTGTCGATGAAAGAGTTGAAGAAGTTCATCTCTTCCGGTGCATTTTCCAGAACGTAACGAATAATGTATTTGAGCATGGATTCCGCCAGAATCATATCATCGTCCAGATCTGCAAAAGCGATCTCCGGCTCAATCATCCAGAACTCTGCTGCATGGCGGGTGGTATTGGAGTTTTCTGCACGGAAAGTCGGTCCGAACGTATAGATGTTACGGAACGCCTGTGCATAAGTCTCACCGTTCAGCTGTCCACTTACCGTCAGGTTGGTCGGTTTATTGAAGAAGTCTTTGGAAAAATCTACTTTTCCGTCTTCCGTCTTCGGAATGTTGTTCAGATCCATGGTTGTTACCTGGAACATCTCTCCGGCACCTTCGCAGTCACTTCCTGTGATCAGTGGTGTATGCACATAGACAAATCCTCTCTCCTGGAAGAACTTGTGAATGGCATAGGCAATCAGAGAACGCACACGGAATACTGCCTGAAACGTATTGGTTCTCGGACGCAGGTGTGAAACCGTACGCAGATATTCCATGCTGTGGCGTTTTTTCTGCAGCGGATAATCCGGTGCGGAAGCTCCCTCTACGCTGATCTCAGTTGCCTGGATCTCAAACGGCTGTTTTGCCTGTGGTGTTGCTACCAGTGTTCCTTTTACAATGATGGCCGCACCGACATTCAGTCTGGAAATCTCTGCAAAGTTCTCCATAGAATCGTGGTATACCACCTGTAAGGTCTCAAAAAATGTTCCGTCATGCAGAACGATAAAACCAAATGTTTTGGAGTCACGTACGCTTCGTACCCATCCCCCTACAGTAATCTCTTTGTCCAGGAATGTTTCCCGGTTTTTGTATATTTCTCTTACAGTTGTAAGCTGCATAACAAAAGTCCTCCCTCTCTGATGTTTTCTCAGGCAGCCTGCCCGTACCTGCAAACTGCCCATATTGCATTTATTGTATCATTGTAACCATTCAACAGTCAACCATCCTGCGGAGTGTTTTTCATATCTTTTATTCGCTTTTGCTCGCCGCACCAAGATTGTCCATATAGCCGACAAATACGTTACCGGCGCTTTCAAACAGGCTGGTGCTGTCCTGCATACCGAAATAACCCTGTTCCTGGGTTGCCGGATAGTACAGGATCGTATTTTTGCTGTTATATCCTATGATTACCACATTTACCGTATCAGATACCTTTGCAATTACCGGATTTCCTTTGCTGACCTGATACAGCACACTGTCCAGAGAACATCCGGTAAGGTTCATCACCGTATAATCCGCGCCCAGAGACTGCTGCAGGGTATTTTCATCAATAGTTCCGCTCAGAACCACATCCGGCACTTCATCCAGATTTGCCTGATAACTTTCCTGGCGGTTGCCTCGCTCCCAGACATACTGCTGCTGCCGGTTTAGTACCACACCCATCTGTCCGTCTGCCCGGTTAATGGCATCACAGACTCTGCTCCAGGTACTGTCCAGCACACCTTTGGCATATACATAGTAAATATTGGAATCCGTTCTCGTCAGTTCCATGGAAAGTATATTATACGTCTCCTGATCTTCCAGATTCGATGCCAGATACAGTACATTCTTACTGGTCACGCTCTTTTCGAAATCAAGACCGATCTGTGTGGCTTTCCGTTCTGTAGTGATCAGACGCAGGGTTATCTGCTCTTCCCTGATCTGAAGATTATTCATGATATGATCGCTGCTGATCGCCACATATGCACCGTTCTCCCACTGTACCCGTTCCAGTTCCAGCAGACCTTCCTGCAGTTTCACATTGCTGACCCAGACATTATCCTCATGATGTTCCTTGACCACTTCGCCGCCAAACTGTTCGATCCGGACGGTGTTCATGGCAAATACCGTATTGCCCGCATTATCTGTCACAATATCACTGTCATTGGCAATTCCGTACACCAGATCCTCATTCATAAATCCCAGTGCCTTGATCTTCTGTCCGGACTGTGCCTGGATCGTATAGGTATCTCCCTGCTCCAGGCTCATCACCGTGATCTGTGTGCATGCATTTTCCTCTTCCTGATCCATCCAGGCAAGGCTCGCCTGAGACTTTGAGACCACATATCGGTCTTTGATCAGTTTTTCTTTTACAATCTGAAAACTCTTCTGCTTGATATCGATCTGGTACAGATCATCTTCCAGAATGACATACAGCATATCATCCCGGGTCACATAAGACAGAAGTTCCATGTCTTCTTTCAGATATTCATAAGAACTCTTCATCGGAATAAAGAGCTCTTCTTCCACCTGATTCAGCTCTGCCCCGTAATGGTAAACCGCGATCCCCACTTCTCCTTCATGTACATCCCGGTTCATATAGCCGTATACAACAAAATCAATATCTCCAGATTCTTCCACCCGGACGATCTTAACTCCATGTTCCTGCAGGTTCTCCCGCTCATCCAGATCACCATCCCGGAAACTGAAAATCTGTGTTGTCTTATTGGCACTGCGGTTATAACTCCACAGCTCTCCTTCCTGAACAAATGCCACAATATCCGAACTTTTATTAGACTGATACTGAACATCTTTGGCCACAACTCCCAGATCGATCCCTTTGCTGGTCAGTTCCGTATGTTTTCCGTCATACAACTCCTGTGTATTCCGGTCAAAATCCAGAAGCATCACGCGGGACTGTGCATAGCGCATTCGGTAAAAATCGGTCACATTATAATAATCTGTCGTCTCATCCTCAGGAGTATCTGACAACACATACGTCAGATAGATACTGCAGGTGGTCTCATTCATATCTTTGATCACCGGCACTGCCTTTTTTTCCAGCTTCATATCCAGGGTTCCCCAGGTGATCCGTTCAAAGCTGGAATGTATATTCAGATTCTCATAGGTGCTGTTGGTCTGTGTCTCATCCGGTTCCAGATAAGCCGCCAGCGTGGATGCATTCTCGGGATCCAGACATGTCTGATAAAAGCTGTCTGCAAATTCCAGATATTCTGAAATATTGGTTCCTGCCCGCTGCAACAGACGGGTGTAATAATAATACGTTTCCCCGTTATCCAGTGTCACATCAAACCGAAGCGTGTATTCCTGGTTCATCAGGATCGGTGTTTCCAGCTGAAATTCTGCCCTGATCTCCCCGTCCTTCTTCTTCAGCTTGCTGATCTTGCTTGTCTCCACAACTTCCGTTCCGTCTGCCGTCGATACACGGTAGCTCACCGTCTTTACCGATGCATTCTTCGGATCTATCGCCATCGTCAGACTTCTGTCCGTCGGAAGTGGTGTCAGACTGTCGCGCATATACTGTTCTTCCATTTCACCGGCATATCCATACATCGGATTCACCTTTGTATCCGCAACTTCCATATACAGAATCGGAAGACTTGCATCCTCCATCTGTCTCGTTCCCACGATCTTTTCCCGATTGATGAGTGCTGCTGTTCCTCCCAGCGCTGCCGCAAACAGCAGCAACAGTACTCCCGCTTTTAATAACCCCTTTTTCATGCTTCTCGACCTCCTTCTTTCAGAAGCCGTTCCAGTGTCGGATGCAGTCCGAACGCATCCAGACAGGCACGAAGCTGTTCTTTATTTTCCTTCTTTTTCCCGGTATGGACTGCCCGGATCAGCAGATTCTTCGGCGTATGTTCCATATCAATAAATTCCAGAATCTGCGTGTCATATCCCGCCTGTTCTAACATCTGAGCCCGCAGACCGTCTGTCATCAGCGCGGCGATTCTCTCTTTCAGCACTCCGTAGGAAAAAACCGGAGCCAGCACTTCATTGTGAATCTGCCGGTTCAGTTCATGCTGACAGCAAGGCACCGACAGGATCACAGAAGCTTCCCAGGCAACCGCTTTTGCCAGCGCATAATCCGTAGCCGTGTCGCATGCATGAAGCGTCACCACCATATCGACCCGATCAACACCTTCATAAGAAGCAATATCCCCCTGACAGAAAGTCAGCTTCTCATAGCCGTATTTTTTTGCCAGCACGCTGCATTTTTCAATGACATCCTCTTTCAGATCCAGTCCGACGATCCGTACATCGTACTGCTGCAGTTCATGCAGATAATAATACATCGCAAACGTAAGATACGACTTTCCACATCCAAAATCCAGGATTGTCACTTCCCGGTCTCTGGTAAGTTTGGGAAGGATATCCTCAATAAACTCCAGAAAACGATTGATCTGTCGGAATTTGTCATAACGACTGTGTACAATCTTCCCCTCAGAAGTCATAACTCCCAGGTCGATCAGAAATTCTACCGTTTTTCCCTCTTCCAGAATGTACCGCTTCTTCCGATTATGAGACAACGCCTCCATGCGGATCGGTTTGTCGCAAAGATTACCTTCCTTTTTTTTCTTTTTTTCCTTAATTGTGAGTTTTCCCTTCTTACTTGAGAGTACGTTTACACTTCCCAGTTCACTTTCCAGCTGCAATTGCCGGAAATCTTCGGTGATCCAGCCTTCTATATGTTCCAGCAAAGGCTCTTTTTCATAATTTTCATGAATTTCCTTGGTACCCACAGTGCTTGTACACTGAAAATACAGTTTGTCCTTCATAATTACGGGGCGGATCCGTATCTTGGACGCCCCTTCTTTTGTTCTCGCTCCGCTTATAATAATCTGGTGTAGATAAAGATCCAGATAAATGCTCAATAGTTTCTTCAGTTCTGTCATCTATATTCTCCTGCGGCTTTGCCGCTGATTCCTACTTGTTTTTCCTGAAAACAGTTTCAGGTTTTCCCTTCCTGTTTACCTTCTTATTCTAATGGTTTTCCCTGTAAACCACAACACCCAAATTTTATATTTGTATTAAAGTTCTGTTAATAAAATCTTTTCTGTCTTCTGTGACGGCTCCGTCTGCGAAACATCTCGTTGAATAAGATCACTCCGATCAGATCCCGGAGTCCCTCTTCCTCTCTTCTGTTTCCGCAGCTTCCCTGTTCCCCCTGACAGGTCTCTTCTATTATAAGTACAGACGTATTCCCCTCCTCTTCTTTCAGCACCTCCTGTTCGATCTTCCTGCAAAGGTGTTCCATCATAAATTTGTCCGGATACTCATCAAACATCATACTGCCATCGTATTCCATCCGGTCACACTCCCGGTCTGCCTTCTCCTGTATTCTTGCTGCCCGGCGCGAGTAAAAAGACTTCATCACCTGCAGATCCTTTTCCTGTGCCTGTTCCTGATCCAGAGGAAGCAGGAATGGATACGCCATGTAAAAGGGAATCGGCTGCTCATACCGCATGCTATCCACCTCTTTCCTTTTTCTCAATATATGCAACACCGTATTTTTATGTTATAGTACCCTAGAGCGTGTTTGAAAAAGGCTTTTCGTGAGCTGCGAGTCCCAGTTTGTAGGAGATTTTATCCGAATGAGGGTAAAATATACCGCAAAGTGGGGCTTGCAGATTGCGGAAATGATTTTTCAGACACGCTCTAGAAAGCATGATCCCTACTCTGTAAACTTTTGGAGGACATATTTTATGAAAATCAAGCTGCCACATGCCATCGCCCTTGCCATCGACGAACAGGAACGTCTTCTTCCCGCCATACAGAACGGCAAAGAGACTCTGCGTCATACAGAAACGCTGTTGAAAGGACTCCGTCTCCTAGACATTCCCATTCTGATCACCCAGCAGTACACGAAAGGACTGGGAATGTCTGCCCCCTCTCTTTTTGAAGCAGCCGGGACAGATTCCTGGCTGGAGAAACGGACATTCAGCTGTCTCGGAGATGAGATTATCCGAAAGACGCTTCAGGATTCCCACAAAAAACAGGTAATCGTCTGCGGAGTAGAAGCGCATATTTGCGTAGAACAGACCGTACTTGATCTTTTACATCTGGGTTACGAGGTTTTTCTGATTGCAGACTGCGTCTCTTCCCGAAAATCCTCTGATCTTCAGACTGCTATCCGCCGGATGGCGCAGGCCGGCGCCGTTGTTACCAGCTACGAAGCAATTCTCTTTGAACTCATGGAAACATCCATGCATCCGAGATTCAGAGAGATTTCCGCACTGATCAAATAATAAAAGAAAAACGGAGACAGCATCATTTTCAGCTGCTGTCCCCGTTTTCTTTTGCTTTTTCGTTGTAACTGTTCAGTACCTTCACAGTTACGACTGTTCCTTTGTCATCTGCATATACGGCAACGGATGATATCCTGCTTTCTTATAGACAGCAACCGCCCGCTCATTCTCTTCCTCCACTTCGAGACGGAATCGTACCGCCTGATCCTTGTATTTTTCATCAAGGAAACGGAAAAATGCAGTTCCGATCCCCAGACCTCTCGCTTCTTCTTTCATGTAAAGATCTTCCACCCAGACACATATACCACCATATTCCGTAGAATAGCTTTTCGCCACCATGCTGTATCCAAGGATTCTGTCATTTTCTTCAAAAATATATCCCTCAATATACGGGCAGTCTCCCACACAGTCTTTTACATCCTGTCTCAGAATCTCGTCCGGTGCTGCATGGATCACCGCAGGAGAATCATAAAATACCCGCATCATCCCAACCACTTCTTCCATATCTTTCAGCTGCATCGCCCGAATCTTCATATTACCCTCCTTATCTCTTCCGGTATATCTTTTCTTTATTTATTATCCCGCATAAATCTTCATTTCTTCCAGGCCCGCTGCCCTGGACAGATATCTTACTGCATCCGCTGCAATACACACCACGTTCTCTTCATGGACAAAATCCGTGATATTAGAATCAAACAGCATATTTCCCTGTGCCTCAAACTCATCGTCTCTGTCCCAGAACAACACCGCCATATCAAAATACGGATATACCGGGATCCGATAACCCGCATCTCCCTGTGGCAGTTTTGTACCACCCAGTTTTTCACACGCTGCCCGCAGTTCTTTCACATGCCCGGAAAATAATCTGGCGAATGGTTCCAGAATCTGTTTCTGATAGGCACGTTCAAAAGGATACACCCGTTTCACCAGGCGAAAAGGAACCAGTTCCCCGGATGCTGCCGGATGCTCTTTTGCATAGTAAAACATATTATATACCGTAATAACCGTATCAAATTCCGGCATTTCTTCTCTGTCTGCAAACAGAACCTTTCCTGATGTACGCGATAGCTTCAGCTGCTGCCCCAGATAGCGAAGGTACAGCCACTGTCCGTCATGGTTTAATTGAAAACGTTCGATCAGCCGTTCCTGATCCATATCCAGAAAACGTTTTTTCCAGTCTTCTGTCACTTTCTCATAGTTTGATTTGTATTCCATCGTCATTTTTTCGTACCCTTTATACAGAAAATGCGGGCAAACTCCATACCCGCATCTTTTTTCTGAACTTTGTTTCTGATTTCTCCGCCACCGCCGCATCTTAAGAACTTTCACGATATACAGCAGTGTCACCTCTTAATACAAATATCTTGCGTACTCTTCCAGACCAATCGTATTCTTATCGATCCATTGAAAACCGGAATCGATTTTTTTGTCACTCTCCAGACCCAGTGAAGCTCTCGCACCTGCCACAATGGTTGCATATCCCATACCATACGGGTTCTGGCATACACTTCCGACTTCTTTTCCATCCTCGATCGCTTTTTTCTGGGTATCCCCCATATCAACACCGATCATCTGAACAGAACGGTCGGCGTATTTGTCCAGAACAGAAAGTACTGCCTCACTGGTCGCCTGATTTGTCGCATAATATCCTTTCAGATCCGGATATTTTTCCAGCACTGCCTCAATCGATTCTTCCTCGGTCGGATCATCGTCCTTGGACGGCTGATAATCCACGCTGACGACACTGACATTCGGGTGATTCTTTGTGATCTCTTTCTGAAAACCTTCCACGCGGTCTTTGCTGCTCTGGGAAAGCTGAGAATGGGACATCACTGCCACCTCACCCGCATCTCCGATCGCTTCACACAACTGTTTTGCCGCCTCTTCGCCTGCTTCCTTATTATCTGTTCCACAGTATGCATAAACCAGATCGTCATCGCTCTCCACACCGGAATCCAGCATGACAACCGGAATTCCGTCTTCCTGTGCCGCCTCCAGCTGTGCCTCACAGGAACTCATATCAACTGCTGACAGACATACCACCACCGGATTCTCCGTCAGTACCATATCCAGAATATTCACCTGTTCATCGACACCGTTTTCATCCTTCGGACCCTCGATGGTACAGGTGATCGCATCATCACCCTTGTATCCCAGATATTCATTCAGATCAGAAACCGCCTGCTCCATTCCTTTTTTTACCGCTTTCCAGTAATCGGATTCTGTATTTTTAATCACCACAGAGATCCTGCTGCCTTTTTCCATGCGCAGACCATCCACCGATGTATAATCAATATCCAGGGTGCTCTCTTCCGGAATCTCTGCCTTTTCCTCCTCTTCCTCAACATCTGTTTCCTGATCTTGTGTATTCTGTTCTTCCTGATTTTCTTCTTTCAGTTCATCTTCATCTTCTGCCGGTTCTTTTTCCACCGGCTCGTTACTTTCATTCTCTGTTTTATGGGTCTGATTTTCTGTCACCCGGTCTGCTGTCTTATTTCCACACCCGCCAAATACCAGCATAGCTGCCATGACAGGGGCTAATATTCTTCCTATCTTTCTTCTCATCTTATATTCCCCTTATGTAATATGCTTCCGGCACATAACTGTTTTGTACCTGCACAGATACTTTTTTCACCGGATACGCGAAAGTTTTCACATCGTCTCTATTATACATGACCATTCAAAATAGTCCATAGGCGTTCTTTAAGTTTTTCTTGATTTTTTTGTGACTAATTTTTTAAATTCATCATCAAATAATTTTTATGGTTTTATTGCTTCTGAAAATTCCTGGAAACATGCACCTTCCGGCTGTACTTCAAATTTCATTTTTTTCCCGGTCTTTGGATGTGCAAATTCTAGGCGCCAGGCACACAGACCAATGGCCGTTCCCTGTTCTGCTTCCAGCATCTCTTCTTTTTTCTTATATTTTCCGTCTGCCCACAGCGGCATCCCATGATGCGCCATCTGCACACGAATCTGATGATGCCGGCCGGTTCCCAGCTGGATCTCTGCCAGTCCTCTGTCATCTCTCCAGTCCATAATTCTGTACGACAGTACAGCTTTTTTTGCCATCCGATCCTTTTTACCCGTCACCCGTGAAGTATTGGTTTTTCCGTCTTTTATAAGATAATCCTCCCAGATACCCTGCTTTTCTTTTACTGGTGTGCCTGTAAAAACAGCCAGATACTCTTTTTTCATCATACCATTCTGATGCTGTTTATTTAACCATGCCGTAGCCTGCGGCGTCTTTCCGAAAACCAGAACGCCCTCTACCGGCTGATCCAGCCGTTGTACAATCCCAATATAATTTCCATTCCTGTAATTTCTCAATTCACTCTCCAGATCCATCTGACCGACCCGCGCACTCTGCACCGCCATCCCACTGTGTTTCCTGCACACAAGAATCTGTTCATCTTCATATATGATATCATCTGCCGACCATCTTACCATCGCTCTGCTCCATTCCTTATTCCTCTGTTCTCGGATATGTCTTTTCCGATATCCGATCCATATCCGGACATTTTTCTCTTTCACAAATATCCACAGGCTTTTATTATAAACGCAATTTTCCTTTTCTACAATGTGAAAAACCCTGTTCCATGGCTTTTCTCTTTTCTCCATTGTTTCGCTATTTCATTACACAATACGAACAGCCGCTACATCTCATCTTAATCGACATAACGGCTGTTCTAATGATCTTCTTTATTCAATTGTCTAAACCTCTTTTTCTCTTTCTTTTATTTTTTTATTTTTCTTTCGGTTGTTTTCTTTACTTTTTCAGGATATTTTATATACTTTTTTATGTAGGAATGTTTTTTCAGAGTTCCTATTCAATTTTATCTATATAAATTGATTTTCTCTTTCTTCCCTGCTCGTAAGTTTTTTCGTTTACTTACTTAGAAATGTTATATCTATATAAAGAATAATAGCCAGCTTCAAATTTATAATTGACGTTTATAAATTTTTCAAAATATGGATATTCACTTTCCTATGCTATACAGAACGTTTTTCATTATATCTTTTTTAAGATCTCTTTCAAATACACCTGCTATCGGATATAGCCTTTGCATTTTACTTTTCTCTTCGTTCCGAATAATTACTATTTTGGTTTCTATATAGGTCTATTCAGTGAACTCATATTCTTTTAAAAAATGTTTCTTTACACATCTTTTAAAATCTTTTCTATTATTTTTGTGGTAATGTATTCACTGTAAGGAGAAGCTCTTGTTACCTTTTATCTAATCTGCATGCTCTGATCTGGCATCTTTTTTTCTTTTTTCATTCTTCATAAAAGGTCTTTCTGTGCGGGGAATGCTTGCTCTTACCACGCTTACAATGATAAGTTTATATTCTTAGTACAACGGCTTTATCCTCCTTTTCTTTTTTGGGTTCTTATCTTTTCCATCCTGATAGAAAATACAGATCCTTTTGTTCTGATTTAAGAAAATATTGTTTTTGATTTCTTTCCACGTTTGAATAAGATCTGTTACCTCACGTTCTGATCTTACCTCCCAAACCTTCCGGAAATCCGATTCAATTAACTTTCTTAATTAGTATCTTTCGGATTCTATTTTTTTATCAGTTCCTTTTCCATTCTTCTTATGAAGATTTCTCGTCTCTTTCATAGAAAATGGGGTGTTGATGTTTGATAAGGTGTTTTGTTTTTTGTTGAGTTTATAATAACAGACAGATTCATATTTGTCAACACTTTTTAAAGATTTTTCTTATATTTTTTTATTATATTTTTAATATTTCTGTTTATACTGTCTATATATTCATTTTTATTATAATTGTTTATACAATTACTACAAGACCAACAATACTCATGTATCTTCGAAAAAGGTTTTCACACATAAAAAGCCGGATCCCCGGTGTACATCTGCTCCGGGATCCGGCTTTTTTCGTTTATTCAGTTTTCCGTGTCACCTTCGGTGATGGTAAATACTGCCTACTGAATGTTTCCTTCATTTCTATAGTAGTTGATCAGACAACCTTTCAGGATGATCTCACGTTCATCGTCGGTCAGTTCGCCCAGCGTCAGGGTAAACGGTGTCAGTTCTTCTCCCACTTTATAAGCGGTGATGCTGTCCCATTTTTCTTCCACTGCTTTCCGTACATCCGGGATAAAGAGATAATCGCCATTGGCAAACGGCAGATCTCCTTCCGGAATCAGGAATGGCAGCATACCCCAGTTAATCAGGTTGGAACGATAACGTTTTGTTGCATATTCATTGGCAATGTTTGCCCATCCGCCAAGAACTTTCTGGCAGGATGCAGCCTGTTCCCGCGCGGAACCGTCACCCGGTTTTACGGCAAAGATGGTAGAACCGACACCAACATTGGTCTTATCCACCTGTGGGTACTTTGTATGAACAGCTTCGAATACCGGTTTCAGTTCAGGAAGTGCTTCTGCCGGACATTCACCGTTCTGGATGGCTTTTTCTGCTACCTGGACTTCTTTGGCACGTCCCACATAAGCCGGGTCTTTTCTGGACAGGGTAAATTCTGCCAGTCCCAGTGGGTTGGAACGGAAAGAAGAAGTCTCGCCGGACGGAATCAGTTCATCCGTTGTAGTAACCGGATCGTGAATCTCAGATACGACTTTCAGGATCAGGTTCTCAGCCAGTGCAGGCATCTGTGGCCAGTCTTTGATGTTCGGTCCGAACTGAATCTCCACAGACGGATCCGCAACACCCTTACTGTCGAATACTCTGTTTTTATAGATGGTTCCGTCAAAGTAATATTTCGGATTGCTGTATGTTCCCGCATATTCAGTAGCCGGAGTGAGGCGTCCCTTGTTTGCTGCGGTCGCCGCGATAGAACGTGCATCCATCAGAGCTACGGAAGAGATCTGTCCATTCTGGATCTTGGAACCTTCACGATTCGGGAAGTTTCTTGTAGAATGGCGGATACTGAAAGCATTATTTGCCGGTGTATCACCAGCGCCAAAGCACGGACCGCAGAATGCTGTTTTTACAATGGCACCTGTCTCAATGAGAGTTGCCAGTGTTCCGTTCTTTGCAAGTTCCATATAAATCGGTGTACTTGCCGGATAAACACTCAGTGTGAATGCGTCTGCTCCGATGCTTGCACCTTTCAGAATATCTGCGGCTGCACAGATGTTCTCAAATCCACCACCGGCACATCCTGCGATAATTCCCTGTTCCACATACAGTTTTCCATCGCGTACCTTATCTTTCAGTGTGAAATCAATCTTTCCATCCAGGCTGATCTGTGCTTTTTTCTCCACGTCATCCAGAATATCCATCAAGTTGGCATTTAACTCATCAATGGTGTAAGTATTGCTCGGGTGGAATGGCATGGCAATCATCGGACGGATCTTGTCCAGTTCTACCACCAGCATACCATCATAATATGCAACCGGTCCCGGATTCAGTTCTTTATAATCTTCGCTTCTGCCGTGGATCGCATAGAACTCTTCGATCTTATCATCGGTTCTCCAGATAGAGGACAGACAGGTAGTCTCTGTAGTCATAACATCCACACCGATTCTAAAATCTGCACTTAAGTTTGACACACCCGGTCCTACGAATTCCATGACTTTATTCTTTACAAAACCATTTTTAAATACAGCTCCGATGATTGCCAGCGCCACATCCTGAGGACCCACACCGGGAATCGGTGCTCCGGTCATATATACGCCAACAACACCAGGCATATTGATATCATACGTTTTGGACAGCAGCTGTTTTACCAGTTCCGGTCCTCCTTCGCCCATAGCCATGGTACCCAGTGCACCATATCTGGTATGGCTGTCAGATCCCAGGATCATCTTGCCACCGCCGGCAAGCATCTCTCTTGCAAACTGATGAATAACTGCCTGATGAGGCGGAACATAGACACCACCATATTTTTTCGCACAGGTAAGGCCAAACATATGGTCATCTTCATTGATGGTTCCTCCAACAGCACACAGAGAGTTGTGGCAGTTGGTCAGTACATACGGTACCGGGAACTTTTCCAGTCCTGAGGCTCTTGCTGTCTGAATAATTCCTACGAAAGTGATATCATGGGATGTCAGCTTGTCAAATTTGATCTGAAGTTTTTCCATGTTTCCAGACGTATTATGGTCTCTTAAAATGTTGTAGGCCATGGTCTGTTTTGCTGCTTCTTCCGGCGCAGGAAGTCCCTGTGCTGCTGCTTTTGCCGGTTCTACCAGTTCGGTACCATTGACCAGGTAGGTACCGCCTTCCAGTAATTGAATCATCATAATCCTCCTATTGATCGGTTAATCCTGAGTTTCCATGTATTTCATGTAGCTTACTACCATCATGGCGATTTTGAAGGTAAGGGCATCGTCAAACACACGAATGTCCAGTCCGGTACTCTTCTGCAGTTTTTCCAGACGATATACCAGCGTGTTACGATGCACATACAGCTGCCTGGATGTTTCAGAGACATTCAGGTTATTTTCAAAGAATTTGTTAATGGTTGTCAGCGTTTCCTCATCAAAGGTATCCGGCAACTGTTCGCCGAATACTTCTTTCATGAACATCTGACACAGCGGAATCGGCAGCTGGTAAATCAGACGACCGATACCCAGGTTATTATATGGAACGATTATCTTATCCGCATAGAAGATCTTTCCTACTTCCAGTGCCATCTTTGCTTCTTTATAAGAACGAGAAACATCCTTGATCTCATGGATGATATTTCCGTAAGATACGCGAACCTGTGACATGGCTTCTACATTCAGCATATCTACCAGCGTTTTTGCAACGTGATCCAGCTCCTCATAAGTGTCCGCTTCCTTGATCTCTTTTACAATGATAATATTTTTCTCATCGATTGCTGTGATATAATCCTTCGGTTTTGATGCGTACAGACTCTTGATCGTCTCCATCGCACTGTTGTCTTTCTCATATTTTGTCTCTACAATAAATACAACTCTTCTCGCCTCTGTATCGATCCGGAGTTTTTTCGCACGATTGTAGATATCCACCAGAAGAAGGTTATCCAGAAGCAGGTTCTGGATAAAATTATTCTTATCCAGGCGCTCCTTATAGGCAACGATCAGATTCTGAATCTCACATACAGCGATCTTTCCGATCATATATGCATCTTCGCTTCCGCCGCTTGTCACCAGAACATATTCCACATTCTGATCATCGTATATTTTAAAGAAATGATACGCCTGCAATACCTGACTGTCTGCCGGTGATTTCACAAATTCTCTTACATATTCCGGCTCAAATCCCTCTTCGCTGAAGGTTGAAGCCACTTTCTGTCCTTCCAGACTCAGCACACACAGATCGATTCTGGTGATTGCCCGAAGTTCATCAATTGTCTTTTGTAAAACCTGACTTGAAACCAAATGCTCACATCCTCTCATTTTTGCTTATCTGTTATCGTTTTTCTGTTGCCCGAATCTGCCGGTACTGCCAGAAATCTGCAGATATAGATTCTCGAACAGGTAACTGTTCAGTATCTTTGCAGTCACTCGAATAGTTACATAATATCGTATTTTCCATGAAATTGCAACAAATCAATGCAATAGTTTACTAAAGTAAAAAGTGCCGACTCCCGAAGGAATCGGCACCATATATATTTACTTTTGACTAGTTGGTGATTGTCAGTTCTGTTTCTTTGTCGAATACATGAACTTTTGTCATATCCAGACCGAATTTTACGGTATCACCTGTTCTGGATGTTGTATGAGGATCTACACGGGCTGTCATGTTGAAGCCTTCAACATCGAAGTACAGGAATACTTCTGCACCCAGCAGCTCGTATACGTTGATCTTAGCTTCTACTGTGCTTTCCGGGAAAGCTGTAGCATCGTCTGTTACGTCCTCCGGACGGATACCCATAACAACAGTTTTTCCATCATAGCCACCATCGATCAGAGCTTTTGCTTTGTTTTCCGGCAGTTTCAGGCTGTAGTTACCTACCTGCAGAGTAACGTCTTTTCCGTTAACTTTTACAGTTGCATCCAGGAAGTTCATCTGAGGAGATCCGATGAATCCGGCTACAAACAGGTTTCCTGGAGCGTTGTACAGGTTCTGAGGTGTATCTACCTGCTGAACAACACCATCTTTCATAACTACGATTCTGGTACCCAGTGTCATAGCTTCTGTCTGGTCATGTGTTACGTAGATGATAGTAGCACCCAGTCTCTCATGCAGTTTGGAGATCTCTGTTCTCATCTGTACACGCAGTTTAGCATCCAGGTTTGACAGAGGCTCATCCATCAGGAATACTTTAGGATCACGTACGATAGCACGTCCCATAGCTACACGCTGTCTCTGTCCACCGGACAGAGCTTTCGGTTTACGGTCTAACAGTTTTTCCAGATCCAGGATCTTAGCTGCTTCTTTAACCATTTTATCGATCTGATCTTTCGGAACTTTTCTCAGTTTCAGACCAAATGCCATGTTATCATATACTGTCATATGAGGATACAGAGCGTAGTTCTGGAATACCATTGCGATATCTCTGTCTTTTGGTTCTACATCATTTACTACTTTATCACCGATCTTCAGTGTACCACCACTGATTTCTTCCAGACCAGCGATCATACGAAGTGTAGTAGATTTACCACATCCAGATGGTCCTACGAAGATGATGAACTCTTTGTCAGCGATTTCCAGGTTGAAATCTTTAACAGCTTCAAATCCGTTCGGATATGTCTTGTTAATGTGCTGTAATGATAAACTTGCCATAATTAATTCCTCCTACTAGTCAAATTAAGTAATGTTCGTTTTTTCAAGGCACCTTGCCTTGCGACTGTACTTAGTATATCGGATAGACCCCTTTTTGACCATAACCGAATTATACAAAGTTTCTACCATGACCTTGTTACAAATGTGTGTTGATTTTTTGGATTCCGCTTCTTTATGGCATTTTGACCAATTTTTTCATCCTTTCATGGTCACTTTGACGAACCGTTTTTTGATTATACTTTTTTAATACTTTCATCCCCCCTTTTTCCTTGCTTTTTAGCATTGAATTCGCTATACTGATGACAATCATTGCGTATATCGCTATTAAGAAAAACTGTAACTGAGAAAGTACTGAACAGTTACGGAAAACCGAAGAAAAGAGGCAATTTGCTATGAACAACATCTTTAATCCGGACAACAAGTTTTTCTCCTTCATGGGCAGGGTCGCTGATCTCATGATCTTGAATCTCTTATGTATTGTCTGCTGTATCCCGGTGGTTACTGCGGGACCGGCGATCGCGGCCATGTATTACATCACGTTGAAGATGGCACGCAACGAAGAATCTTATGTGGTAAAAGGATTCTTCCATTCCTTTAAGCAGAACCTGAAACAGGGAATTGTCATTCAGATCATTATGCTGCTGCTTGGTATCGTCCTGGCATTCGATCTGTACTTCTGCCGGATGATGTCCGGTCAGGGAGCTGTATATCGGATCTTTTCCTATATATTTGTAGCAGCACTGTTTGTCTACACCATGCTGTTTTTATGGATCTACCCGGTACTTGCAAAGTTCTTCAACACTACCAAAAATCTGTTTCGCAATTCCATTCTGATGTCCATCCGCCATCTTCCGTATACCATACTGATGATGGTGATCACTGCGGCACCTGTATTGCTTGGAATCTTTGTTGCACAAGCCTTTCCATTCATGATCCTGTTCTACATCATGCTAGGATTCGCCACCGTGGCATATATCAACTCCCGCTTCTTTGTAAAACTCTTCGACAACTACATCCCTGAAGATGCCGGAAAAGATACCGAAGAAAACGGCGAAGAAAAAGCCATCGACACCAGCATATTCTCCAACCTGCACCCGACAGAACTGCCGGTGGAGGACGAAAAGGAGAGCGAGGACGAAACTCACTAATCTCAAAACCGCAAAAGAAACGTGTGACCAGTAATTATTTACGATTTACCGATCACACGTTTTTTTATTAGACTATACATTTTAACATTCCACTCATCATTCACCTCTCCAATAAACAAGAGTGAGATGCTCCCACTATCTGGATCCGGTGCATCGTTTCGTAAATAACTGTATCATCCACACAGGATACAGATTCGAGTGTGCAGTTCAAAAAACGTAGACGTAGCGGGCTACGCTGAGGCTTTTTAAGCTGTGCAATCGAATTCGCAGACAAGTGAATGATACAGTTATTTTGAAAACGATGTACTAGAGCGGTGCCTTCCTGGTTTCCTGCTCAATAGTTCTACGATTGCAATACCTGTTTCACTCATACAGATGGGCATCTTCCAAAGTCAGCGTCAGGCTCCCGGTGGGTGTGTAGGGGCAACACTTTGTGGGCGGTTAGGGCAAGCTTTGAGATCCGACGCTTACGTAGGCTTTCGCGAGGGTCCGCTGACCCTCGTGAATATAGCCGAAGTTAGCGGCTAGCTCAAAGTTGCCCTGCCCACGTTGCCCCTACACACCCACCGGGAGCCTGACGCGTCCTCCTTATATAACTCTTACCTACCCCTTATCTAACTCTCTTTATCCACCGCCTCAAACGTAATCACAACCTTAAACAAATCCCCATCCAGGTAAATATCAAAGGTTCCCCCCTGCAATCCCACAAGGTTCTTGGCGATTGACAAGCCCAGTCCGCTTCCTTCCGTGCTTCTCGACACATCCCCACGGATAAAACGCTCCGTCAGTTCCTCCGCCTTGATATTCAACGGGTTTTCCGAGATATTCTTGATCTCCAGCACGACTCTGCAGCCGACCCTTCTCGCCTCCGCGTGCACCCTCGTATTCGGCATGGCATACTTGGCGATATTATTATAAAGATTCTCCACAACACGCCACATCCGGCGGCCATCTGCCATGATCACCAGTGGCTCCTCATCCATCTTGCAGACCATCTGCAGTCCTCTGGCTGCAAACTTCTCCTCAAACTCCCCATTTGTCTGTCGGATCAGTTCTCCGAAGCGGATAGGTTTCATATCCAGCACCACATTACCGGAGCTGACTTTCGACGCCTCCACCAGGTCCTCTGTCAGCTGTTTCAGCCGTTTGGATTTGTTATCCAGCACTTCGATATAGCCCCGGATCTTCGGATCCTGGATATCCTCTCTCTTCAGAAGATCTACATAATTGATAATAGAAGTAAGCGGTGTCTTGATATCATGAGATACATTGGTGATAAGATCCGCTTTCAGTCTTTCACTTTTTAACGTTTCCTTCACAGCGTTTTGCAAGCCTTCGCCTACACGGTTGACAGCCGCAGCCATCTGGCGGTTATCACCCGTCAGATCTTTCTCATCGATCTTATAATCCAGCTGACCGCTTGCCAGCCTTGCAAGGCCATCATAGATCACCTGACGTCCTGCATTTTCCCGGATCATATATAAAAGAACCACACCATCTGCCAAAAACAGCAGGATCAGACCGAATCCGCCGAAAAGAGCTGCCAGCAGATAGTTCATTAACACCAGTCCGACAAATGCCACGATCATCCGACCGGAAGTTGTACGTGCCATATATACTTTCTTACAGCTTTTCACGATGGTATAACAAAAACTGGATCTCCACAGCTTCTTTGCTTTCCAACGGCGGATCACACTGAGATACGCTCCAAGAAATACCGCCGCACCAAGAATTTCCCCGGTAGTTATAACGGTAAGCCAAAAGCCGTCCGTAGGATTGCCGCTTCCTGTCAGCCCTAATCCCGCTATACCGACCATACCGATCAGTGCCATACCACAGATCGCAAGCATCACCTCGGCGGGGATACGATCTGCGGGCATGGTATGCACTTCTCTGTCCCGACATACCAGACCGCTTTGCAGAGTAATGACAAGCAGGAACAGGATACCGGCAACAAAGCTGATAATCATGCCGACTACCAGCCCATTGCCCCAGCCTGCGTAATTTTCATAAGTTGCATACGCAGCGGAGACCTCATCGGAATAAGGAAATGATACATCTACAGAAACTATGATTTTCTCATTTTTTCCGGTTACGGGATCATTTTGAAAATAATTATAGATCCACTTTCCGGCATCTGTGCCATTGTCGGATACATCTTTCAGTTTTCCGTCTTCTCTTTCTGCTACAAATACCGGCACATCTTCCATCAGATCTTCCAGATTTCTCAGATTCACATCCCCATCTGCCCATTCTGTCACATTGGTATACACTACCTGATTGTCCAGATTCTGTATCATGAAGATTACATTGGTCTTATCATCCATCTTGATCCCGTGCTGATAAGAGGTCAGCTGGGCAATGGCATCCGATAACTGCTGATACAGTTCAAACAGAGATACCTTTTTCGGATTGGTCCTGGCATATTCCGCCAGAGTCTCTCCGGATTCCGGAAGTACTGTTTCAAAATCTCTTGCATAGTTATAAAGATAGCGGAAACGCGGTGTGTAATCACTGATATCTACATTCTCATCGTCACTTGCATCAGCCTCAGTGGCTTTTTCATCTTCTCCGTCTACCCCGAACTCTTCGTCGTCTTCATAGTAATCGTCTTCATAGTAATCTTCATAAAAGCCATTGCCTGCATTCCAGATCGCATCCTGAAACTCATCCCAAAGACCATTATCCTTCAGTTCCAGAAGATTTTCTACGGTATAGGTAGTTGCCGGATTCTGCTGGCTGGTTTTTGCATCCAGTCTCGTAATATCTACCAGCTTGGTCTTATCCAGTTTTCCTTTTGTTAAAAACGGTTTTCCGTCACTCAGTGCGTTACGGACTTTATTTACCTGTGAAGCCATCCGTTGTCCACAATCCTGAGTCTCCAGATAATTTTTCCCGTTGTAATAATTGCTTGTCAGCTCTTCCCAGCTGAAGCCCTGGTGTATCAGACCGCCAAAGATCATGGCAAAGACGGAAAAGCAGGCAACCGCTGTCAGAAACAACGCGATCACGATTCCCTTTGCCCAGGCAGAATAAAATTTGTTTCTTTGTTTTTTCTCTTCCATTTTGTAGCCTCCCACGGAGGGTTACATCTTTTCTATCTTATAGCCGATTCCCCAGACTACTTTCAGATAGCGTGGTTCTCTCGGATTGATCTCGATTTTTTCACGGATATGCCGGATATGTACGGCTACTGTGTTGTCCGCTCCAATCGCCTCTTCGTTCCAGATATTTTCATAAATCTGTTCAATAGAAAAAACTTTTCCCTGATTTTTAATTAACAGCACTAAAATATTATACTCGATCGGGGTTAATTTTACCGGCTCCCCGTCCACCGTAACAGTTTTCAGATCATCATTGACCACCAGACCGCCACATACGTATACCGCCTCTTTTTCTTCTGTCGCCAGATTTCCAAGCTGCGTATATCTTCTCAGCTGAGATTTGACTCTGGCGATCAGTTCCAGAGGGTTAAATGGTTTTGTAATATAGTCATCTGCACCGATGTTCAGCCCAAGGATCTTATCCACATCCTCTGATTTGGCAGATAACATGATAATCGGCACACTGCTGGTCTCCCGGATCTTACGCGTAGCCCGGATCCCATCCAGATTCGGCATCATAATATCCAGAAGGATCAGATGCACTTCTTCTTTTTTCATGATTTCGATGGCCTGCAGTCCATCGTACGCCTTTAAAATGTGATATCCTTCCTGTGACAGATAAATATCAATGGCATCCACAATCTCTTTATCATCATCGCACACAAGAATATTGAACATTTCTTCACCTCATTTCTTCTTCCTCTTTCCTTTTACGCTGTCAGTTTATCAGGGAAATCTTGTTTTCAGGATAGGGAAAATCTTAAGATATTTTAAATTTCTGTTTTATATACGATTTTATCATATCACATCTTTGCATCAAACGAAACTTACAAACATCTTACAGCTGAAGTCATGTTACTGCTCACTCCGTGTTCAGCAAACGCAATAGTTTTCTTTTCTTTACAGAAAGAGAATTTTCCGATATACTTAGTTCACCGTTTTTGTTTTGGGAAAGGAGACTCCGACAATGTTTCGTTTATGGGGAAAAATATGGACCGATAATCACATGATGAAAGACACCGTGATCTGCAACGATACGGATGACACGAGGACCCATAAGATCTTCCAGTCTCTCGAAGAGATCTGTTATCTCTGGGATCTGAGCAAACCGATCTGGCTGGACAATAATATTATGGATTTTAAACGCCACGATAAAACCCGGTTTACCTCCGATAATTTTATTGAGACGATCGATTTTGATTATCTGGAAATTGAAGTGATTGAAGAGTAGTTTGTATGGAAAGCAGGCAGACACCGCATGCTGGTGTCTGCCTGCTTTATGAAAATAACAAGTTAACGCTCTGCTCAGATCAGATATTCGCGAATCACCTCCCGCATAATATGCTCTTCCTCCGGTGTCAGCATATGAGAAAATTTTGTCTCACTTGCCGCCGTCTGCCGGATCCCCTCTGTTACTTTATCGATCAGCTCCTCTCTGGTCTGCTCTTTCAGTGCCTGCTCATCCGGCACCGGTTTTCTAGCGGGCAGGGTATTTTCCATATAATCCAGAAGACCATCAAGAATCATATCTTCTTTATTCATAAAGCCCATAAATTGCTTCATCAGAAGTAACAGGGCGAAGATTCCCGCCCCGGTCAGTACATACTCGTAACGCAGCAGCTGTGCCTGCTCATAGCGGTAAGTCCCATAGACTGCCGTCAGAATCAAAAGGAAGCACAGAACCGCGCTGTAGCCGATTCCCTGCTTCCACTTTTGTATCCCGATCCCCAGTGTTTTTCCCCTGGCAAGCTGTGTCCTCACAAATGCCTCCGGATTATTGATCTCCTGCTCTTTCGTCAGACGCATCTGATACTGGTTCAAAAATTCTTTTGTCCATTTTCCTTTCGGTTCTGTTATCCTGCGTACATCCCGTATGGCTCTGCCGTAGAAACGGTCGACCATAAACATACACAGGATTCCAAGAATTCCCGCTCCGATCATCCCGTAAAACAACACATTTTGTTCCATCCAAATATGCAGCATTTCCGTACCCCCTTATTTCAATACTGAATTGGCAGTCACTTTTCACATCCTCCCACAAACGCCTGTCCATCCCGCACCCCCGATCGCCGAATCCGGAAGTCATGCATTTGCAAAACGATGTTCTGGAAATATTATATCCTCCACATACCTGATTTGAAACTAAAATCGTTCGTCAAATTCTTACAGGTTTTTACCATGGCAAATCCTTTTCTTACAGCGCTTTTACCATCTCTTTCACGAGATTCGCACAGTGACGTGCCGCCGCTTTTTCAAATGTCGGATAATCCATGGTTGCACTGTTATCCGCTTTATCAGAAATGGCACGCAGAACAACAAACGGAACATGGTTTAAGTAGGCCGCCTGAGCGATAGCTGCTCCTTCCATCTCAGTACAGCTTCCTGCAAATTCACGGATCAGTTCATCCTTCACTTCACTGCTTGCCACAAACTGGTCACCGCTGACCACTCTTCCTTCAAACACCTGAATATCCGGGTTCGCTTTCTTACAGCATTCTGCTGCTACTTTACGGAGTGTCTCATCTGCTTTAAAAGAAAATACATTCATCTGTGGAATCTGGCCCTTCGGATAACCAAATTCTCTGGCATCCATATCATGCTGCAAGGCATCGGTAGACACAACGATATCTCCGATATTGATCTCAGCTTTCAGGGATCCGGCGATTCCGGTATTGATCACCGCTTCTACCTGAAAATCATCCACAAGAATCTGTGTGCAGACCGCTGCATTTACTTTACCGATTCCGGAACGTACTACGACAACTTCTTTTCCATTTAATGTACCCTGATAGAATTCCATGGATGCTTTTTCTTTTACACAAACTTCTTCCATCTGACTTTTCAGTTCTTCTACTTCGAGCTCCATTGCTCCGATAATCCCGATTTTTTTCATCTTTTCTCTCCTGTTTCTTTTTTGTCCGTAACTGTGAAAGTACTGAACAGTTACACTTTTTATAAAAGTACTCATATCCTCTGTAATTCCGGTCTTCTCCTGCTTCCCGGGAGTTTTGCCTGCTCTTCATTATAACAAAGCATCATTTTTTCCTCAACCTTTTTCCTTCCGTTTTGCTGTTATGACAAATTATAACATTTCGATTCCCCTACTGGAAATCAGACGTAATATTTGTTATAATGAGCGTTAGCGAGCGGGAACAAACGAAGTTTGTTCATCGGGAGCGGCGAATGGCGATCATGATAGCTGCGAAAGCAGCGTCAAGCACCGAAGGTGCGAATCATGATATAATAGCTTGCGGACCTAAAATGTACCGGATTCGGAAGTACATGTAAAATTAAAGGAGGAATTATCATGACATACAAGACAAAAGGAACCTGCTCTTCTCAGATCGACTTCGACCTGAAAGACGGCAAAGTATACAATGTTCGTTTTACCGGCGGATGTAACGGCAACCTGAAAGGAATCGGCGCTCTGGTAGAAGGACAGGATGCCCGGGACGTGATCAATCGTCTGGAAGGAACTACCTGTGGTTTCAAATCCACTTCATGTCCGGATCAGCTTGCAAAAGCCCTGAAAGAAGCGCTGAACCAGTAATCAGGAAACATATCCCGTTCTTTGCACATGCGTAACATAATGCCCCTGTCAAAAGGCCGACATAACAGACAGATCTCTGTCAGACATGCCGATCTTTTGACAGGGGCACTTTTTATTTTTGATACAGCTGTTCGTAAAACTATCTGTCCCACTTATCACAAAGATTATTGATCTGGCTGGTCAGTTTCGCAAGATCTTTGTTGGCTCCGCCTTCGTTATGACGGATCACCGTAAGGAGACGCTGACCGGCTGCAACCAGTCGCTGATATACACCGGAACCTTTCGACTGCGGTTTTGTATCCTGCTTGCGGATGACCACACCTTCCGGACAGCTGATGAATGCTGCTTCTTTCAGATCGTAAACAGTTCCGCTGTACGGTGCCATCGCCGTATAATGAAGTTCATCTTCCAGTCTTCCGGTCAGTACCTGACAGGAAGTATCTTCTCCATGGCACACAAATACCTGTTTTGGCTTCTCTTCGAAAGCTTTCGCCCACTCCATCAGTCCCTCATTATCTGCATGACCACTGACGCCAGGCAGAACTTTGATCTCTGCATTGACCTGAATCTCTTCCCCGAACAGTTTGATCTCTTTCGCTCCTTCCACCAGCGCACGCCCCGGTGTACCGATTGCCTGATATCCCACAAACAAAACCGTACATTCCGGTCGCCACAGATTGTGTTTCAGGTGATGCTTAATCCGACCGGCATCGCACATACCACTGGCCGAGATAATGACCTTCGGGCGGTCATCAAAGTTGATGGATTTGGATTCTTCACTGGTGATGGAAAGTTTCAGTCCCGGGAACGTAATCGGATTGATTCCTTTATTGACCAGCTCCATCGCCTCTTCATCAAAACAGTCTTTGTGGTGTTCATTAAATATAGTAGTTGCTCCTACTGCCAGCGGACTGTCCACAAACACCGGGAAACCATCGTGTCCCTGTATCATATGATCTGCCTTGATCTTACGGATAAAATAAAGCATCTCCTGTGTTCTTCCCACTGCAAACGAAGGGATCACCACATTCCCTCCCCGGTCGAAGGTTCTCTGGATCACTCTTGCCAGCTCATCTTCATAGCTGGCCCGTGGACCATGGCTGCGGTCACCGTAGGTAGACTCCATCACCACATAATCTGCAGATTGCAGATACGTTGGATTCTTAATTAACGGTTGATCCTTATTACCGATGTCGCCGGAAAATACGATTTTCCGTTCTGTATCGTCTTCTTTCAGCCACAGTTCGATGCTTGCTGAACCCAGCAGGTGACCGGCATCCACGAACCGTACCTGAATCCCGTCAGCCAGTTCCAGGATCTGCTGATATGGGCATCCCACCAGATGAGAGATTGCTCCCTGTGCATCGTTCATATCATACAGCGGCTGTACCGGTTCCTTGCCGGAGCGCCGTCCTTTTCTGTTTCTCCATTCCGCCTCAAACATCTGGATATGAGCACTGTCACGAAGCATGATCTCACACAGATCTACCGTGGCATATGTCGTATAAATATTTCCCCGGAAGCCTTCCGCATACAGAACCGGAAGTTTTCCGGAGTGATCGATATGTGCATGTGTCAGCAGTACAAAATCAAGTTCCGAAGCCGGCACAGGAATCGGTATATTCTCAAAATTATCCGGTCCCTGCTCCATTCCACAATCTACCAGAAACTTTTTACCGGCGGCTTCCAGAAAATAACAGCTCCCTGTAACTTCATGTGTCGCACCCACAAATGTTATCTTCATAAAAACCCCTCCTTTTCTTTTATTTTCAGAATCTTATCACGTTTTTGCTTTTATATTCTTATTATACGCGTATATATACAGAAATGCAAAATACTTTTCCTTTTTATTTTCTTTTAATAATTATGGGTTTCTTGACTTTTTTTCTTAATAAGATACAATGAAACTATTAAAAATATTATATGTAAAAACATTGATTCTACTACTGCCCTTTCGGAAAATCAATCGCAAAACAACAGACGAAAAATTCCGGGAGAGTATTATGCATTCAGGAGGACATTATGAAACATATCGTACTTACCGGCGGCGGTACCGCAGGTCACGTAACACCGAATATTGCTATGATTCCAGCATTGAAAGAACAAGGATTTACAATTTCTTATATCGGTTCCTATAACGGAATTGAAAAAAAACTGATCGAAGAGATGGGAATTCCTTATTACGGAATATCCTCCGGTAAATTGAGACGTTATTTTGACGTAAAGAACTTCACCGATCCTTTCCGTGTGCTGAAAGGATTTTCCGAAGCCAGAAAACTGCTGAAGAAACTGAAACCGGATGTGGTTTTCTCCAAAGGCGGATTTGTCAGTGTTCCTGTTGTCATTGCGGCAAAGCGTTGTAAGATTCCGGCAATTATCCATGAGTCCGATATGACTCCGGGACTTGCCAACAAGCTTTGTATCCCATCCGCCGTGAAAGTCTGCTGTAATTTTCCGGAAACTGTCAGCAAGCTTCCTGCTGATAAGGCAGTCCTTACCGGAACTCCGATCCGTCAGGAACTTCTGCAGGGTGATCCGGAAGCAGCTCTTCGCTTTACCGGGCTGAAAGCCGGTAAACCGGTTCTGATGATCATTGGCGGAAGCCTTGGTTCCGTCGCTGTCAACACCGCTGTCCGCAACATCCTGCCAGATCTGTTAAAGGATTTTCAGATCATCCATCTTTGTGGAAAAGGAAAACTGGATACCTCCCTGACAGATACAGAAGGTTATGTACAGTATGAGTATATTAAAGATGAACTTTCAGATCTCTTCGCTTTGTCTGATCTGGTAATTTCCCGTGCCGGAGCCAATGCAATCTGCGAAATCAGCGCCTTAAAGAAACCAAATCTGCTGATTCCTCTTTCTGCCAATGCCAGCCGCGGTGACCAGATTCTGAATGCCCGCTCCTTCGAACGACTGGGTTACAGTAAAGTTCTGGAAGAAGAAGAGATCACCAATGAGAAACTGCTGCAAACGATCCGTGACCTCTACAAGAACAGAGAGCAGTATATCGAAGCGATGAGCAAAAGCAGCCAGATGGATTCCATCGGCAAGATTGTGAGAATGCTTTGTGATTGTGCGAAGTAAGTGAGTTCCGGCTCATAACCGTGAAGACACCGAACAGTTGCATATGATTTATAAAACGGACAGGACGATAAGCAGATACACCTTATCGTCCTGTCCGTTTTCTTACATTAATGCGGCTGTCACTTTCGCAACAATCTCGTCTCTCACTTCATCCTTCAGTTCGCCCGGTTTCCAGGTGATACCTGCCTGATCGCCATTATAGCGCGGAATCAGGTGCATATGAAAGTGAAATACGGTCTGACCTGCCACTTCACCATTGTTCTGTACAATATTAAAACCATCGCAGCCCAGTGCTTCCGTCATGGCTGCTGCCATTCTTTTCGCCAGAACCATCGCTTTTGCAGCCATCTCTTCCGGAATCTCATACAGGTTTGCATAATGATGCTTCGGAAGGATCAGGGCATGTCCTTTCGTTGCAGGACCAAGATCCAGAATCACACGAAAATCATCATCCTCATACAGGGTAGCGGACGGGATATCTCCGCCGGCAATTTTACAGAAAATACAGTCACTCATATTTATTCTCCTCTCTGTTTTGCATTATTATTCTTTTGTAACTGTTCAGTACCTTCACAGTTACGAGCCAAAATGCATAAAAAATCACCTTCGGTGATGGCATTTTGGCTTGTATGTCTCGGGATTTTGACATATTCATGTCAAAACACCTCGCGGGACAGTGGCCACTGAATAGTTACGTTCTTTTTACTTACCATGATACACGCATTATCAGAAAATTTCCAGTCATCTTGCAACATATTCTTTTCTGTTGCGATATGTGGTTTTTTTATGCACCGTAAACAGTACTGTCAATACAATTCCACCGATCAGACCGCCCACATGAGCCGCATTATCAATCTGCGCCGCCTGTGAACCGTAGTAGATCGTAACCACAATGACAAACACCAGCCGCCGGATCACTATTTCTCTCACCTGCTTTTTGTTTTTGATCATCAGAACAAAAACTCCACCGATAATTCCATAGATCGCCCCGGAAGCACCTGCGCTGACAATGTTGCTCTGCGACTGAATATCCATATACAGGGACAACAGATTACCCACCAGTCCGGAGCCAAGATAGATTGCAAGGTATTTCCAGTGTCCCACTGCATTCTCCACCATATCTCCCATAAACAGCAATACCGCCATATTATTTGCAAGATGATAGATCCCAAAATGCAGAAACATAGAAGTAAACAGCCGATACCACTCTCCATTCAGAATGAACGGTCTGCAAGCGGCACCCCACTGCAACATAAATCCGGTATCCTCTGTACTCCCCAAAAACTCCATGATAATAAAAATCACCACATTGATCCCGATCATCAGCAGATTCATCCAGTTTAACGGTCCCCTGAAGATTTGTTCCAGTGCATCCGGTGTGTTACTGTTCTGGCTGTTCATCCGGTAATACGCTTCCCGCCTTCTCTGCTCCTCCTGCTGCCAGTTTTCATCCTGATACCGGTTCATATATTTTCCTCCTGTCAGACATCAGTTATATTTTCCTCATTATATGCCCACACTTTCTGTTTTACAAGGAAAATCAACGAACCTGTCTGCTATATCTTCACCTGGTATATCAGGTCAGCAAACCGAATCTGATCGCCATTGATCAGTTCCTGTTCTTCTTCTCCATAAAGTTCCTGCTCATTGACCCAGGTTCCGTTTCTGGAATTCATATCTTTCAGATACCAGTTACCTGCCCGTTGTTCGATACTGGCATGGACCCGGCTTACTGCTGTGGATGGCAGGACAAGATCTGCCTGTTCTTTCAGTTGTCCGATGATGGTGAGACGGGTTGCTTTTTCTATCCGAAACTGCCTGCCATTTACCGGGTGCAGTTCCTTCAGAATCAGACCGCCCTGTTCTCCTCCGTTTGAAAGAATCTGGGTATAGGTATCTCCTCCCCATGGAATCCGCTTTTCCCATGTGATTTCTTCTGCTTCCGGCTCTTTATCCTTCTCCTCCCATTCTCTGATATCTGTTTTCGAATGCCTTGGCGCTTCTTCCGATGTTCCCTGATAGATCGCAAATTGTTCCTCAATCTGTCGTTCTTCTTTTTTTCTTTTTCTCACAACCACCTGCCAGATCAGAACAATTAATATCGCCATCACACCCGATGCTGCCCAGGTTCCCAGATATTGTGGAACATATTCCAGAACAGCATACCCTACCAGTGCATACAACAAAACTCCGATAATTCCCAGCACCATTCCGACCAAAACAGGACTCACCCGCCCGTTTTCTCCTTCCTCCTCTTCTGAAGAAAAGAAATCTTCCAGTACCGCTTGTCTGTTATCTCCGAAATATGATGTTTCCTGATGTTCTCTGCTTTTCTTCTCCTGACAGGCCTGAAGTTCTGTTTCTGTCGTTTTTCTCTCTTCCATCAGCCGCCGTTCCAAAACACTTTGTAACCCCATTACCAAGAACGTATCCTGGATCGCATACTGGTAAAGTTCATAAACTACCGATACTCCGGTCTGTTCCTGATGATCCAGTCGTGGAAGCAACTCTTCCAGAAGTTCCCGAATCCCCTGTTCCAGTTTTTTCTCCGCTGCCGGAAGACAGCAAAAAGAGGGATAACAGCTGACAGGATCAAGATAAATATAATTCCAGTCCAGACAGATCTGATCTGCCGGTATCAGATATTCCTCCAGCTGTACCAGCACCTGTAACAGCCCCTGAATAATAAGAAGCACTTCTGATCCTTTTACCTTTTTTAACCTGCTTTTTTCTGCAAGCGATATTTTTGAGGTAATATCATAATAATACAGTTTTTTCTGATCCATTCTTCTGCACTCACACCCAAGAAGTCCCTGCACCTGATTTTCGGTCATCATTCTTGTGATATAATTTTCTGTCTTCTCCCCGGTCTCCACCACCAGATAATTGTGCTGCAAATCTCTTCTGTAATCCATCTTCATCTCTAAAAACCTTCTTTTTATGTACGAAACGCAATCACTTTTCTCACAAATATAACTGGTCGTATGATTTTTTGTCCGATCTTTGTCTCAAACTCCAGATGCGGCCTTCCCCATACGGATACTTTTCCTGTTATCTTTACCCGTACTTCCTTCTGATTTCCTGTAATCTCACCTGAGATACCTTTTCCCGAAAATCCACTTTCACTACGCTTTGTTTTCCATTTTTTCTCTGCTTTTTCCTGTCCTGTTCTTCCTTCCAGCACACCATATCCACTTCCCTGAACAGATACCTCACATGCTGCCTGCGTATACCAGCATCGCAAATACACATAAAAAGTAAGCGAAAGCAGAAAGGTAAGAATCATCACACACAACGGAACTACCAGCGATGCCTCCACCGTAAGAGAACCTTTTTTCCTTCGTCTGTCCCTTTTCTTTATCTGATTTGCTTCAGGCTCCCTGCTGTACCTTTTCTCTTTTCCTGTCTCTTCCATACTTCAGCTCCTTTTTTGTATATTCACAAACCTTTTCATCTGTTTGCCGTTCTCAGATATACTGCACCAGATATCCGGCCAATAAAAACGGTACAAAAGGAAGTTCCTTTTTTCTTCCCATTCCCAATGCCAACATGCAGACCCCAACCGCTGCCGCCAGAAGAATCGCTGTCTGAAAAATCACACATGCCTGCTGTATTCCCTGGATCCATCCGATCCCCATCAGCACAATTCCATCTCCGCTTCCTATCTGATCCGACCTCCACAATGATGCAAGCCACAGACAGATTCCCGGAAGAAGACCACTCCAACAAAGTTTCTGATCTGTTCCTACATATATAAACGCCGTCAGAACAAAAACTGCCACGGTCCACACAATATCCACTTCTTTTCTTCGCCAGTCAGTCCAGCTGTTTACCATCAGATAACCGGTTGTCAATACTCCCATCTTTTTCCTTTCCGCACACTGCCGCAAATATTTTTGAATTCCTGACCTTTTTAACCTGCGTTTTCACGACATCGCTCACATTGGATATATGCCTGTATTTCAGATTTTTTCACCAGACGGACGGTTCGTTTCAGCCCGCTGCAGGATGCCTGACTGTGATAGCAGTCTCCTTTTTCCGTATAGTAAACCAGGGCACTGTCACCGCCGCACCGTTCACAGGCATGATATTTTCCTCCATATTCATTCCGTTTTTGCTCCACCTGTGTTTTTGTTCCCCGATGAACCGAGAGATCCAGATGGGTACAAGATTCTGATGTATGATATACGCTCTCATACTCTGTCACATAAACCATTTCTCCGCCATCTGTTCCCTCGTTGTCTGTATTTTTCGGGTCATATCCGGTCCAGGCATGCACCACACTGCTGTTCGTCACCTTAAGTTTTGATACCGGAAGGATTGAAAATGGCAGTTGATACAACACCGTAGCTTTCAGTTGAATCTTATGATTTTCATATCGGGATCCGATCAGACTCACTGCTACGCCATCCCCGAGCTCCGGAAGATGTGCTTTTGCGTAAGCGCTGCAGACACCGGAAGAAAGTACTCCTGTCGGCGTGTTCACCCCGGAATCCCCGCTTTCCACACTGGCATACATACCAAGCTCCTGTGCGCTCTGATGCAGAGATGTTTTCACAAGTACCTGCACCCGGTACAGATCCATTATTCCAAGCAAGGTACAGATTCCAAGCAGAAATAAAGGGATAACCAGAGCTGCTTCCACAGTAAGCACCGCCGGGATCTGCTGCTTTTTTCCCCGAGTCTTCCGAAAGAAACAAAGAAATACTCTCCGCTTGTTTTTGCAGATAGCCTGAAGAGATCCTTTACCTTTCTTTTGTTTTTTTATTTTCGGAGAGTATATCTTTATTCCTTTCTTTATGACTGTCTTCATTCCTGTCCTTTCCATATCTGTATGTCCGTCTTTTTCAGACACCTTTCCGTCAGTCACTTCCCATTGCATATCCGTAATCTCTTTGCAAAGAAAATGTCTTTTCCGCAAAAGTCACTCCCATATCAACTTCCAGATAGATCACTCCCTGATCCAGACGAAAATTTTCTTTTCCTGACATTCCCCGTATCACCGCTTCCACTATATCCATCGTCCGCTCAGTCTGAACCTCTGACTTCCCTGTCATCAGTAAAATCCCAAGATATTCCTGATATGTCATGCCCTTTTGTTCCACAGCTCTGCTGTTTTTCAGTAACTCTGTAATCTTCGCCAGCTGATGCAGCGATACCATCCAGGTGTCTCCTGTTTTTACCAGCGGAACCTTACCGCCTGTCAGCAACTGTCTTACATCCAGCAGACTCTCTCCGAAAGCCCAGGCTGCCTGCAGTGCAAGACTTACGATTCCTTCCAGCGCCGGAAATCCTATGGCAGCACAGATGACAAGTGCCATTTCATGAATCTCTGCCTGTCTGGTCGGATCCTGTAAAAGATACATCATATTGGCAGCTTCCCTGGCTGCCAGAAGACGGTATACCACCGCTTTCAGATTTTCCTGATCGGTGTTCTTTCCACCAATCACATACTCCAGCTGGTACCGCAACGGGTCTGTCGCATGCTCCATACTGGTATAATCAGTAAGATGCTGCATCATATACGACTGAAAAATCCCTCTTGTCAGAACCGTATCCTCCTGCGCCCCATAAAACGGTATCCCCATACCGGTCTGCTTTTCCCGTCTGCTGAGTCGTTTTTCTTTTGGCAGTCCCTTCTGTGACAACTCTTTTCCCGCCGGAACCACCAGTGCCAGAATGCTTTTTTTCTGTAACTGCCGGATCACATCCAGCGGATTGACAAAATCAGCCGGAACCTGGACCACGGCTGGTTGTTGTCCTGTATTGTCCGGATCCTGTCCCTGATTTTGACCGGCTTCTTTCCTGGCTTTTTCATAACTGTCCATAGACTGTTTTACATCGATATCACTCCCTCTCTTTTCCTGTTGTTCAAAAATATCTTTCTGTTGTTCATATTTTTTCATAAGAAGCTGTATCCCCTGAATACCAAGTGTCTCCTTCATGTAGTCCACCGCCTGCGCACGATATCCGCGTCCATGCTCATCTGACATCAGTGTATATGCGGTAATTGCCCCCGAGACAGACGAACATTTCCACAGATTTTCCCCACGAACACCTGATATTGCTCCATCCGGACGACAACTCTCTTCCATACATTTTTTTACCGTTTGATACATACACTCCGGCTTCCACACTCCGGTTCCATAACTTCCATCCACCATAAAAACATGATATCTTTCCAGCAGTTCCCGGTCATACCCGGCAAATACCGAATACAGCCCTTCTTCCACACCGGTTTCCGCCTGTACGCGCCCTCCTCCAATCTGTACCGACTGCAGAAGTACCTGAAAGACCAGCAGAAAGACTGCCAGAAAAAGACTGGTGAATACCGTTATACTTCCTGATTTTTTCAAGGGATACCTTCTTTCTTTGGGAAATATGTCGTAACTGATATGTGTTTCGTTGACAGGTTACTTTTTAGATGCTGTTACTTTGTTTTGTTATTTTTGCAAGAATATTATTCACCAGACTGACCAGCTGTTTTTTAAAGATGGCAACCAGCCCGACGAGAACGACAATGATCAGAATCAGTTCCACCGTTCCCAGCGCGTCTTCTTCCTGCATAAATCTCTGTAAGAGTGTCATATTTTTCCCTCCTTTCCGGCCCGGAGATATTTCTGATCGCCGAAACATCACAGATAAGACATGTTTCTGTTCTCCACCGTCAGACTGCGAATGTCAGCCATGCCGGCACCAGCAAAATCACAAACACCACGAGCAACATTAAAATCATCGGGAACAGCAGCCTGGTGGATGCCTGCTCCCCAAGGATCTGCGCCTGCTGCCTGCGAAGCCGCTGCGCCTGTTCTGCCTCTTTTGCCAGAATCTGCTCCACTCCAACGCTTCCTTTCTGCAGGCACTGTACCAGAATGGAAGACAATGTACGATAAGACAACAGTCCCCAACGTTCTCCCAGCTGTTCATAAGCCTCTTTTTCTCCAAGACCGCGTTCCATCTCTCCGCATACTTCCACAAGTATCTCATAAGCCTTTCTCACCTCCTCCCTGCGCATATAGGAAACATAATCACCGGCAATCCGTTCTACAGATTTTCGAAGATTCATCCCTGTACTTAACAGCAGCTGCAGTTTTGTCACGATCTCAGGATAGTCCTGCTGCATCTGTTGCTGTTCTTCCTTTTTATGCTCTTTTTCTTTCTGCTGCCGATGCAGAAGTACCATAACCGGAAGGGCGAATGCCAGCAGGGCTACTCCGTACTGCATGCCATCTCCTACTTTTTTCCATACCAACTTTTCTCCATGCAAGGTTTTCGGAAGCTGCATCCACTCTGAACCTTTTTCTGTATCTGCATTTGCCTTTTCCACCATATCTTCTACCTGCCTTTTTTCATCAGATATTTCAGGAAATACCAGAATATCCCAGCTTTCATTCCGTTCCTGCCCCTGAAGTCCTATGATTGCTGTCAGCGTTACCGCTTCCCCATCTTCTCTGATGTTCTCTCCATGCCTTCCTTCCCAGTCAAGAATCTCCGGACGACTGCTGAACCATCGAACAGTCACCGGGTACTCCTGCAGTTCTTCCCGAAGATACAACGGATGATCTACATGCTTCAGCGATTCATTTTCTCCAAGTATCTCTTTTTCAATCGCGCCGCGTACCTCAGAAAAAATGGTTTCTATCTCCTTCTCAGACAATTGTTTTTCTATTACATCCACTGTCATGGATTCCTTTTTCCGGTTTCCCTGCTCATCTCTCCATTCTACTTCGAGATTTTCTTCCTGTATCCCCTGACCATATGCCGGCCGTCTTAACTGTGAAATCTCCTGACCGTTCTCTGCCTGCTCTGTCACTCCCGCTGCAATCAGAAGCACTCCTGCCACCAGCACTGCCAGTTCCGTCTGCCAGATACACTCCTCTGTCATCCATTCCGGAAGCTGCCAGCCATGTTTTCTTCCCCACCGTTGAATCCACCTGGCACCTTTTTGCTTCCGGTTTCCTTTCTCTCCGGAAACCAGAATATAAAATATCCCTGTCAGCAGCAAAAAAGCACTACCCAGTACTATATTCATACCTGAATCCTCACAATCTTTCTTCCCATTCGGAAACTGAAGAGATACACACCCAGACACCCTGTCATCACCAGTACTCCCGGCAGATTATGATATAAGACATCCAGAAATCCGCGGGAAGTCACCTGCATATAAAGGATCATCACTCCCGGAACCATACTCATCACCAGCTGTTCCAGCTTCTTTCCTGCGATCGCTACCTGAATCTCCCCGGTGACCCGTATCTTCTCTCCCAATACTTCTGCCAGATTCCCAAGAATTTTCCCGAGATTTCCACCGGAACGCCGCGCAATCAGAAAGATATCCCCAAAATTACGGATTTCCTCCACACCGGAGCGCTGACCCAGATTCCAGAACAGCTGCTCCACCGGTACACCCACCTGCATCTGACTTTCCATATATCGCAGTTCTCTCACCAGATCATCCCCATTCCCAAAAAGCCGTTCCATCTCTCTCCTGCATTCCGTCACCCCCTGTTCCATCGAATATCCTGCCCGCACCGCCGTCTGCAGCCCCTGCAACACCTCTTTAAAATGATTCCGTAGAATCCGCCGTCTCCGCTCTGCCAACTCCTTTTTTCTCCAGCGGGCATACCAGATTCCAATCGGAATTCCCAGTCCCCATGCCCACCAGGATCGATAACAGAAAAAATTGATGATCCCTGTAATCCCGATACTCTGCAGGATACACAAGATCCATTCCTTCTCAGAAAGCACATATATTTTATAATTCTGCCTCACCGAAACAGCGTTCCAGTTTTTCCCTGTGCTGTAATTCCCCAATCTTTTTAAGTTGATCTTTTTCCCTTCTATACAGTCCATGCATCCGCACCTCTCCATCCTCATATCCCAGAATCTCTGCAATCTCTGCTACCTGTCGTTTTCCGTCTCTTGCCCTTTCCAGATGCACCAGAAGTTCTACCCCGGAAGCAATCTGTCTTCGTACTGCTTCAAGTGGCAGTTCCATCCCCATCAGCACCATCGTTTCCACACGGGAAATCATATCTCCGGTACTGTTGGCATGTGCGGTTCCAAGACTTCCGTCATGACCGGTATTCCAGGCCTTTATATGGACTCCCTATGTTCCCATCATGCAGAAATACAATATCTGTACTTAATATACACTGTATATAACGTTATTATCTTGCCATTCCACAGTTGCAAAAAGAAAAGAGCGCCTTTCACAGCCCTCTTTCATATCGACTTTCTCATTCATTTGTCATACTCAACAGTTTTGCAACCAATGTCTCTAAACTTTTTCCCAAAAATGGGACAAAGTCTGGTATTGCACCAAATGCCATCCCAATTATTATCATTCGCCCACATTCTCTTGCAGATTCCAATGCAAATCCATAACTCAAAACACCTGTCAGAATAAATATAATTGATAAAAAGTAAAGCAAAATATTTCCCAACATCATCGGAATTTTTAATAACCAGCGAATCAATGTCATTACTGCAAGAATTAAATATAAAAACACTTTTATTATGTACTTAACCAACATTTTTAATCCCTCACTTTTTTGTCTTTCCGGACAGCAAGAATCTTGCCATCCGGACTTCCA
>OLPY01000050.1_pt1 | contig 104071 bp, 89 predicted proteins | sample 1672481 | NCBI WGS metagenome assembly OLPY01 (sample SAMEA3136691, study PRJEB25190) | human gut metagenome | biome: human gut; feature: human-associated habitat; material: faeces | place: Austria | collected 2013 | reverse complement strand
TATTGTTTACATATTTAACGGTATAATCTCTATTAGGTTTTAGAACCTGTTTACCTCTACTTATGGTAAACTTTATATTTCTTTCTTTACCGTTAAATTTCATATAAAGGTAGCCTTTAGAATTTCTATACTTCTTATCAATATTATACTTAAATCCGTATGTTCCTAGATAAGCTATATCTCCATAAATATTACCTTTTATAGAATAATCAAGTCCGCATTGTTTTGCATAAGATTCAGCCCTTGAACCCTCATCACAGACTATCAATGAATTATAAACTCCTGTGTTATAATACCACTCATGATCATATCCTCTTTCTCTAATATATTTAGCTAAATTCTTAATATATGTTACGGTTTTAGGTATTCTTACTTTCTTAAAAGGAAATTCATTTTCTGGACACTTATCATAATCCATATCTAGAATTATTTTCTTTACAGTATGGCCTCTTAGTTTTGAAGGGATTTTCCAATAACTACCGTATTTCTTACAAATTCCTTTATAATTATAAAAGTCAATTACTGTTGCGTAACCCTTTTTATCTAAGGTATAACAGCAATAATTACTTTTGTACACACTTGTTTCTGCACCAACTGAAGGAGCCACTGCAACTACAGAAACTGCCATTACAAATGTTAACAACAATGCTAATAATTTTTTCATAAAATTAACCTCCTTTATTTGTTAACAACTTTACCGTTACTATCTACTTTTTTAGGGAAAGAAGTGCATACTTTCCACTGGGCATCGGTTTTAAAACCGGTGTCATAACCGATGCCCTTATAGGTGTGTTAAAGTTAATTTGATTAAGCAAATTAACTTTAGTTCCATAGGGTACGACTATTGTTTATTTGAATAGTCGTACTTAATTTTTACTGCTTTTACATCTGACCAAGGACTATACTGAGGATAATAATAACTAACAAAAGTTATTTGTGAATATTTTACATTTCTACTATTATAAGGTTTAACATCATAAGTTACACCACAGGTTTTAAATCTACATCTAAAATAATATGTTTTTCCTTTTTCGAAATCAATTAACTTATCATTCACTCCAAAAGTTTTATGCTTTTTAAAATCAGGTGTTTCACTATATTGACCTATATATTCACCACGATTTCCCTTATATAAGATATTATCAAAATAAGGATCTACATAACTTTCATCTTGGCTTATAGTTATTTTCGGTTTTGTTGGTTTAATATCATAATCTAAGTAAGAAACACCATAGAATTTACCTTTACCGATAATCATTGCATATGCTTTACCCGGATTAATATTGTTTACATATTTAACGGTATAATCTCTATTAGGTTTTAGAACCTGTTTACCCCTTTTTATAGTAAACTTAATATTCCTTTCTTTACCATTAAACCTCATATAACGGTCACCACCGGAAGTTTTATACTTCTTATCAACATCATACTTAAAACCATATGTTCCTAGAAAGGCAATATCTCCGTAAACATTCCCTTTTATAGAATAATCAAGCCCACATTGTCTTGCGTAAGACTCTGCCCTTGAACCACCATCACATACAATCAATGAATTAAAATCATAAGTTACATTATACATACTAGCGTTATGTTTTACATAACCATACAAACCTTTAATATATGTTATTGTCTTTGGTATTTTGATTTTTCTGAACTGATAACCCCATCCTTTATCCTCTAACACTAACTTTTTTACTATGTGTCCGTTAAGTTTAGATGGTATTTTCCAATATTTAACTGCATAATCATGGTTATTACTTTCGTAAGTTGGACCATAATAATTTATTACTGTCGCATAACCCTTTTTATCTAATGTATAGTAACAATTATTACTTTTATATATCTTTGACTTTGCACTAACTGTTGGTACTATAGATACCACAGAAATAGCCATTACCAATGTTAACAACAATGCTAATAATTTTTTCATAAAATCACCTTATCTTTCTTAGAAATTGATTAATAATTTGCCGATTAATTAATTTAATAAATATACTTTAGACATTGGATTGCTCCCTATAATTGCATTTATATAACAAAATAATCTTTATTAGTTAGATATTATTAGTAATATCTACTAACAATATAACATAGTAATAAGTTTATATCAATAATAAAATAGTTTTATACTTGTCAAATTTCACTGTATATATTTGGTTATTTTGTACACATATTCAGTATCGTTAGATACTGTATCTTCTATATATAACACAAATTACAGTTGCAAAAGGTTACATAATTTTTGAAGATTTTTTTATTTGGTATATTTATACAATTAATAAATTGATGATTTATAAAAACTAACCAATAAATTTATTAAAGTAAAAAAATAAGGGCAGTTCAAATGAACCACCCAAAATAATTATTTACACTTTTTATTACAATTTTGGCAACCACAATTGCAACAGCCTTTGCCCTTTTTCTTTCTACTTCTCATAGAGTAAATTGCAAGGGCTACTGCAACAATGACTAAAGCTAAAATTAAATAATCCCAAAAATTCAAACTACTAAGAAAATCCATACTACACCATTCCTACTGCTGAACCTATTAAGTGGACTATGAATGCTACTACCCAAGCAATAACACACTGCCACAAGGCAACACCTATTGCCCACTTACCACCCAGCTCTCTCTTTACTGATGCAATAGCTGCAACACAAGGAGAATATAGCAAACTAAATACAAGTAGTGATGATGCTGCAAGTGGTGTTAATACTGAGGCAATGTTGCCACTAAATAGGACTTGTAATGTTGATACTACACTTTCCTTAGCCATAATACCTGAGATTAATGAAGTACAAATTCTCCAATCTCCAAGTCCTAATGGTGCAAATATTGGTGAGATAAAACCTGAGATGGAAGCTAACATACTATCTGCTGAATTTGTCACCATATTAAAGTGAATATCAAAGCTCTGTAAGAACCAAACAACTATTGTTGCAATTAGAATAATTGAAAATGCTCTTTGTAAAAAGTCCTTTGCTTTTTCCCACAATAGTTGAACAACATTCTTTGCACCGGGTAGTCGGTAGTTTGGTAATTCCATAACAAATGGTACTGCCTCACCTTTGAACAATGTACCTTTATATAGAAAGGCAATTAGAATACCGATTACTATACCCAGCACATACAATCCTGACATTATCAGTCCACCCTGTTTAGGGAAAAATGAACTGACAAAAAATGAATAGATAGGTAACTTTGCAGTACAACTCATAAATGGAGTTAGCAGAATTGTCATCTTTCTATCTCTTTCGGATGTTAAAGTTCTTGTTGCCATAACTGCCGGTACTGTACAACCAAAACCTATTAGCATTGGAACAATACTTCTACCGGACAGACCGATTTTTCTCAGCAATTTATCCATTACAAATGCTACTCTTGCTATGTAACCACTGTCCTCCATTAATGATAAGAAGAAAAACAGTGTTACGATTATAGGTAAGAAACTTAACACACTACCTACACCATTAAATATACCGTCTATTACAAGGCTATGTATTGTGTCATTTACATGGGCTGAGGTTAGGGCATTATCTGTTATTGTGGTTAATGAGTCAATACCCATTTCCAATAAAGTTTGAAGTCCTGCACCTATTGCATTAAATGTTAGGTAAAAGACTAAAACCATTATTGCAATAAAACAAGGAATTGCAGTATATTTACCTGTTAGAATTTTATCTATTTTTTCACTTCTGACTCTCTCTTTACTTTGTTTAGGCTTGATAACTGTATCTTCACAAAGTTTTTCGATAAATTCAAAACGCATATCAGCTATTGAGGCATTTCTGTCAAGTTGTCTTTCTGTTTCAAGTTGCTGAACAATATGCTCAAGCATTTCCATTTCATTTTCATCAAGGTTCAACTTATCTAGAATTAAGTGGTCACCCTCTATTGCCTTAGTAGCTGCAAACCTTACAGGAATATCTGCTTGTTCTGCATGGTCCTCTATTAAGTGAATTACTGCGTGAATACAACGATGGACTGCTCCGTTATGGTCATTTTTGTCACAAAAATCCTGACGCAATGGCTTTTCCTGATACTGAGCAATATGAAGTGCGTGTTTGATAAGTTCATCAACACCTTCATTTTTTGCTGCTGAAATTGGAATAACCGGTACACCCAGCATTTTTTCCATTGTATTTACATCAATAGAACCTTGGTTACCTGTAACTTCATCCATCATATTAAGGGCTATTACCATTGGAATATCCATTTCAAGAAGTTGCATTGTAAGGTAAAGGTTTCTCTCAATATTAGTAGCATCTACAATATTGATAATAGCCTTTGGCTTTTCGTCAAGGACAAAATTTCTTGAAACAATTTCTTCACTACTATACGGTGACATTGAGTAAATTCCCGGTAGGTCAGTTACATTTGTGTTGGGATAGCCTTTGATTGAGCCGTCCTTTCTGTCAACAGTTACACCGGGAAAGTTACCGACATGCTGATTTGAACCGGTAATTTGGTTGAACAAAGTTGTCTTGCCACAGTTTTGGTTGCCAACCAAAGCATATGTAAGGGTTGTTCCTTCCGGCAAAGGGTTGCCATCTCCCTTTGCATGGAATTTACCTTCTTCACCAAGACCGGGATGCTCTGTATCCTTAAACCTATCCACTCTATCGTGACTTCTTGTACGAGATTTGATAGGTTCAACCTGAATTTTATCGGCATCTGCTAGTCTTAAAGTCAGTTCATACCCATGGACCTGAAGTTCCATAGGGTCTCCCATTGGTGCAAATTTCACAACAGTTACTTCTGCATTAGGAATCATACCCATATCAAGAAAATGTTGTCGCAATGCACCCTCACCACCAACTGATGTTATGATGGCACTTTCGCCTATATTCAATTCTTTTAAGGTCATAAAATAAATTATCCTTCCCTTTTCTCCTAAAATTATAAAAATTTTTGCATACTTTTAAACTCCAAGATTATTATAATACATTTAACTACATAAATCTACAATATCTGCACATATGATGAAAATTTCATGAATAACCAAAGTAATACTACTTATAATAGATTACTGTAGTGAATAATTGTTAAAAGTAATAGACAAAATGTTAAAGATATGTTAGTTATTATACAAATATAATCAAAGGTCAGAAATTTATAGTATTTTACTAGTTATTTGCTTGACGATAATGCTTAATTATGCTAGAATATTTTAGAACATAGGATTGCAGTTTATGCTGAATAACTATAGCATTGGACTGAAAAATACAATTTCTATGTAAAAATTCAAGAAAAAGAAAGGTTGATACTGAAATGGCAAAGATTGATTTAACTAAGTATGGTATTACCGGTACTACTGAAATTATCCACAATCCTTCCTACGAAGAACTATTCAACGAAGAAACAAAGCCTGAACTAGAAGGCTATGAAGTTGGTCAGGAAACTGAACTAGGTGCAGTTAATGTAATGACTGGTATTTACACAGGTCGTTCACCTAAAGACAAGTTTATCGTTATGGACGAAAATTCTAAGGACACTGTATGGTGGACTTCTGATGAATACAAGAACGACAACCACCCAGCTACACAGGAAGCATGGGAAGCTGTAAAGGAAATTGCTAAGAAAGAACTTTCTAACAAGAAGCTTTATGTTGTTGACGCATTCTGTGGTGCTAACCACGACACTAGAATGGCAGTTCGTTTCATCGTTGAAGTTGCATGGCAGGCTCACTTTGTAACAAATATGTTCATTAAGCCAACTGCTGAAGAACTAGAAAACTTTGAACCTGACTTTATCGTTTACAACGCATCAAAGGCTAAGGTTGAAAACTATAAGGAACTAGGTCTAAACTCAGAAACAGCTGTTCTATTTAACATCACAAGCCGTGAACAGGTTATCGTTAACACATGGTACGGTGGTGAAATGAAGAAGGGTATGTTCTCAATGATGAACTACTACCTACCTCTAAAAGGTATTGCTTCAATGCACTGCTCAGCTAATGCTGATATGAACGGTGAAAACACAGCTATCTTCTTCGGTCTATCAGGTACAGGTAAGACAACACTTTCAACAGACCCTAAGAGACTTCTAATCGGTGATGACGAACACGGTTGGGATGACAACGGTGTATTTAACTTTGAAGGTGGTTGCTATGCTAAGGTTATCGACCTTGACAAGGAATCTGAACCAGACATCTACAATGCTATCAGAAGAGATGCTCTACTAGAAAATGTTTCTGTTGACGAAAACGGTAAGATTGACTTTGCTGATAAGTCAGTTACAGAAAACACTCGTGTTTCTTACCCAATCGACCACATTGAAAACATTGTTCGTCCCGTATCTTCTGCTCCTGCTGCAAAGAATGTAATCTTCCTATCAGCTGATGCATTTGGTGTACTACCTCCAGTTTCTATTCTAACTCCTGAACAGACAAAGTACTACTTCCTATCAGGCTTTACTGCAAAGCTAGCAGGTACTGAAAGAGGTATCACAGAACCAACTCCAACATTCTCTGCTTGTTTCGGTCAGGCTTTCCTAGAACTTCATCCAACAAAGTATGCTGAAGAACTAGTTAAGAAGATGGAAAAGAGTGGTGCTAAGGCTTACCTAGTTAACACAGGTTGGAACGGCACAGGTAAGAGAATTTCTATTAAGGATACAAGAGGTATCATTGATGCTATCCTTGATGGTTCTATTACAAAAGCTCCTACAAAGACTATCCCTCACTTCAACTTTGAAGTTCCTACAGAACTACCAGGTGTTGACCCAGCTATCCTAGATCCTAGAGACACATATGCTGATGTTAACGAATGGGAAACAAAGGCTAAGGATCTTGCTTCAAGATTTGTTAAGAACTTTGCTAAGTATGAAGGTAATGAAGCAGGTAAGGCTCTAGTATCTGCAGGTCCTACAGTAGAATAATTTTAGTCTTAACTAACTTTATAATTCATAAATTTAGGGTGTACTCACTGAGTACACCCTTTTTGTTATGCCTATTTTTTTATTAAAAAAGAGCATAAGCAAATGCTTATACTCAATTAGTCTTCAAACTGAAGATTTTTCATTTTTACATATTGCTTTAAAAGTCCCATTGCTGCATTTCCGGGTGAATCAGGAAACAGGACTTTATGGGCTTTCGTAGCTTTCACCCATTGTGCTGAATTAACTTCTTGTGAAAGTTTCAGTTCACATTTCGGTGAATATGCCATAAAAGCATGCATAAGTTTGTCACCATCTTCAAACCAATATGTACCACCATAGTGAAGATTATCAAGCTTTATCCCAAGTTCTTCTTCTACTTCTCTATAGGCAGTTTCTTCAGCATTTTCTCCCGGCAAAATATAACCGGCAGTAATTGTGCCATATACTTTGGAAATATAATCTTGCATACAAACTACAATTTCATCAAATTCATTGTACACCAGAACAATTACACAGCTCTCAAAACTGTCAAACCAATATCTGTTGCACTCATAACAAAATGGTACTTCACCATCATCACCTGCCATTTTAGGCTTTAATCCACTGCCACATTGTGGACAAAATTTGTACTTCATAAGTCACCTATCATTTCACTAAATTTCAATGATATTTTACTACTTTTGATAGGTAAATACAATATAATGATTACATTTAATATGCAAACCAATCTTCATCACAATCTTCATAATCATATTCATCTTCATATGGGATGTTATCTCTTTTTCTTATTTCTTTTAGTGCAATCATCATTTGTTCTTCAGGTAAATTTTGATTTACTAAATCTAGTACTTCATCAATTCTATCTTTTGACGATAATATTCCATCTACCAATTCATACATTAAGGTTTTTGAGTATATCTTTAGACATTTAATAATGATATAACAATACTTATCCTCTAAACTTTTCACTATAATCTAACCTTTCTTTCCATCTAAGTAATATCTACCTCATTGGCAAATTATCTCTAACTCTTATTTCTTTTAATTTTTATCAAAATCATCTTCCAAAAAATCTTCATAATCATATTCATCTTCATATGGGATGTTATCTCTTTTTCTTATTTCTTTTAGTGCAATCATCATTTGTTCTTCAGGTAAATTTTGATTTACTAAATCTAGTACTTCATCTACTCTATTTTCTGTAGTTAGAACACCACCAACTAATTCATTTATTAGGTCATGAGAATACCTTTCTTCACAGGCAAATATAATTGTGAAAAATTTTCCTTCTGGTGTCATAAATTATTTTCTCCTTTACTTAATTTAATATAAAATTTAAGTAATATGTTTTTATTATTGCAAAAAAACTGTTACCTCATTGGCAAGTTATCTCTAACTCTTATTTCCCTTAATTTTTTCAGCATAGTTTCTTCATCTAAATTTTTTTCTACTAAATTCATCACTTCTCTTATTCTTTCTTCTGATGTGAGTATTCCACCTACTAATACATTTGCTAAATTGTCAGAATACCTTTCCAAACATACTCATATAATCTTCCAGAACATTTCTTGTAAAATCATATTAGCACACTTTCTATATTTTTTTGTAATTAATATCTTTAATATAAATTTAATGCATAACATTCACCATTTATATAATACCACATTAGCTGTCCCCAAAATGGAACTTATCTCTTTGGATTACAATATTTTTTTGAAAAATTAATTACAACCGATTTCTTTTAATATATAATTATCTCAAGAGGTGATTATTATGAAAAAACACTCTGGTAGTACATTTTCATTTGTTGTTATAATTTTGATAATTATATCAGCTATTGTTATATTTCTTTTCAACCCTATTAAAGATGGTGACAATCGGAATTACATTTCTGTAAAAAGCTACACCGACTATGTATCATATGGAAATTACTATACTTTTAATTTTAAGGGTGATGCTTGGCATACATATAAAATTGTAATAATTGACATAGATAATTACGATAATATAACTAAAAAATTCACCGGTGAAACAGAGGTTAAAACTGATATTTGGGGACAAGGTACATTTAAACTGAAGCTAACTTCTCGTATTAATGATACTTTATTATGTTACCCTGAGATTTATTATGATGATTTCAAATCCGTTGATGTAGATTGTTTTAATTTTGAATTCACTGTTGAATAGCATTTAAATAATCATATATTATTATCAAAAAGGAGTGATAGCAAAAACTATCACTCCTTTTTTTATACTTTTCTAATACTTTCAATAATGTAATGAGGATTAATATGGAAATTCTTAAGGTTGATTAAACTTTCTTTTATCCATAATTTTAATTCTCATCTACATTAGTAGAAATTCTACTATCATTATATTCTATGTGCAATCAAAATGAGTGATCGTATCATTCGTGAAACGATGGGCTTGTAATTTGATTTTTTCATATAATTGAGCTATAATATACTTGTTTGATTTACATTTGATAGAGCGAGCATATATCAAGCGTAAATCACTCCTATCGTGGAAAAATGATTTGCAAGATTCACTACTGATGAAAAATTGCTCGTATTTCAGCAGTAAGGTTCAAAAAGGGTTCCAGGTAACCGACCGTTTCATTAATGCAATCATTGATAAGAACTGCTACGAAGAAAGGAGGTAAACACTATGGCTCGAAACAAGGGCGTGTCGGGTAAAACCCACACTAAACAACAGTTAGACGATTATGCAAATCAGCATAATCCTAACAACAAAGCATACAAAGCCAAAGTAACAAACCAAAAACAAATTAAGAAACAAAAGGGTAAAGAACATCCTGATTATGTTGCTGATTTGGATTGGATGTGTTTTAGCAAAGGTCCGTATGAATTTGATTAAAAACTGAATATGCTTTGAGTGGAAACATCAATCAGAAATGGTTGATGTTTTTTTTGCAAGAAAGGATTATTATGGAAGTTAAAATTAACCGAGAAATACGAAATTACACAGAGTCAATGTTCTTTGGACTGTCGTTAAGACAGTTCATTTTTCTGTCCTTGCCTGCGGTGTTGTGGTAGGATTGTATTTCCTGTTGAAACCACATTTAGGAACAGAAACAGTATCGTGGGTTTGAATATTGGGAGCAGCTCCCTTTGCAGCTCTCGGTTTTATGAAATACAACGGAATGACCGTTGAAAAGTTTTTATGGACTTTTTTAAGTCGGAATTTCTTATCCCTAAGAAACTCGTCTTTCATTCCACTAATACTTACTACGAACTGATGAAACCGGTGATAGAGCAAAACCAAAAGCCGAAGAAGAAAGACTAAATAGTTTTCAGGGATTGACAACTAAATACTATTTGATTATAATAATATGATTTAGCAAAAGCTGAATGGGCGGCTTGGGATGAAAGGAGTATGTTATTATGTACGAATATGTGGATGACAAACAATTTCTGAGCCGTATGCGTTCTCTTTGCGGAGATATAATGCAAGACCTTTGCCATACCTTAAAAAAAGAATATGACATAGGTTCTTCGTTTTATCTTGTAGGTAGCGGAGCAAGAAACCTAATACTTCAAAACTCTAATCAACCCATCGACTTGGATTATAACCTTGAAATCACAAGAATTGATGACCGGAAAGATTGTCGAAACATCAAAGAATGTGTAAGAAAGGCTTTTAATAAAGTTCTTAGGAAATATAGTTGGAGTGACTGTGAAGATTCAACTTCGTCTTTAACTACCGAGAAACGCTATTTTTCAAATGGAAACGATACTGAATTTTCAATCGATGTTTGTATTGTTTGTGAAGATGTTGATGGAAACTATTATCGTTTAATTCACGAAAAAATAGGCTTTACTTATTGTGATAGGTATTTTTGGAATCAAGCTCCTCATTCGAAACGTCTTAAAGAAAAAGCTGATTATATCAAAAGTAACGGGAAATGGGCATTAGTCAGAGAGCAATACAAGGCAATAAAAAACAGGTATTTAACATCAAATAACTATAACCATTCTTCCTTTATCTGCTATATTGAAGTAGTAAACAATGTCTATAATTCAAAAGGACATTGGAAATAAAATTTAATATTCTTTTATATCGTCACTTAATTAAGTGGCGATTTTTTTTATACCTAAAAGGAGGTAATGAAACACAATGATTAAAACACTTTCAAACCTGTTCAAGCAGGATAAAGAAAAGTTTGTAGTGCCAAAGGGAGCGCAGGATTGTATTCCCATTTACGCTATCTATGATGACGGTTTTTTTAGAGTCGGCAGAGATAAATATTCAAAAACCTTTAAGTTTACGGATATTAACTATGATGTTGCAAGTCGTGAAGATAAGGAAGCTATGTTCCTTGAATATTCCGAACTGCTTAACTCTTTGGATAGCGGTGCTACAACAAAACTCACTATCAACAACAGACGGCTAAACCGTTTGGATTTTGAAAAAACTATACTTATTCCCGAAGCCGGAGATAAGCTGGATATGTATCGAGAAGAATACAACAAAATGCTTCTTGATAAGGCTACCGATGCCAATGCCACCGTTCATGATAAATATGTCACTATCTCTATCAATAAAAAGAGTGTGGAGGATGCAAGAACATATTTTGCTCGTGTGGGTGCTGACTTGATTGCACACTTTGCAAGACTGGGCAGCAAATGTGTTGAACTTGAAACTGACGAGCGACTTCGCATCGTTCACGATTTTTACAGAGTCGGAGAGGAAACCACATATCATTTTGATATTAAAGAAACCCGCAAAAAGGGACACGATTTCAAGGAATATGTTTGTCCCGATTCTTTGGAGTTTGAAAAGGACTATTTTAAGATAAGCGACCGTTACGGTCGAGTGCTTTTCCTCAGAGAATACGCTTCATATATTAAGGATGATATGATTACCGAACTTACGGATATGAACCGCAACCTTATGATGTCTATTGATATTGTTTCCGTTCCGACAGATGAGGCGGTAAGAGAAGCCGAGAGCCGACTTCTCGGTGTTGAAACCAATATTACCAACTGGCAGAGAAAGCAGAATGTAAATAACAACTTTTCTGCCACAATTCCTTACGATATGGAACAACAGAAGAAAGAAATGAAAGAATTTCTTGATGACCTTACTACTCGTGATCAGCGAATGATGTTCGCTGTACTCACATTAGTTCATACTGTGGATAGTAAAAAGCAACTGGATAACGATACTGAAGCATTGCTTACCGTTGCAAGACAGAATTTGTGCCAACTTGCCATTCTTAAATATCAGCAGTTGGACGGCTTAAATACTGCAATACCGTTTGCAAACAAGTTCCCGAAAAATACGAAACTTTATAAGCTAATGACAACTAAACCGGGCGAGTGTGTGTAATCCTTGACCATTTATTATGAAAGAACAATTAACTATGAACAAGAAAATATATATTGCTGTTATCTGGATCTATGTCAATACTTTGGACACAAAAAGTTGAACTTTTCTCCCAGCATAACATATGCCGAGAGAATTATTTCTTAGGCTGCTAGAGCCTCATCTTCAACCTGTTGTGGTGTCTTGTAATCAAGAGCATTATGGCGCCTTTTTCGGTTGTAGAATGACTCTATATATTCAAAGAGTGCTGATTTAGACTCCTCAAATGTGTAATATGTAGTTGTGTATACCTCTTCCTTTTTTAATACAGAATGGAAGGATTCGATGCAGGCATTATCATAGGGGTTACCCTTCCTGCTGAATGAATGTAACATTTCCTGATTCTTTTGGTATTGATACTTTTTAACAACAATGCTTTTAATTTCAAGCTTTTTCATATGACATTGAACACGTTTTACCGAGCAGGGGATATTTCTATCATTAAGTTCTCTATGGATATTAATTGCCCTATAACGTTTCTTAAATTCGTTATATATTGATAATACTTCATTGCTGAATTCCTTATATTCCTGTTCTCTTTTTGAAGGAACATGATTTAATGCAGCATAGTAAGTGCTTCTAGGAAATTTAAGTGCAGAGCACATCTGCTTTACAGTATACTTGTCTAAGTTAGCTTGAATAAATGACACGTATTCAGTTATTGATTTTTGGCGAATATGGCAGTAGCTTTTTTAATACTTCATTATCAATTTTAAGGCCTTTCATTTTTTCTGAAGAGCCTTGTATTCCTTTAAAGAAATAGTCTCTTTCTATGTAGTAATTACTGGAGCAAGATTTTTAATCCACGTAGAGACTGTGCCTTTTGGAATGCCATATTCGTTACTTAGTTCAGTTACACCTTTGCCAGCTTTACAATGCAGATCAACTATCTGCTTTTTAAACTCTGGGGTGTATGATTTTTGATTTTTAGCCATTATGTTGAACTTCTTTTTCTATAAGTATAGCTTGTTCAACATTTCGTGTCTATGGTTATATTCTAGCACCAGCTCCTGTTGCATTGTCTTTCCGTTGTTCTTATTTAAAATCCAGTTTGGTTAGATTTATAGTACTTCATCATTACCTGTAGAACTAACTGTAACCATTTTTAAAATCCAGTTTGGATAGATTTATAGATATTTACGATAGAGAAAATGGGTGCTTACCTGTTGATTTAAAATCCAGTTTGGATAGATTTATAGTTGATTAAGCCATTAACAATGCAAGTGATAATTTTATTTAAAATCCAGTTTGGATAGATTTATAGGCATTATCAACTGTGATGTCAATAAACTTATCTGTATTTAAAATCCAGTTTGGATAGATTTATAGTTGATTAAGCCATTAACAATGCAAGTGATAATTTTATTTAAAATCCAGTTTGGATAGATTTATAGGCATTATCAACTGTGATGTCAATAAACTTATCTGTATTTAAAATCCAGTTTGGATAGATTTATAGCCGGAAGAAGGTGAGGAAGAATGAGTGTAATTATATTTAAAATCCAGTTTGGATAGATTTATAGTGGAGTTTATCACGCTTGAATTTGCAAAGTATAAAAACTTTAAAATCCAGTTTGGATAGATTTATAGAATCTGAAAACATCAGTTGTCAACATCAAATCTTCCTTTAAAATCCAGTTTGGATAGATTTATAGGTGAGTACAATATCTGGCAGCAACAACTTGGTGCACCTTTAAAATCCAGTTTGGATAGATTTATAGAGGACAACGACTTACCATTCTAATTTTAATTTACGACTTTAAAATCCAGTTTGGATAGATTTATAGGCTTTTTCTTTTGAAGTCATACACTTAAATATTTCACTTTAAAATCCAGTTTGGATAGATTTATAGACGGCTTATACCCATGTTGTGACTAATCTGCTGGTCTTTAAAATCCAGTTTGGATAGATTTATAGGTTTACGCAAATTCAGGCGCGGGAACATATGAAAAAGCTTTAAAATCCAGTTTGGATAGATTTATAGGTCTGCTTCTACAATTTCACCGTATGGCTTCGCTATCTTTAAAATCCAGTTTGGATAGATTTATAGCGTTGCAAACACTTGCCGTTTTGGTCGCAAATTTCTTTAAAATCCAGTTTGGATAGATTTATAGCTTTTAGCAAAACTTTTTTGCCAAGATAATTTCTAACTTTAAAATCCAGTTTGGATAGATTTATAGTTAATGCCGGTCTTACCGTCCATAGATGAGCAAAGCTTTAAAATCCAGTTTGGATAGATTTATAGCAAATAAGATTTGAACTTATATCTTTAAAGTGTATCTTTAAAATCCAGTTTGGATAGATTTATAGATCATTTTAATCATTACTTTTCATTCCTTTAAAAACTTTAAAATCCAGTTTGGATAGATTTATAGATAGAAAAGAAAAATAAATTTAAAATTCCAGTCTTCTTTAAAATCCAGTTTGGATAGATTTATAGTTACATACAAAGTGTAATTATGAAAAAGGTAACAGCTTTAAAATCCAGTTTGGATAGATTTATAGTAGATGAATACCAAGTCAGAGCATACGCACTAAGCCTTTAAAATCCAGTTTGGATAGATTTATAGTTTGACATTTTACCACTATGTAAAATACCATTGTTAATTTAAAATCCAGTTTGGATAGATTTATAGCACTTGAACATAGTTGTTCCATACCTTTGTGAAATTATTTAAAATCCAGTTTGGATAGATTTATAGTTGATTTTAGCAGGCAAGAACTTGTTGTTTGTGGTAAATTTAAAATCCAGTTTGGATAGATTTATAGCAGCTACAAGCTGACCGTTTGAGTTTGTTGCAATGCATTTAAAATCCATTTTGGATAGATTTATAGCCCAACAACATATTAATCACACCATTAATAATATGATTTAAAATCCAGTTTGGATAGATTTATAGAAGTTGGGTTGTGTAAGGGTAGACACCCATTGCCTGATTTAAAATCCAGTTTGGATAGATTTATAGCGGCGAGAAAACTACTGTCAAGAGACGACATACAAGATTTAAAATCCAGTTTGGATAGATTTATAGAGGGGGTAAAATCTTGGCTTTAACATCAAAACAGAATTTAAAATCCAGTTTGGATAGATTTATAGACGCAGGTGTTTATCTTCTGTATAAAGTAACATTGATTTAAAATCCAGTTTGGATAGATTTATAGATTATATTGTTTATCATAACAACGGTGATATAGAAATTTAAAATCCAGTTTGGATAGATTTATAGTAGTTTTGTCGTACAGGCTTACAGAGATACCGTTCTATTTAAAATCCAGTTTGGATAGATTTATAGCTTCAAGGATATATTCCTTGTTATCCTTTAACCCTTATTTAAAATCCAGTTTGGATAGATTTATAGATGATATGTTTGTAATTGAAAGCAAGAAACATGAAATTTAAAATCCAGTTTGGATAGATTTATAGGAAAGTTACTAAAGATGGCAAGACTATTAAATCACATTTAAAATCCAGTTTGGATAGATTTATAGTTAGGTACGATTTTTTGTTCAGCATTACCAATATGATTTAAAATCCAGTTTGGATAGATTTATAGCATAGATTGAAGAATCAGTATTAATGAACATTTCGCATTTAAAATCCAGTTTGGATAGATTTATAGCTATAAGGATTGTGTTTGAGTGGCACTATAATACAATTTAAAATCCAGTTTGGATAGATTTATAGCCTCGCCCTGTGCTGAGCGAGGACACTAAAAAATGATTTAAAATCCAGTTTGGATAGATTTATAGCAACAGTGTGCCGATTAATTACGAAGCATGGCATTGATTTAAAATCCAGTTTGGATAGATTTATAGCCATGTAGCAGAACCACTGTGCTTAACATGAAGTGTATTTAAAATCCAGTTTGGATAGATTTATAGACATTACCATTTATCACAACACCGTTTGCATTTTTAATTTAAAATCCAGTTTGGATAGATTTATAGACACTCTTTCATTGCCTGTTCAACACCGTTTTTTAATTTAAAATCCAGTTTGGATAGATTTATAGGAAAGTTACTAAAGATGGCAAGACTATTAAATCACATTTAAAATCCAGTTTGGATAGATTTATAGCTCAGCACCTGCCGGGTCCAACTTGGCAAAGTAAATTTAAAATCCAGTTTGGATAGATTTATAGACGCTATTAGTTGTTTCTGCTGTTCTGCCTCTGTAGATTTAAAATCCAGTTTGGATAGATTTATAGTTTCTTATGAAGAATAATTCTTCTATGATGGCACTTATTTAAAATCCAGTTTGGATAGATTTATAGAAGTCTAACTGACGATAGCAGAGAAAAAAGGTCTTTATTTAAAATCCAGTTTGGATAGATTTATAGTGTGGATAAGTACCAGCGACTTGGCAGAGAGAATAGATTTAAAATCCAGTTTGGATAGATTTATAGTAGCAAAAATCTTGTTAGAAGCAATGCTAAGAAAGAATTTAAAATCCAGTTTGGATAGATTTATAGAATAGTATTAAATATTAAATTAATTTTTTAACCGGATTTAAAATCCAGTTTGGATAGATTTATAGACAAAATGATACAAAGGGTATGGAGGTTTTTATTCGTATTTAAAATCCAGTTTGGATAGATTTATAGTTTAATTCTAGGATATTCAATACTATTGTATTTAATATTTAAAATCCAGTTTGGATAGATTTATAGTAGTGCGATTGATTGTTAAAATGTTTAATAACTCAATTTAAAATCCAGTTTGGATAGATTTATAGATACACTAGTTTTTATCCCATTTTATCCCTATATGATTTAAAATCCAGTTTGGATAGATTTATAGTTAACTCGTCCTTTAGAGCCTTTAAACTAGTTTTATTTAAAATCCAGTTTGGATAGATTTATAGATAGTAGTCAGAAGCTTATAACACTGTATGTTGATAATTTAAAATCCAGTTTGGATAGATTTATAGTGTATTGTTTTTATGTAATAGAATGTTTAGTAACAAATTTAAAATCCAGTTTGGATAGATTTATAGCCTTTATTAAATTTTGTTCAAAAAGACTAGTCATATATTTAAAATCCAGTTTGGATAGATTTATAGTAACTTATCAGAGTTATCAAGTTATAATAATAGTAAATTTAAAATCCAGTTTGGATAGATTTATAGTGAGGTTTCTGATAAATGCATAAATAATCTTCCTTAATTTAAAATCCAGTTTGGATAGATTTATAGTTGGCGTAAATAAGTATAATATATATATACCTAATAATTTAAAATCCAGTTTGGATAGATTTATAGTTGCTTTGCCCTATGGGTTGTATTCTGTTCCTGTTGATTTAAAATCCAGTTTGGATAGATTTATAGGAAAAGTTATCAGCCACAGACACAATAGAATACATCATTTAAAATCCAGTTTGGATAGATTTATAGGGTCAAGAAAGTGCCGGTATTGCAGTAAACAATGAATTTAAAATCCAGTTTGGATAGATTTATAGCCGTCAATTTCTCTAAGTCTGTTAATAAGTTGCCACAATTTAAAATCCAGTTTGGATAGATTTATAGCCGTTTATAAAACAGCATAGTATTCATGGGAATTACTGAGGTATAAATTGTCTATATATTAAAAATTAAGTACAAATTTTCAAATTATTAAAAAGACAAATTCAAAAATCACCATAAACACTGATAAAAACATGGTTGTCAACCTACATATATTTTCGCATTATTGCAGGTCGACAATTTTTATAACTACAAAAAATTAGAGGTTTTATCCTCTTCGATACCTAAGAAATCTTTACTGAGCCACCTTTCTTCACGAGTATGAAACATAATAACAGAATCCTTATCTTTTCGCACATATTGTGCTAATTCTTTTTTCATAGCAATAGAATTTGCTTTACTAAGGTTGCCTTCAAAAACAGAATTTTGTATATGAGTAAGATATTTCTTGCAAATTTTGAATACCTTAGGAAGTATTTTTCTGCCTTTGTCATCAAATAGAATATCATAAACTAAAATTACATACAAGTATTACCACCACATTTCAAAACCTTTATACTCTTTTTCACCAATTATGTGTTTTATCAATTTGTACAATTCAAGGCGAATTAAAAATTGATAAGACACATTTTTGTTAAGTTCTTTATGAAAAATAGTTGTTTTCAGTTTATTATCAAGTTCAGCCATTATGGTCTTTGATGCTTTTTCTGTAAGTTGAAGTCCATTTAAATCCTTTACAAAGCTATCCTCTGTAATTTGCTTTCTGTTTAATAATGAAAAAATTAAACGGTCGGCAATCAGTGGCTTAAACACCTCAGATACATCAAGTGCTAAAGAAAATCTTCTTGTACCCGGTTGGTGCAAAAAGCTGATTGTTGGGTTAAGCTGAGTCTTATAAATTTCTGACAAAGTCTTGGTATAAACCAAAGTATTGACAAATGAAATAAGACTGTTAATCATATTATCTGCCGGATGATAGACTCTCTTATTAAACTCAACATTTTGGTCAATTATAACATTCCATGCCTTGTAATATTCTTGTCTAATATTACCCTCAACACCCATAAGTTCTTCTATTGTTTTAGTAGTAGAAATATTCTTTCGATTGTTTTCAATATTTCTCATATAAACAGAAACATCTTTACCTCTTCCATTATAGTATCGTAAATTTCGATATATATTGAAAGAGGCAGAATTAATAAATTCTTGAGCAATAGAAAGTCTGTTACTATAATCACTATAAGTCAGTGCTTGTTGAATAAGCAACTGACCTGCCAGTTTGCTTTCTTTAGGACAAAAGCTACCTATGTAGAACTGATAGTGATTAAAGAAATGAGCAGTTACTCCATACTTAGAAAATAGACTAAGCAATTTTGAAGTAACTGTCACTTCATTCATCAAATACACTTCTTTTATATTTTCTATGGGCAAGTCTTTTGTTACACCTTCAAAGGTTTTGAACCTAAGAGTATTATCTTTTTGAGTTAAATTCCCTGATGAATAGATATAATAGCTTTCTTGCATTTTGCACCTCAAATACAACACAAATCATAATAGGCACATGATTTGCAAATTTTTAACTTTTCAAACTTTGGTGGTAAATCTAAAGATACTATTCTTATAATATCTTTAACTACCTTTTCAATCTCCATTTCATCAGTATCTGTTAATTCAACATCTATACTTTGCTTTAGAAGTGGAAAGTCTATTCTTCCCCTTAAGCCTTCCACTCCCCTTTTCTTTAGATAATACAGATAATACTTAAGTTGTGCAATTCCGGCTTCTTCTACTTTTTTGCTTTTCTTAACTTCATGCAATAGTCTGTGTTCTGAAATATAATCAATATTAATTGTGTTATTAATAAGGATATGTTTCTTTTTGTTTTTGTAGGTAGTTTCATCAATGATTTTTCCTATCTTAACATTTTCATTTTCACTTTCCATTGTCAATTCATTTGAAAAGTACCATAGTTTTCTCTTACACACATAGTAGTAATAAATCTGCATACCTGTTACATCATTTTCGGTCATAGTCACCTCAAATAAAATTCACTTCATTACTATCATCAGCGGGTTTTTCAATAAACTCAAAATCTAAACCACTGTCAAAAGAATAGTTACAATCTATCACAGGAATTCTTCTATACTTCATATCAACAGAAATTCCACTATCATGCTTTCGGCATCTAAACATAGATATGGAAACAGTAAGTTTTAAAATTTCTTCTGTTGCATTCATTTTTGAGTCCCTATCAACATCTTTGGAATTTATTTTTCCAAGATTTTCATTAATCATATCAACATTTTCATCATAAACGCACTTAGGAATAGCATCTATTCTGTCAATATTACGCAAAGAATCGTTTGAACTATTTAGGTAGTCGTATTCATCTTCATAGTTCTTAAAGAATTTGCAATAATCTTTGTAATAATCTGTATCTTGCACTTTTTCAACAGAAAGATATTTTTCTATTAAAGAATTTTTCTCTTGTTCTGTAAGTACACCATCAACAGTTAGGATTGCATCTTTTGAAAGGTTATGAATATCCTTATCAATAAAGCTATCTGCCCTATCTTGCAGTTCAGTAAACACATAGCAATTATAATCAGAAAAATCCTTTTTGCCTTTACGGTTAGTTCTGCCAAATCTTTGGAATAATGAAAATAGGTCAGATAACTCAGTAATCAAAATATCAAAGTCAATATCAAGACTAGCCTCAACAACAGAAGTAGAAATCCAAATTTCAGGTTTGTTCATTTCATTAAGTTCTTTCTCTGATGCCACCATTATTTCTTTTTCCTTTTTCATTCTGTCTTTCTTAATAAAGTTAGCATGAAAAAGATTAATTTCAACATCAATATTACTTTCAGAAAGTTCCCTATAAATTCTATTAGCTGTTTTCACCGTGTTGCACACAACTAGGTACTTTTTCACTGTATCTGAATTTGTTTCATTAACAATTTGGATAACATCATCGGTTTTCAATTTATCATCAAAAACTTTTACATTATGTCGCAAAATGCCTTCTGTTGAAAAATCAGCTAACTGAACATCATCACCAAAAATTTTTAACAATTCTTCCTTTACAAATGGTGGCAAAGTTGCAGTTAACACTGCAACCTTACCTCCCATAATATGTATCATTTTGATAGCATAAATAATAGCTGCAAGAATGTCAGGAGAATACATTTGGATTTCATCAATAATGAATTTTGAGTAGGAAGAAATAGCCAGTTTATACTCATATCCCGGATACTTTAGAACAAAATCAAAAATTTGATCCGGTGTGCATACAGTTACAGGTAAACAAAATTGTCTACTTAATTCTTCATAATTAAAGTCATAATCAGTATCTTTATCGTAGGCATCCTTGAGATAATATGACTTCATATCTGAATGAACTAAAGCTACTCTACTTTTATATACATCTTCAGCTTCTACATCTTTAGCAAGTTCTTTAATTCTTCCATACATTGCGTTGATAGCTGTTTTTAGTGGTAAAACAAAGAAACATTTGTTGTCACCACACCATAGAAGTCCTGCCTCTGTTTTGCCCATTCCCGTTGGAGCAGTAACCATAATATTTTAATTACGATTTGCAATACAAAACTCTTGTAAAGTATTATACTGAAATTTACCACTTCGCCAATCTTCAATGCTCTCCAAAAGAAAATCATTTTTCTTTTCACAAGGAATATTAGCACTGGCACTGTAGTCACACTTGTGTAACAGACCTTTTAAAAGAACTGCGTATTGCTTTTGTTTATCGTTAAGATTGGTTTGAAAAATCTTTTTAACCTTACTTAAATTTCTACGCATTTTATTATAGTCATTTGCTTGAAAATTCAGTTCTGTCAAAAATTTCTCAACAAGTTGTCTATCTCTACGAAAAACATTCATTGGTGACTCTTTGTGATAATGATGATATAAAACTGCAAATAACACACTTGTATAGTCATTACATTCACTATCATTTACAAAGAAAATTGACAATACTGCGTGAGGTACTTCAATTTCATAATTAAACCTTGATTTTCTTTTAATACGAATTTGAAATTGGAAATTGATTTTTCCCATATCATGATTTTTACATGCTACTAATAAATCTTTGTAAAGTTGCTCAGATTTAATATAGCCTAAGTCATAAAGTACCTTTGCACATTCCAGCAATTTATCGGTATGTTGTTCAATTGTTTCACTTGGTTTTGCTAAAGCATTATGATAATCCATTATTCACCTATGCAAGAAATACTGCATAAACCTTTCCATCACACTTATCAAGATAAATACCGTCACATTCACCACTAATAGTATCAAGCTTGTTGAAGAGAACAGGTACTCTATTGAAATTTCTTTTTCTCATACCACCCTTGATAGTTTCTACTTTATATTTCTTAGGCAAATAATATTTTGTACCACTAATATTTGGTCCTTCAGAAAAACTAACTTGTTCAATACTATCAATGTTTTTTTCCAGTAATTCTATTGGCATATACAAATCAAACGGTGAATTTGGAGCATCATATTCTAGCTCTCCCTCATCTAACTCGGTTTCGGTACATTCTAAGACCTCAACAAAGTCTTCACCTCTGCCGATAGCAGTTAGGTTATAGATATTATCAAGAATATCTTGCATTGTATTTTCATCACTTACAATATGAATTACAAGCTCAATATCATAAAGCATTTCGTAATACTTAGGGCCGGTTGCTAAAGTTCTAAACTTTGAGTAAGGAACTGTATACTTGACTTCTTCATATTTTTTATAGATTTTATCAATATCCTTAACTCGTTTATCAAAGGCTTTTACTTCTTCGGCAGATATGTTTTCATCTGCTTTCATTTTCTTAACCTTATCTTTTAAAGACTTTACAATCTTTTTATGCTTATCAATACGCCTTTTGGTTCTTTTTAGAAATCTATATTCTTCTAATAAATCCTTATTAACTACATTAATTGTAATGCCTTTTTCAAAGTCATTACCTTGTGCCTTTTGAGCTACTGCAACAATGTCATAAGCAGTAGAAAGCATATCCGGATTACGCAATTTTACAAGTGTATTTCTATCGTTTTGTAAAGAATTTAAAAAGCAGTTATCCTTGAATAATCTTGTTTTTAGAGAACCGTACTTGCCTTGTATGCTGACCTTCATATCATGATAATCAGTGTATCCACAAGCCTTGTGGATAGCACCGATTACTGTTGAATAAGGTGGTAAAGGATATGTCATTCTGCAATTTACAGTTTCTTCTCGCTTATAGTTTGCACTATTTTGTTTTAAATGAAGTCTAATAGCTTTCATTTTAATTCCACCTTAGTCTGCAAAATAAGCCTTTACATCTTCTCTTAACTGATTAAAGAATTTAGGCACTGTTGTAGGGTTAAGCTCTCTAATAATTTCGTCTTCGTTACCCAGCTGTTCGTTACGCATTAAACCACAAGAAAAACCCATATCTAACTTTTCCTTAATTGGTTCAACGACAAGGTTCTTGCCTACTACTTTAACTGCATTTTCAAACACATGTGTTTTTCTTGATGATAGGCCACCTGCAATGAAAATAGGTTCTGCGTTGTCAAGGTTGCCCTTTACTACTAATGAAAGGTTCTCAACTGCATCAATAATAGAAAGAACTCTACTGCACTTTTCCTCATTACTTGCCTCAGCATCAAAATTCTGGTCAACACCCACTTTTTCAAGGTCAATAGTGATGCTATAAATCTTGATAGACTTATCATACTCATACTGATATGGCATTAGGCCACAATCTTTTGAATTATTCTGCACATTAAGACCATTTGCCTTTGCAAAATTTGTTGCAAGATAAAGGTTGTTGTGGAAACGAGCATCACTGATAAATGGTTCAGCAGAAACTGCATCTGTTAGATAAAAAGAACTGTTTCTGATATATGTAACATCTTTAGTTGACATATAGCCACCTTCAAGAGCCTTGCAAGTTGCTGCGTTAATATCCTTTGTTACTAGCTTTTGCATAGCACCGTCAACTGATGTTTGCAAATCATCATAAAGACCGGCTTGTACACATATTGCATTCTTTAAACTTTCTCTGCTACGAGTAGCATATTCCTTACCTTCTCTATATACCTTTTGTACACTAGAGATATTACCTAGGCTTTCACCGTAGTTACTTGTCATATTTGCGATAACAGTTAATGTTAGAGCTGTATTTTTCATTATTAATTCTCCTTTATATTACTTATTTTTATTTTCTGATGGGACTGTCAGTGAACTAGCAAAGGCAAATGCTAAATCCTTATACTGTTCTGCATCTTCTAAAAATTTATAGAAGAAAGCAAATTCTACACCGGAATATGCTGAAAGACTTAGTAATACTTCCTTTACTCTGTCGTAATCATGAGCCACTAAGGCACTGATAATTCTCTGTTGATATGAGCTGATTTTGTTTTTTCCTCGTTTCTCAATCAGTCTTTGAGAAACCACATATCCTAATTTTTTAGCATTTTCTAGTTCTGACATAATCATACTTCCTTTCCATGACACATTAATGTCAACTAATGTGTTTATTCTAAATCGTACTGTGGTTTTGTTTACTTCACTATCAAGAATGATTTTGAACATTCTTTCAATAAGGTCATCAAGCAGAACATTATTCAAACATCTTTCATATACTTCTCTCTCAAGGTTTAGCCAATAATCCTCTGCTATTTTGTAGGTAAATGAAAGGGACTTATCCTTAAGTTGTTTTAATGCTCTTAGTCTTTCTGCTCTTACAAACATTGTATTGTAGAAGTCATTATCCCTATTTTTCACAATAATTTCTACATCATAATTAATAAAGTCATCAGCTTGTTGTATCACTGATAATAGTCTTGTTTTTGGATTTTTCTTTTCATTATCTCTCAATCTTTTTGACAAAATTCTGTTTGTATTTACCAAGTCTTTGATTGAATAATTATTGTTGACAAAGTATGTTTCATACATTTCAGAATTTGAAAAAGCAAATGGAATAAAATCAAATTCTATTACGTCTTCAAAAGTAAAACTGTTTTTATCAAAACAAAAACCCAATGAATTTGATTTTTTAGGTTCATCTATCCAATAACCATTAATACGACAAGTTTTATATCCATTATAAAAAATAGATTTATTTCTTATATCTCTACAATATTTTTGATAAAATGTATAAAGGCATTTCCTAATAATATCAAGTCTGTTATCATTAATCTGTTTAATAAAAACATCTTTGTTTTCACCGTCAAATTTCAATTCATTATCAGTTAACTTTAATTCTTTAATCATCTTATTTAAAGTTTTAATATCTTTTTCCTCATAGTCTGTTAAATGTTCCTTTCCATTAAACCTTTTAAGAACTTCTATATGAGGCATACCTTTAAACTTACTTAAAAAAGTTTCTGCAAAGAGAAGATAATTCTCTTCTGTTAAGTCACTGCTATGATACAAAATTCCGTCAAAACCATGTATAGCCTCATTAAAAGTATCTTCACAATCATTAAGCAACATAAAATCAAAACCTGAATAAGTAAGAAACCTATGTAATCCTAAACAGGCTGCTGAATATCTCCAATCGGTTGGTTGAATAAGTGTATCATAACCTTTGTAATCAACATTTTTTTCAAACAATCACCCCCTTATTCTGCAACCAGTATCGGTAAACCGAAACCGGCTGATTTTCGAGAACCAATACCACTTTGTAGTAGATAATTGATAATAGCCTTGTCACCGTTTAGGACAAATTCACCTAGGCTACATTCGATATAATTGCCATAGTGAAACACTACTGTTTTTTTACTGTTGATAGGCTGAATAGAAAAGCCTTTAACTCTTTCATCATCAAAGCCTGACTCAATAAGCTGTTCTTGAATTATCTTGTTTACTTTTTCTTCAAAGGACTCACTGGCAACTGAGTAATAAGAATCCTTATTTTCTCCCCTATTATGCTCTCTGATACACAGAGGACTTAGCATTTTTATAAGAGCAGTATTTGAACTTGTAGTCTTGTCACCTATTTGAGAAATATTTGTTAATGTAAAAACATTTCCAAGTGGTGCTGATAAAGGATTGCCCTTCTGCTTAATAAATGCAGACATAAATACAAAGCCTGTCATTTTGTCGGAAGTTGAAAAAGTAATGCGAAACCGATTTTCTTCTAAAGTAATTTCAATTTTTGAGAATTTAGGATTAGGTAAATTCACAGCAAAAGAAAAATTTCTCCGTTCCGGTTTAAAATAATACTTTTCGTAATACTTTCCGTCTGCAATTTCCGAGAGTGCTTTCTTGAAGAATGACAAGATTACTCTTCTGTAATCAATCGGTAACTTGTTATTTTTCAACTGAAATTGTAAGTTAATTTTCATTCTTACCTCCTATATTTAGTTTTAAAAAAATTTTTATAATTTATCACATTTAAGAATATCAAGATGAATATTTTCACTTTGATTATAGTATAACACTATATAACACTATTTAAAAAATCGTCAATACTTCCTAGTGTATAATTAATAAATATTTTTATATATTATTGATTTATAGTAATAATTTGATTTAATCATTAATTTGTGATAAAATAAATTTATTAATCTAATCACATTGGATTCTAAATAGTGTGTATTTAGTTAATAAATTTTAATCTATCCATATTGGAAAACATTTAATATTTATGTTGTTTAACTTTTGTTCACTTACATAATAACACATTACTTGTCCCATTTATGGGACTTATCTTTTGTAATTTCGCACAGATAATACACTGTACATAATTATTTTTTATATATTTTTAATAATTTAGTGATATTATATCATAGTACAATAAACATTTCAATATGTATTTGCATTTTTTTAATTATATATTGAATTATATTCACAATTCATATATAAAAAAGACTCAAGAATTAAAAATTCTTGAGTCTTTTTAATCCGGCTCTATGTCAATAGTTGGGGTAAATCCACTAAAATGAAATAGATTAAATAGACAAGTGATAGTATTATGCTATCACTTGTTTTTGCTTTTGTAGTGAAAACATATGTAAAATACGGTTACGAAATCTATTAAAATTTTGATAACCATAAGCATTCCTTTTTAGAACTTTGATTTTGTTGTTGCAGCCTTCTGTAAAACCATTAGTTATAGGTGTTAAGAATGAATTTAATATACCATTCAGCCAATTAAGCATTGTTTTTGCACATTTCTCTAAATGTGCAATTCCACTATCGAGTGCTGAATCTATCCATTCAGACATTCTTTTCTTGGCTTCTTCTCTGTCATTGCAATCAAGTATTTTTAGAAAATCTTCCTTAAACCAATGTGCAATATTTAGGTTCGCTGATTTATACAACATAATATTTACTTGTTGTTTTTGTTCATCATTTAATTCATCAAATCGTTTTAATAAAAGCTTTCTTGAGTGTTTGAAATACTTTCTTTCACTCTTTGGGAACTTCTTCTGTTCCTCTTTTCGTACTCTTTCAAATGCCCATATTATCTGCCTTATCCAATGGTATTTATCCACTACCTGTGTTGCATTTTTAAGCCAAGTTTCGGATACTTTAAAATATGTTTTCCACATATCACTTACAAATAACTCAACTTCCATCCTATTTTCTTTAGGAAACTCCTTAAAATACTTGATTAAATCGTACATTTTTCTCGTTGGAAGTATATCTAATACGACCCTGTTTTCAGGGTCAGTAATAATACAGTTGTATTTTTCTTTTCCGGTATTACCCTTAAATTCATCTATTGCTACAGTTCTCGGTAATTCATTTAATGAGTAGAATATCATATCAAATATACGCATAACCTTGGTTACACTAGTATTATTTTCTCTTGCTATTTGAGTAAACGAAGTTGTATTCCTTAATAGTTCGATTATATATATGATAAATCTTGTTGTATATCTTTGGTATTTAGCAAGAAAATTATTATCTTCAGCAAACCTTTTTCCACATTTACAACGGTATCTTCTTTTCCTCAGATGTATATATACGAACTTACCAAAGCTTGGAATATCCTTAATTACTTGCACTCTGTAGTCATGAACACAATCTGTTACACAACCACAATTAGGACACTTATGAGGTTTTCTTTCCAATTCACAATAAATATGGACCTCTTTTTCATTGCTTTCAATATTATTTATTATTATGCCTTGCATTCCTGTTAGTTTTTCGATAAAATAAGTGTAGAGCATATTTTTGACCTCCGTTCTGGTTTTTTGTCAATTCCATTTTAACGGATTTTTCAAATTTATGCTCTACTTTTTATATTTTTTTCATAGGCTCTATTTTTCTTACCCCAACATTTATTATAGAGCCGAAAAACTGTTTCTCTTACAAGGGAAACCATTCCGTATCCGCCGTCTAAGGTAAAGGCGCCGATTTTAAGAAAGGTGAGAAACAAAGTCCACGCTTTTCTCAGTCTACCCGCAGCATACGGTAACCGACGCCGATATGCGTCTGAATGTATTGCGGACAGTCCTTTTGCGGCTCCAGCTTTTTGCGTAGGGTCGCCATAAACACCCGCAGAGAAGCAATATCGTTTTCCCAGCTGCTGCCCCAAATCTGCTGCGTGATATAGGTGTGCGTCAGCACCTTTCCGACATTATGAGAGAGCAGACACAAAAGCTTGTATTCAATCGGGGTCAGGTGCAATTCCTCCCCGTTTAAATAAGCGCAGCCGGCGGCATAATCAATTTTAAGCTCGCCGTTTTGGAAAACGGGTGAGTCGGTGTCGCTGTTTGCCTGCAAAAGTAACAGTCTTCTTTGTGTGACACGAAGCCGTGCCAAAAGCTCCTCTACGGAAAATGGCTTTGTAAGATAGTCGTCCGCCCCGGCATCCAGCGCCGTGATTTTGTCTTTATCCTCGCTACGCGCACTGATCACAATAATGGGCATATTTGACCATGAGCGGATGCTTTCGATCACCTGTGTGCCGTCGATATCCGGCAGCCCCAGATCCAGCAGAACGATATCCGGGTTATGGGAGGTCACCTCCATAATGGCACCGCGTCCGTTCTCTGCAGTCAGATAGCGGTAATCGTGCGCCTTTAATGTTGTTACGATCAAATTGCGGACAGGACGGTCGTCCTCCACAACGAGAACAAGGGGGCTATTCATTCAGAGTCACCTCGCTAAGTGGTAAAGTAAAGGTAAATACACAGCCGTGCGGTACATTGTCGGCAAGCGTCAGCGTCCCGCCGTGCAGCTCGACGATCGCTTTGCACAAGGTAAGCCCGATTCCAAAGCTTCTACGGCTGTCTGCGACTGTGTTTTTTCCGGTGTAAAACATTTCAAAAATGTGCGGTTTCACATCGTCTGCAATTCCGTTTCCGTCATCGGCGACACGGATCACGGCATTCCCGCCCTGTTTTTCGACACTTACGCAGATCTCGGAGCCTTGTTCGGTATATTTCAAGGCGTTGTCAATAAGATTGACGATGACCTGCACGATAAGCTGTGCGTCCATACGGGCAAGGATCAGATCGTCGCACTTTACTGTCACCTTGTGTCCGACGGATTTTTTCTTCAAATGCGAAACGGCTTCGTTGACCACTTCGTCCACAAGCTGGTCGGTAAGATCCAGCTTTAGGCGTCCGTCATTCAGTCTTGTGACATACAAAAGATTTTCCACTACGCCGATCAACCATTCGGAATCGTCATAAATATCTTTATAGATCTGCTGTTTGGTTGCTTCGTCCAGACAGCTTCCGTTATGCAAAAGCGTGTCCGCATTACCAGAAACGGAGCAAAGCGGCGTGCGCAGATCGTGAGAGATTGACCGCAAAAGGTCTGCACGCAGCTGCTCGCTTTTTGCAAGATCTGCCACCCGTTCCTTTTCGGCGGCGTTGTGAGCATTATCCATTGCCAGAGCACATTCGTTCACAACCGAAAGTACGATGCTGCCTTCAAATGAATCGGGCTTTTCGGGTTTCATCGGTATTCCGATCACCCCGTAGACTCTGCCGCCTGCACGGATCGCAAGATAAAGACATTCGGATTTTCTAAACTGTGTGGTCGTTGCTCCTGCACGGCAACCGTTTTGAAGCACCCATTCTGCGGTCTGCCGCTCTGCATCGTTTAGCAGCTTTTCAGCGTGTGTATCCTTTTTTTCGGCATACAGCCGACCGGACAACATTCCGTTTTCGCCTTTCATATAGGCAACAATGCTTCGGTCAAGCAGTCGCGAGAGCTGCATACAGGTTACGCTTAAAACGTCATCGTTGCTTTTTGCTTTTTGCAGCAGACGGTCAGTGTCAAACAGCACCTGCACACGGAACGCGGAGCGAGCCGAGAGCCTTGCATGATCTTTCAGCTTCGAGGCAAGCGTGCCGGTGAGAATGGAAGATGCCAGCATGACTGCAAAGGTAACGGGATAGCCTACGGCATAGGTCTGAAAGGACAACCTGGGTTCGGTAAGGAAAAATCCGAACAATACAACACTTAGAAGTGAGCCTGCCATACTGCAAAGGTATCCTTTGGTCAAAACGGAGATCATCAGCACACCGAGGATATATACCGTAACGATATTGGTATCGGAAAAGCCGAGATGATCGAACAGAAACCCGATCGCCGTGCATACGGCAAGCGCCAGGACGGTCACGGCAATATTCCGCAGCGAAGGTATCTCTGCACCAAAGGACAGACGGCGTCTGTGCGGCTTTGTGTAGTTCAGTGCGTCTGGAATAATATGAATGTCAACATCAGGGGCGGAAAAAATCAGCTTTTCGGTGAGAGTTGGTATCCCAAACAGACATCTTCGTCTAGCGCTGCTTTGACCGATCACGATTTTTGTGACATCGGAAAGCTTGACATATTCCGAGATCTGCAGTGGTACATCCTCGCCGTGCGTCATAACGATCTCGGCGCCGAGCTTTTGCGCGAGCTGTATGTTCTGCGAAAGTCTGGACTGATCCTCATCATTTATGACCGTATCCGTCTGCACATAGATGGCGGTAAATCTTGCATGAAGGACCTTAGCCATCTTTGAGGCGGTGTGTATGATCTTTGCATTGGACGGCGAAGAGGATAGGCAGACAAGGATATGCTCGTCTGCGCATTTTTTTGACTGCTCGGTTTGTGTTTTCATCTGGTTCACCGTCCTTTTGTTTTATTATACATCAAAAACGTGAAATAATCTACCGCAAACTAAAATGCATTCTCTTTGCTGTCGGAAAGAATAATATCGACCTTTCCGTGCGTTTCCCGAAAGCGGTGGATCTCGCTTAATATCTCACTGTCGGACAGCCCATGTGGCAGCAGAACTTCGGAAGGCTCGCAGAATTCATTTTCCCTTAACAGTGCCTTTCTGTTTTCATCAAGAAATCGATCCAGCCTGATCATAAGATAAAATCCGAAAGCAAATATGCCAAGCAGACAGACAATCAGCAATAACTCAGCCAATTCCGTTCACCTCTGTCAAATGTGAAAACACTTTTGCAGTTTTTTGTAAGAACCGAGAACCAAAAGGGTAATCTTGTCCGTAAGAACGGTTTCCGGCGTAACTGCCATATTGATTTTTCCGTTCTCCTTAGTCGCCATAATATTGATGCTGTATTTTCTGCGGATATCCAGTTCCCCGACGGATTTGCCGACCCATCCCTCCGGCACCTCTACCTCAAAAATGGCATGAGCCTCATCAACCTCAATGTAATCCCGAATGTGGTCGGCGGTGTACCGAATAGCAGCCCAATTTGCTACCTGTTTTTCTGGGGAAACGACCTCGTCCGCTCCGTTGCGCAGAAGAAATTTTGCCTGCACATCACGCTCGGCGCGGGATACAACTAATTTTGCACCGAGCTCCTTCAGCAAAGAAGTGGTTTCCAGCGAGTTTTGAAAATCTCCACCGATGGTGACGATGCACACATCAAAGTTTCTGATGCCGAGCGACTTTAAAAACTCCGTGTTTGTGCTGTCGCCGATCTGCGCATTGGTAACGATCGGCAGAATCTCATTGACTCTTTCTTCGTTGTTGTCTACTGCCATCACCTCGTGTCCTAACTTGTTAAGCTGCAAAGCGATATTCTTTCCGAATCTGCCGAGGCCTATTAACAATATGTTTTTCATAATATATTAACTCCTTTATCCAACTGTGATCTTTTCGAGCGGCAGCTTTGCGACGCTCTGATTTTTATTTGAGATCGCCGCATAAACCAGGGTGAGTCCGCCGACTCTACCGAGATACATTAAGACGATTAAAATAAGCTGAGATAGAATGCCGAGCTGCGGTGTGATCCCGAGCGTAAGCCCAACCGTTCCGACAGCGGATGCCGTTTCATAAAGACAAGTGCTAAGTGGCAGACCCTCTGCCATACTGATAACAATGCCGCCGATAAAAAACAGCAGGAAATACATTACGGCAACGGTTACGGCGTTTTTCACTGTCGAACCATCAATGCGCCTGCCGTAGACTTCGGCATCGTCCTTTTTGCGACAGACGGAGAATGCACTTAGAATCAGAACGGCAAACGTGGTCGTTTTCATACCACCTGCAGTGGAGCCGGGCGAACCTCCGACGAGCATCAGCAGAATCATAATTGCCTTAGAGGAACCGGTCATAGCGGGAAGATCGGCGGTATTGAAACCGGCGGTTCTCGGTGTGACAGACTGAAAAAGCGACGCAAGAATCCTATCGCCGAGTGGCAACCCCATAAAATCACAGAAGAAAAAGAATACTGCGGGAGCGATAATGAGGATTGCCGTTGTTACCAATATGACTTTACTTTGCATACGGTATTTTTTGAAATGCCACTTGTTTGTGTAAATATCGTCCCAGGTCAAAAATCCAATACCGCCCACAATAATTAAAAGCATAATTGCAATGTTTATTGTAGGCTCTCCGATGTATCCCGTAAGAGACGGGTATTTGTTTTCTGCGGTGCCGAGTATGTCAAAGCCGGCGTTACAAAAGGCGGAAATCGAATGAAATGCCGCCATCCAAATTCCCTTGATACCGAATTTTCCGCAAAATGTCGGCAGCATGACGATCATTCCGATAAGCTCGATCAAAAAAGTTCCCCGTACAATAAAGCGGGTCAGGCGGACGATCCCGCCGACCTTCGGGGCAGAGATGGCGTCCTGCATGGTACTGCGCTGCATCAGCGATATTTTTCTGCCGGACAGCATAGCGAAAAATGCCGCAACTGTCACAACACCGAGCCCGCCTATCTGGATCATCAGCAGTATTACCGTCTGCCCGAAAGCAGACCAATAGCTACCTGTATCCTGCACGACCAGCCCCGTAACGCAAACGGCGGAGGTCGATGTGAACAGCGCCTCATGAAACGGCGTAACAACTCCGGCAGTCGATGAAAACGGCATCATCAATATCAGCGCTCCAAGCACTATGACACCGGCAAAGCCTAAAACGATCAGCTTAAAGGATGACAGCCTCTTTTTTCTATGTGTAATTTCAGACATATATACTTCTCCTATTTCTTCTTGTTTATAAAGAATATACCGTGAAACATAATAAAACGGTGTAATGATTCAGCGCTCTGTATTAAGATTGCATTAAGACGCTCATTCTTTCAAAAAACAGTGCAGAGTATAGCAAAAAGGCACAGACAAAGGCGGATCGTTTGTAACCGTTGTTCGGCTTGAAACGGAACTCAGAGCCACTCTCACAGAACAGCAAAAGGTTCCGTTCGAACAAATTAAAAAACGAATGCAGAAATTACGACTGGCATGAGCTACAAGCGTTCACAAACGGATTTTGATTTACATCGCGGCTGATGATGGAAGTGTACAAGCCGACACCTGAATTAGAACCGTAACAAAGTAAGATAATCGGAAACGGGATCGCACGATTCTGTTTCGAAAATATATACTGCAACAGGCAGAGGATCTCACCGTCCTTTACCTGTTTTCTTTTTGCGGATTGCCCTCGGTATTTTGAACATTTTGTAAATTCTCAATTTTTAAGGTGTTAGAACACCCGATTTTCGGCATGAAAAGTGAGGGGATAAAATTTTCAATCATTTCAAACCGCATAAGCGACTACCGATTAAAGCCGAAAGATTAGGCCGTCTACTGCTGCCTTGTAAAACACAGCAATAAAAACGGTGTCTGCTTTCCGTCACGGCGGCTGATCGCCGAGGAATGCTGTATTGACAAAAAGACGGTGGACGCAGCAATCCGAAGTCTTGAAAAAGAAAAAGCGCCGCAGACAGGACGGATCGAACACAAGCAACACCTACACGGTCAAGTTATTTCGGTAGTGTAATTTTTCGTACAGGGTAGTGTAAGAAACGGTATCGCAGAACTATACTGGTGCTAGAATATAACCATAGACACGAAATGTTGAGCAAGCTATACTTATTGAAAAAGGAGCTCAACACAATGGCTAAAAATCAAAAATCATACATCCCAGAGTTTAAACAGCAGATTGATATTTATTTCCGTTACATCGGCAATGTCGCCGAAATGTAAAGATCATAAAAAAGGCGAAAGACAGGCGGTGCATATGCACTACCTGCCATTCGGCGCCCGATTAAACAAAGGTATCCTTATGGTAACCCAGTTAATACTAGGTTTTTTCGGCACATCTAAACCAAAGGGAACTATTCCCACTCGATTGTGCCGGGTGGTTTTGATGTAATATCATAAACTACACGATTAATATGTTCGCACTCATTAACGATACGATTAGAGACTCTTGCAAGGACATCATAAGGGATTCTTGCGAAGTCGGCAGTCATAAAGTCATCGGTAGTAACTGCACGGATTGCTACAAGGTGGTCATATGTTCTATGGTCACCCATAACACCAACTGTTCTAACATCCGGTAGTACACAGAAGAACTGGCTTAAATCCTGAGCGATACCACTCTTTGCAATTTCATCTCTGAAAACTGCATCGGCATCTTGAAGAATTTTAATCTTTTCTTCTGTGATTTCGCCAATAATTCTAACACCTAGACCGGGGCCTGGGAATGGTTGTCTCCAAACTAATTCCTTAGGGATACCCAGCTTTTCGCCAACAACTCTAACTTCATCCTTAAACAGGTCACAAAGTGGTTCAACAACATCATCAAACTTAATGTCTTCAGGCATTGCAACCTTATTGTGGTGAGTTTTGATTTTGTCTGCGTTACCCTTACCACTTTCGATACAGTCAGGATAAATTGTACCTTGAGCAAAGAAACCACCATCAGCTTCTTCTCTGATTTTATCCCAAAATACCTTATAAAATTCTGTACCGATAATCTTTCTCTTGTCTTCAGGGTCTGTTGCACCCTTTAGCTTAGAGATAAATTCGTGGCCACAATTTACACGAACAAAGTTCATATCAAATAACTTTGTGAAAGTTTCTTCTACAAAGTCACCTTCGTTTTTACGCATTAAACCTTGGTCAACAAATACACAAGTTAATTGCTTACCTACTGCCTTACTTAGAAGTGCAGCTGCAACAGAACTGTCAACACCACCGGAAAGACCTAGGACAACCTTTTTGTCACCAATCTTTTCTCTTAGTGCATTAACTGTATTGTCGATAAAGCTATCCATCTGCCAATCACCTGAACAATGGCAAACATCATAAAGAAAGTTCTTTAGAATTACATTACCATATTCTGAGTGAGTAACTTCAGGGTGGAACTGTACTGCGTATAGGTTCTTATCTACATTTTCAAAAGCTGCACAAGGGCAATCCTTTGATGATGCAGTTACTTCAAAACCTTTTGGAATTTCACTAACATAGTCAGTGTGGCTCATCCAAACAATATTTTCCTTAGGAACATCCTTAAATAGTTTGCTATCAGGCTTTGAAATATCAATTTGAATTTTACCATATTCGCTATTAATAGCTGATTCAACCTTACCGTCACACATCCATGTGATTAGCTGACAGCCATAACAAATGCCAAGAACCGGAATACCCAGCTCAAGGATTTCTTTTGAATAATGTGGTGAACTCATATCATAAACTGAGTTTGGTCCACCTGTGAAAATAATGCCCTTATAATTTTCGGCCTTAATTTCTTCTATATCTGTAGTGTACTGCTTAATTTCAGCATATACATGGTGATCACGAACTCGTCTTGCAATAAGCTGGTTGTACTGACCACCAAAGTCAAGAACAAGAACTTTTTCTTTTGCTTTCGCCATTACACACCTCAAAATTATCTGTAAATAATATCTTCTCTTGCAGGACCGTTAGAAACCATAGTAATTGGCACACCGATTTCTTTTTCTGCAAATTCAATATAGTTACGGCAGTTCTCAGGTAGGTCTTCATAATTCTTAATGCCACTAATGTCGCACTTCCAACCAGGAAGTTTCTTAAGAATTGGCTTACATCTCTTTAGCTTTGTTGTTGATGGGAAGTAGTCGATTTCTTCACCGTCTAGTTCATAACCAACACAAACAGGGATTTCATCAAGATAACCAAGAACATCAAGAACAGTAAATGCAACCTGAGTAGCACCCTGTACACGACAACCGTATCTTGTAGCAACTAAATCTAACCAACCCATTCTACGAGGACGACCTGTTGTAGCACCAAATTCGCCACCGTCGCCACCTCTTCTACGAAGTTCGTCAGCTTCTTCACCGAAGATTTCAGAAACAAATTCACCTGCACCTACTGCACTTGAATAAGCTTTAACAACTGTAACAATATCCTTGATTTCGTAAGGAGGAATACCACCTGCACCAACTGCACCATAACCGGCAATTGTGTTACTGGAAGTAACCATTGGATAGATACCAAAGTCAGTATCTTTTAGTGAGCCTAGCTGACCCTCTAATAGAATATTCTTGCCATCTTTACAAGCATCATGCAAGAAAGTAAATGTATCTGCAACATATGGAGCAAGAGCATCTCTGTATTCCATTAGCTTGTTGAAGATTTCGTCAACTGAAATTGGAGGTTTGTTGTATAGATTCTTAAGTGTTGCATTCTTAACCTCAAGAGTTCTTGCAATCTTTTCCTTTAGATAATCAATATCATCATAAAGTTCATTAATCTGGAAACCGATTTTGCTATACTTATCTGAATAGAAAGGAGCAATACCACTCTTTGTTGAACCAAAAGAGTTCTTGCCTAGTCTTTCTTCTTCATAGCAGTCAAATGCAACATGATAAGGCATTACGATTTGAGCTCTGTCAGAAATTAAAATCTTTGGTTCAGGAACACCTCTGTCCTTTAATTCCTTCATTTCTTTTACAAAATTCTCTACTGAGAATGCAACGCCATTACCGATAATATTTGTAACATTGCCATTAAATACACCTGATGGTAACTGGTGAAGTGCAAACTTACCGTATTCATTTACGATAGTATGTCCTGCATTAGCACCACCCTGAAAACGAATTACTACATCAGAGTTCTGAGCTAATACATCAGTAATTTTACCCTTACCTTCATCGCCCCAGTTAGCACCAACTATAGCTTTAACCATTTGTTTGACATCCTTTCAAAATGCAAATAATTTGCATCATTTGTTTATACTGTGATTTCTGCCTTTTCGTCCTCAATATTTTCGTAAGGAGCAATAGCAGGATATACAACTTCGTTTAAGAAGTCTGTTGTCTGCTGTGGAGCACGACCAACATATTTTGAAGGCTGAAGAATAGCCTCTAGTTCTTCAAGAGTAACACCAAATGACTTATCATTTGCAATTCTTTCAAGAAGATCATTTTCACCACCCTCTTCTTTGACTACTCTGGAAGCAGCCATAGAGTGTTTTCTGATTTTTTCGTGAAGTTCCTGTCTGTCACCACCACGCTTTACGGCATCCATCATAATATTTTCTGTAGCCATAAATGGTAGTTCTTTTCTTAGACGCTGTTCAATAACCTTTGGATAAACAACAAGACCATCTGTAACATTAGCATATAGGTTAAGAATTCCGTCAATAGCTAGGAATGCTTCAGGAATACTTAATCTCTTGTTTGCAGAGTCATCAAGTGTTCTTTCAAACCACTGTGTAGCAGTTGTAAATGCACCGTTAAGTACATCAACCATAACATATCTTGATAGAGAACCGATTCTTTCTGAACGCATAGGGTTTCTCTTGTATGCCATAGCAGAAGAACCGATTTGGTTCTTTTCAAATGGTTCTTCAACTTCCTTTAGGTGTTGAAGTAGTCTAATATCGTTAGAGAACTTAGCAGCACTCTGAGCAATACCGGAAAGAACATTTAGAACCTGTGTATCAAGCTTTCTTGAATAAGTCTGACCTGACACTGCAAAACAAGCACTATAGCCCATTTTCTTTGCAATTCTTCTGTCAAGTTCCTTACACTTTTCGTGGTCACCTTCAAATAATTCAAGGAAACTAGCCTGAGTACCTGTTGTACCCTTACAACCTAGTAACTTTGCCTTACTTAACTGATATTCAACATCTTCAAGGTCCATTAATAATTCCTGTAACCATAGAGATGCTCTCTTACCTACTGTTGTAGGCTGTGCAGGTTGGAAATGTGTAAAAGCAAGTGTAGGTAAATCCTTGTACTTATCAGCAAACTTAGCAAGTTCACGAATAACAGTAACAAGCTTATTTCTAACTAACTTTAGACCTTCTGTCATAATGATAACATCTGTGTTGTCACCAACATAACAAGAAGTAGCACCTAGGTGAATGATACCTTTAGCCTTTGGGCATTGCTGGCCATAAGCATAAACATGGCTCATTACATCGTGACGAACAAGCTTTTCTCTAGCTTCTGCAACTTCATAATTAATGTTATCGGCATTGGCCTTTAGTTCATCAATCTGTTCCTGTGTAATAGGAAGTCCTAGTTCCATTTCACTTTCTGCAAGAGCAATCCAAAGTTTTCTCCATGTACGGAACTTCATATCCGGACTGAAGATATACTTCATTTCTTTACTTGCATATCTTGAAGACAATGGGGATTCGTAACAATCTTTACTCATTATACTTTCTCCTTGATTTTTGTATTTTTAAAATTCATACCACCACGCTTTTTACCCTCAAGCTGGTTGTGGGTAATGTCTGCTGGGTACTGTCCTGTGAAACAACCGTCACAGTAACATACATCATCAGAGAAAGTAAGTTCTCTAAGATGTTCAACCGGCAAATATCCAAAGGAATCTGCGCCACTAATTTGTCTGATTTCTTCTATAGTATGGTTACAAGCAATAAGCTCACCTTTTGAAGGAATATCTGTACCATAATAACAAGGCCACATAAAAGGTGGAGAAGAAATTCTCATATGTACTTCACTTGCACCTGCTTCTCTAAGCATGGTAACAATTCTATCAACAGTAGTACCTCTAACAACTGAGTCATCAATTACAACAACTCTCTTACCCTTAATAGAACTTAGCGGGTTAAGTTTAATCTTAACACTCTTCATTCTTTCACCCTGGGTTGGTTTAATAAAGGTTCTACCGATATAGTTATTCTTAACGATACCCTTTTCATAAGGAATACCTGATTCTTCACTATAACCGATTGCTGCGTCAATACCGGACTCAGGAACACCAATAACAAGGTCAGCCTCTACAGGATGACATCTTGCAAGGATTCTACCGGCTTCTTTTCTTGATTCGTAAACAGAAATACCGTCAATATTACTATCGCTACGAGCAAAATAAATATACTCAAAAATACAAATTGACTTTTTCTTGCCACAATGGGTTTTATCACTTCTGATACCGTCTTCATCAACAATAACGATTTCACCCGGTTCTACATCTCTGACAAAATCAGCACCTACTGCGTCAAGGGCACAAGACTCACTGGCAAAACAATATGAATTGTTGATTTTACCAATACAAAGTGGTCTAAATCCGTTAGGGTCTCTGGCAGCAATAAGCTTTCTAGGACTCATAACAAGCAAACAATAAGCACCTTTGATTGTATTCATAGTGTTTCTTACTGCTTCTTCAACGGAATGAACCTTTTGTCTTTCACGAGCAATAACATAAGCAATAGCCTCAGAGTCAATAGTTGTTTGGAAAATAGCACCTCTGTGTTCAAGAGTATGCTTAATTTCGGCAGCATTGGTAAGGTTACCATTATGTGCAATTGCAAGTGTGCCTTTTTTATAACGCATAACAAGCGGCTGTGAGTTTTCACGCACAGAGCCGCCTGCAGTTGAATAACGGACATGACTAAGTGCAATCTGTCCGTCAAGTTTGTCTAATATTTTATTGTTGAATACTTCGGTAACAAGTCCCATATCTTTGTGGTAATCAATAACACCACAATCACTTACAGCAATACCACAACTTTCCTGTCCACGGTGTTGAAGTGCAAGAAGTCCGTTATAACAAGCATACGATGGCTTGATTGCATCGTTACCATAAATACCAAATACACCACATTCTTCGTGAAGACCTTCACTGTGATAATTGTTAAAATTTATGCTCAAGGGAGTCACCATCCATTAATAAATTAAAAATTAAGCAAGACCAATTCTCTTCATCATTTCAGCGTATGCTTCTTCAACGCCACCCATATCACGACGGAAACGGTCTTTGTCTAGTTTTTCATGAGTATCTAGATCCCAGAAACGGCATGTATCAGGAGAAATTTCGTCAGCAAGAACGATTTCACCATGGAAACGACCGAATTCCAGCTTAAAGTCAACTAGTTCAACATTACACTTCTTGAAGAAGTCAATCATTAACTGGTCAATCTTTAGAGCCATTGAAGCAATAGTATCAATTTCTTCCTGAGTAGCTAGGCCAAGAGCAAGAATATGATAGTTATTAACCAGTGGGTCATCCAGAGGATCACTCTTATAGTCAAATTCAAGAATAGGAGAAGCAAGGTCAGAACCTTCAGGAACGCCATACTTCTTTGAGAAAGAACCAGCTGCTCTATTTCTTACGATAACTTCTAGTGGAACAATTTCAACCTTTTTAACAACAGTATCTCTGTCATTTAGTTCTTCAACATAGTGAGTATGAATACCGTTCTCTTCTAGCATTTTGAACATAAAGTTACTCATTCTGTTGTTTACTACACCTTTACCAACGATAGTACCCTTTTTCTTACCGTTAAAAGCAGTAGCATCATCCTTATAAGATACTACACATAGATCAGGGTCATCTGTAGCAAAAACTTTCTTTGCCTTACCTTCGTAAAGTTGTTCTTTAATTTCCATCCTTTATTCCTCCTATATGTTTTTAAACATAGATTAACAAATTAAGTGTTTCATAAAAACACAGATATATTATATAATAAAAATGCTCCATAATCAACAAAAAACATCATAAAACTTAAAATTTCTGAAAAAAAACAGTATTTCACTAGTATAAAAATATAGTTTTGTCCTTAAATAATAAAAAAATTAAAAAAATTCTTGCTTTTTAGCCATACTTATTATATAATAACATACGGTTGATTTGCCGGTGTGACGGAATTGGCAGACGTAGTGGACTCAAAATCCACCGATAGCGATATCGTACCGGTTCGAGTCCGGTCACCGGCACCAAATTTAATAATATTGGGGGAAGTTGTCATGAAACATAGACATGTCATTGATCTTGAGGATTTAACTTTTACACAGCTTCAGCAAACTATTGAGTTGGCTGGAAAGATAAAGGCAGATCCGGTAAAGTATAGCCATGTTTGTGATGGTAAAATCATGGCAACTCTTTTTTATGAGCCATCAACTCGTACACAGATGTCTTTCCAAACTGCTATGATGAGATTAGGTGGTAAAATTATCGGTTTTGATAATCCACAGAACTCTTCAGTTTCTAAAGGTGAAAGCCTAAAAGATACTATTACTATTGTTAGTGGTTATGCTGATATTATTGCAATGAGAAATCCTGTTGAGGGTTCTGCAAAGGCAGCTTCACTTTACAGTCGCGTACCTGTTATTAATGCAGGTGATGGTGGCCACCTACACCCTACTCAGACACTTACAGACTTAGTTACCCTTTCTAATGAAAAGGGCAGATTAAACCACCTTAAGATTGGTCTTTGTGGTGACTTAAAGAATGGCAGAACTGTTCATTCACTTATCAAGACAATGAGCCACTTTGAGGGTAATTCATTTGTACTTATCTCAACTAAGGAACTAAGTATTCCTGACTATATTAAGGATATTATGGATAATGCCGGTTGTCCTTATGAAGAAGTTGATGACTTACAGAGCAATATTGCAGACCTTGATGTTCTTTATATGACAAGAATTCAAAGGGAAAGATTTGCCAGTGAAGAAGATTATCAAGCACAAAAAGGTCAATACATTCTTGATACAGAAAAAATGTCATATGCTAAAAAGGATATGATTGTACTTCACCCATTACCTAGAGTTGATGAAATTACTGTTGAAGTTGATGATGACCCAAGAGCTTGTTACTTCAAACAAGCTGTTTATGGTATGTACGGCAGAATGGCACTGATTATGCTACTACTTGAAGACAAAGACTACTTCTTCCATAGCAATGACAAAAAGTTTATTTCTGATGTTAAGTGTAAAAACCCTAGATGTATTGTAAATCAAGAGGCTTACCTACCTAAGAAATATTACTTAAAGGATAATCATAAAATTTGTGATTACTGTGATAATGAAATCGAATAATTCTTTTACAGAATAAAGCTACGCCCACACTTAATTGTGTGGGTGTTTTTGTATATATGATTATATTAAAAGAAAAGTCGGTACATTTATGGTGTACCGACTGATTTTTATTAAGTTTAAAATTTACAATACAGATTACTTTGTACCGAAAATTCTGTCACCTGCGTCCCCTAGACCAGGCATAATGTAGCAGTTTTCATTTAGGCCTTCATCCTTAGCTGCACAGAAAACCTGAACATCAGGGTGAGCCTCAGTTAATGCCTTAATGCCTTCAGGAGCTGCAATAATGCAAAGGAACTTAATTGAATGAGGGTGGTTCTTCTTAATAATGTTGATAGCATCAACTGCACTACCACCTGTAGCTAGCATTGGGTCAAGAACAAATACATCTCTTTCTTCAATGTCTGATGGTAACTTGTTGTAATATTCAACAGGTTCATGAGTTTCTTCATCTCTATAAAGACCGATATGACCAACCTTTGCAGCCGGTACCATCTCTAGCATTGCATCCAGCATACCAAGACCTGCTCTAAGAATAGGAACAAATGCTAGTTTACGACCTGCAATAACCTTTGACTTTGTCTTTACTAGAGGAGTTTGTACTTCAACTTCCTTTAGTGGTAAATCTCTTGTAGCTTCATAGCACATTAGCATTGAAACTTCTGATACTAGTTCTCTAAATAGTTTACTACCTGTTTTTTCATCTCTCATATGAGTCAACTTATGTTGAATTAGAGGATGGTCAAAAACTGTAACTTGATTTTCCATATTAATCCTGCTTTCTAATAATTATTTATCTTCATAAGTACCGTTTTCGATAGCACTTACCATATCCAATCTTCTGTTGTGTCTGTCACCTTCAAATGGTGTGTTTAGAAAAATGTCAGCAAATTTAACTGCCTGTTCTTCGTTAATAACTCTGCCACCCATACATAGGATATTTGCATCGTTATGGCGGCGAGTCATTTCTGCACAGAATTCATTACTAACAACTGCTGCTCTGATACCCTTAACCTTGTTTGCTGCAATAGAGATACCGATACCTGTACCACAACATAGGATACCCAGTTCAGCTTCTTTATTTGCTACTGCTGTAGCTACTTTATAAGCATACTTAGGGTAATCAACACTTTCTGATGTATAACAACCGTAATCCTTGTATTCAATACCATTCTTCTTTAGGTATTCGATTACTGCATTTTTAATATCTAGTCCACCGTGATCGCAACCAATAGCTATCATTACTTTTCCCTCTTCTTTCTTAATTCTTGTTCAGCTTGAGTTAGCTTTAGGTACTGAGGCAAAATATCCTTACCTTTCTTCTTACCAGACTGATTATTATAAGCAATCATAGCAGTATTAGTACCTCTCTGAACATTTTCTAAATATTCCGGAAACTTAAAGTTCTCTTTAAGCATATCATTTTCTGAGAAATAATCAAGTACTTTATCTTGACCATCACCGACAAAATAAATATTTTCTTCTACATCTTTAAGTTCTTCGTACAAATCCTTAATAAGTATTGAACGGTCATTAACTTCTTTTGTAAGTTTGCCCTTTGATACAGAATAAACTGCGTTAAAGACCTGGTTTCTTCTTGCATCAATACAAGATACAACTTTACCATCTTTATCAATACAGTTATAAGCAATAGAGTCAAGTGTAGAAACTTCATAACAATCTTTGTTATCCTTAAAAGCCATACCCTTAACTACTGCAACACCTATTCTAACACCGGTAAAAGAACCCGGGCCGTTATTAACTGCATAGGCATCTATATCATCAACACTTATGTTATTTTGTTTTAGTAATTTGTCAATCATAGGCATTATTGTTTCACTATGAGTTAAACCCTCATTGACAAAAACTTCATCTACTACCTTACCATCATCAACAATACCTACTGAAGATGTTTTGGCTGAAGTATCAATACCTAAAATTTTCATTAAAGTTCAATTCCTTCAATTTTAATAATTCTGTCATCATCATTTTCGCCCTTTTTGATTTCAACACTGATATAGTCATCAGGTAAAGCATTTTCTATATTTTCGCTCCACTCAATAACAAGAATACCTGTGTCTAGATAATCAAAAAATCCTGTACTGTACAAATCGTCATAAGTGTTTATACGGTACATATCAAAGTGGTAAACAGTATAATCTGCATTATACTGATTTACCAATGAAAATGTTGGACTTTGTACACCGTCAAAGTAATTTAACCCTTTACAAAGACCTCTGGTAAAGGCAGTTTTGCCCATACCTAAGCCACCAAAGAATGCAATTACTTCTGTACCCTTTAGTTTCTTGGCTAATTTACTTGCTAGGTTCTCTGTTTCTTCAACAGAATGAGTTATATATTCCATATTAGAACAATCCACTAATTACATTATTTTCGTCAACATCAATGTTGTTTGCTGCAGGTACTTTTGGTAGTCCCGGCATTGTCATAATGTTGCCTGTATAAACAACTACAAAACCTGCACCGTTAGAAATTCTAACATCTCTAACTGTAATATCAAAGCCCTTTGGTGCTCCTAGAAGTGCCGGATTATCAGATAGAGAATACTGAGTCTTAGCTACACAAACAGGAAGTTTGTCACCACCTAAAGCAACAACATCCTTTAGAGCTTTTTCAGCCTGTGGTGTGTAGTTAACCTTATCTGCACCGTAAATTTCTGTTGCAATACGGTTCATCTTTTCTTTAATTGTTAAGTCGTTATCGTATAGTAACTTAAAGTTTGATGGCTTTTCACAAGCTTCAACAACCTTTTTAGCTAGGTCAACACCACCGTTACCACCTTCACAGAATACATCAGAAAGTGCAAACTCTGCTCCTCTTTGGTGGCAATAGTCTTCAATATACTTTAATTCTTCATCTGAGTCAGTATAGAAACGGTTAATAGCAACTACTACAGGTACACCGTACTTGTTCATATTATCAATATGAACACCTAGGTTTACAATACCATCCTTTAGTGCATCTAGGTTAGGTTCAGAAACTTCTGTCTTTGGCACACCACCGTTATACTTTAATGCTCTACAAGTAGCAACGATAACAATACATGATGGAGCAATACCGGCATATCTACACTTAATGTCTAGGAACTTTTCAGCACCTAAGTCAGAACCGAAACCTGCTTCTGTGATACAATAGTCACCTAGCTTTAGTGCAAGTTTTGTTGCTCTTACTGAGTTACAACCATGAGCAATATTTGCAAAAGGACCACCATGCATAATAGCAGGTGTACCCTCTAGTGTCTGTACTAGGTTAGGCTTTAGAGCATCCTTTAATAGTGCAGTCATAGCACCGTCAGCCTTAATATCCTTACAGAACACAGGATTGCCGTCATATGTATAAGCAACAAGAATGTTGCCCAATCTTTTCTTTAAATCAGAAATATCATTTGCTAAACATAGGATAGCCATAACTTCTGATGCAACAGTAATGATGAAACCGTCTTCTCTTGGTACACCGTTAACCTTGCCACCTAAACCGATAACAACATTTCTAAGTGCTCTATCGTTCATATCAAGACATCTCTTAAATAGAATTCTTCTTGGGTCAATACCAAGAACATTGCCTTGTTGCATATGGTTATCAAGCATAGCACATAGTAGGTTGTTAGCTGAAGTGATAGCGTGCATATCACCTGTAAAGTGTAGGTTAATTTCTTCCATAGGTAGAACCTGTGAATAACCACCACCTGCTGCACCACCCTTGATACCAAATACAGGACCTAGGGAAGGTTCTCTTAATGCAATAATTGCCTTCTTGCCGATTTTAGCCATAGCCTGACCTAAACCTGCTGAAGTAGTTGTTTTACCTTCACCGGCAGGTGTTGGGTTAATAGCAGTTACAAGAACAAGTTTACCGTCTTTATTCTTGCTAACTCTTTCTGAAAGTTCATCAGAAAGTTTAGCTTTATATTTACCATAAAATTCCAGTTCATCTTCATTAATATCAATGTCAGATGCAACATCTTTAATAAGTCTTAGTTTAGCCTGTTGTGCAATTTCAATATCTGTTAGCATAACAACTCTCCTTATATCAAATTTGAATACTAAATTAACATTTTGATTATATCATAGAAGTAGTAATAATAAATTGTCTTAAAAGAAATATAAATCAGTTATTTCAATAATTTCTTGATTATGACATATTTTTTTATTATAATATTTTAGAAAGGTGGTGGCACAGATAAAAAACTTAATACACTCTGTTAAAGATTACATAGCAAATACAGACAAGTTGTTATGGCTTTTAACACTAAGTGCTACCGTATATAGCTTTATTTTGATTTATAGTTTGCAGAGGGCTACTGACTCAAACTACCTACAATCTCAGATTATTGCAGTAGGTATTGGTATTTTAGGAGCAATAATTTTTTCTGTTATTGATTACATTAATCTTTTGAAATACTGGTACATTTGGACTATTGTTGGGATACTACTTGCAGTATCTGTATTTTTATTCGGTATTACAGTTACCGGTACTGATGATACTGCTTGGATTAGGCTACCGGGTGGTATGACATTTCAGCCATCGGAATTAATGAAAATTTGCTTTATTATCACTTTTTCTAAGCACCTTGCTTATACTGTGGAAAATGGTCTTATTAAGAATATAAAAGGTGTGTTACTTTTATTTATTCATGCTATGATACCTATTGTTATTATTCACTTTCAAGGTGATGACGGTTCTGCATTAATTTTCTTAATGATGTTTGCTATTATGGCATTTACTGCCGGTGTACAGTTAAGATACTTTGCTATTGCTTTAGGTGCAGTGGTCATCTGTATTCCGTTTATTTGGAGCTTTGTAATGAATGATGAACACAGAAACAGAATACTTGCACTGTTTGACCTTGACGGTAATGCACTAACTGACTATGGTTGGCAACAATATCAAGGTAAGGTTTCTATTGCATCAGGTGGAATATTCGGTTCAGGAATAGGTAAGGGTACTAGAGTACAGAACAACATTGTGCCTGAACAACAGAACGACTTTATCTTTACTGTAGCAGGTGAAGAATTGGGATTTGTTGGGTGCATTGTGCTTATACTAATTCTGATTTTACTGATGGTTAAGATTATTGTAATTGCCATAAAGTCAAAGGATATTGCCGGTAGGTGCATTTGTTATGGTCTTTTCGGTATGCTGACAACTCAAACAATCATTAACCTTGGAATGGTACTTGGATTCTTGCCTGTTGTAGGTATTACACTTCCATTCTTCTCACAAGGTGGTACATCTGTAATGTCAATGTTCTTTGGTGTTGGACTTGTACAAAGTGTTTATCTTCATAACAAAATGGAAATTGACGATAAACTTTCAGGCAAATATAAATTGCTACTAAAAAATGAATTTTTTGATTAAGAAAACCTCCCTATTGTTAAAACATTAGGGAGGTTTTCTTATGAATACTGCTCAATTAGTTTAATTGCATTATCTGTTGACATAGTCTTGGCAAAGTTCATTTCCATATCAAACAAATTCCAATACACTGCACCGGGTATTCTATCGGCTATTGCATCTTTTACTACAATAACATTATAACCTCTACAGTGGGCATCCATTACAGTATATCTAATTGCACCTGAGGCAGTTACACCTGCAATCATTATAGTATCTATATCCATAGTTTGAAGATACTTTTCAAATTCAGGTTTGCCAAAACAACTCATACAGTACTTTGTCATTACCATTTCACAATCTTGTACATCAAGTGTATCATCAATTTCTGTCCAATAATTTTCCACTTCAAGATTTTCTGCCGGAATTTTTCTGCCATTAAGTTTTAATTTTTCTTTGCCTTTTTTATGGAAACAAGTTTTTGTAAACATTAACGGAAGTTTATTTGTTTTTCGTATTGCGTCACAAATTTTCCTTGCATTTACAACTGTATTGCCTATATCACAAGCAAATGGATGACCCGGTTTTGTCCAACCATTTGCCATATCCACAATTACCACACAAATGTTCTTGATAGGCTTTCTATGGGTATAAATTCTACCACTTTCTATGTACTTTTGTTCATAGGCTTTAAAGTAATTTTTAAGTTGTTTATCAACAGAGATAAATAGCTTTTCTGAGATAAGGTGTCTTTGTTCCATCTTCTCCCTTAGGACTTTTCTACTTCTTGAAAGTAACATTTTTACTGCACTTTCTGTTTTGTTTTCATTAAGTGCAATTTGTCTTATACTCATATCTTTGTAATAAAAATCCCACAGTACATTTCTGTTTGAGTCCGGTAATGTTTTGATTATATCATAAATATCATCTTCTACAACATAGTTGTCTTCATAGGAAAAGTTAGAATTCTCCCCTTCCATAGCACCAAGAAGTTCATCTGTCATATAGGTTGTGTTTTTGTTCCAACCTGATGAAATCTGATGTAAATAGGTATTGATTGTAACCCTAATTAGCCAATTCTTAATATGGTCATCACTATCAAACTTTTTGTCTGACTGAAGATATTTTAAAAATACTTCTTGTGTTAAATCGTCAGCATCATTAACATTTTGAGTTTTGCTATAAGCAATTTTATGAACCATATCGTAATACTGATTGATAACATTCTTTATATCCATACAAATACCTCCATTACTTTGCTTTTTTTATATTTATATTTAAAAGTATGATTGCAAATAAAATTAAAACCATACCTATAATTTTTTCTACCGTTATACTTTCGCTAAATACTGTTACACCAATTATTGCAGCTACAAATGGTTCTACTGTTGCAAGGATAGATGCCTTGCCTGCCTCAATCTTCAGTAGACCTTTTGTATATAAAATAAAAGGTAAAATTGTACATACTAAAGCTAGACCCAGTGACCACAAAAGGCTTTCTGTATTTAGCATTAAATTATAGTCTTTGATTATCCCTGAAAACGGAATTACTGCTACAGATGCTACAACAAATGTATATGTTGTAATAGTCATAGAGTCATATTTTTTCAATAAGAACTTTCCGAAAATACTGTAAAGTGCATAGCCAAAACCTGCGCCTAAACCATACAAAAAACCTTCTATTGTAATGGTTTCTTTACCGGAAAACACACCTGTCAAAAAACACATTCCAAGAATAGTTATTAAAAGTGAAATAACTTTCTTTACTGTTATATTTTCTTTAAATAAAAACAGTGACATAAACATAACAAATATAGGAGCAGTATAAAGCAACAATGCCGGAATTGCTGCACCACCAATAATTTCTATTGACTGAAAATAACAAAAATTAAAGAACACTATACTGCAAATACCTGTACCACAAAATAGAGGTATATCCTTTAGCTTTATTTTCAATTTACTTCTATCAGTAACAAGTAGGTATATTAATAAAATAATTGCTGAAAAGATAACTCTTAGGGCTACTACTTCCATTGAAGAAAAACCTATTGACTTTAGAGATGTGACAAATACTGAGATTATACCCCACAATATACCTGCAATAATTATAAAAATTGAACTCATAATAATTCCTCTATTTTCATTTTATTTATGATATGGCTATAAGGAGAACCTTCCTATAGAAAATTCTCCTTAGCCTTTATATCTATTACTTCTTTCCAATATGATTACTTATATTCGTATTAATATAGGATTCTACATGATCAACCAAATCATCTAAGTCCATACTGCTTGTATTTACACACAAGTCATAATACTGAGGTTTACCCCATTCATAGGAAGTATAGTAATTGAAATATGATTCTCTGCACTTTTCCTTTTTGATTAAGTGGTTCTTTGCCTTTTCATGGGACAAGTGCTTTCGTTTCATTATATTCTTGATTCTGTCTTCAAGATTTGCTGCAACAAACACATCTATTGTTGGTATCTTGGCATTTTCAAGAACATAGTTTGAACATCTGCCAACAATAATACAAGGTGATTTCTTAGCCAATTCCAAAATAATTTGGGACTGTACCATAAACATTTTATCTACATTTGAACCTTCATATTCTTTAGCTGCAAACATACCACCTTTTGTAAGTGCTGTCTTAAGCTCACTACGAGGTGTTTCCTCTTCCTCTGCTAAAACAGTTTCGGAAACATTAAGTTTTTGTGCTGCAAGTTTAATCATATCTTCATCATAATAAGGTATATCCAGCCGTTTAGCAAGTAAAGCTGCAAAATCTTTGCCTCTACTGCCATATTCTCTACCAAATGTAATTACAAGTTTATGACCTGTAGCATTTTCGTAATCTTTACCACCATGATAAGAAGAAACATTTACATTTTCTACCAAAGAAGAATCAATATCAGGAATAACACCGGCAAACTTTTCGTAACCCGGTACTACCCAATCGTGACCTACTGACATTCCAAGAAATTCTTCTGAATAATCGGAAGTAACTTCAGCTTGAGGGAATCTCTTTAGATACCAAGTTTTCATTAGCAGTAAATAAACTAAGAAACCTGTTGGTAATCCAAACAAATAACCATAATCAGAAAATACATTTGCAATTATTGTACCTGCTATCCAAGCTATAAGGCCTGCAATATTGAAACCTTTGTGGTAACGATACTGACCATCTGACTTAAACATATCAAGTACATTTAATCTTCTGTGACGAATTACATAATAATCACAAAGCATAATACCGGCTAAGGCTGATAGGAATGAACCAAAGTAACCTAGGTAAGTATATAGCTGATCTAAGATTTCCCAAGGCATTACACAAACACCGATTAAACCTGCAATTAATACTGCTACTTTATATGGTAAGTTCCACTTTGCTCCGGCATTTGTAAAACACATTGCCGGTGGTACTAGGTTAGCCGCTGTATTAGTTGACCACTGTGCTAAGATAACCATTACCAGTAAGATAATAAGTGTTACACCTTTAGCTTGTGACTGAATAACCTCAACAGGGTTCCAGTTGCCTGTTGTTAGGTATGAAATAGCACCAATAGCTGCAATAAAAGTTTCAATAATAGGTAAGGTTGCAAACTGTGGAATCCAGTTATTACGGTTACGCTTTAGCCAATTTTGCTCACCCATAGTAGATTTTAGACTTCGTGTAAAGTTTGGAATATCAGCTGCAAGTGCTGCCCACATACCGATATTGGCACACATTGTTGTAATCCAACAAGTTGCTGATGGGTGTGGTGGCTTATAACCAAAGATTGAAACATTGTTAATTACTGCAATATTGTTGACCTTATAGAACATCCAACAAGTAATTAGAATAATACAAGGTGCTGCAAATGATGCAAACTTATCAATACCTTTTAGGCCAAGCATTGTGTTGCCAATCTGAACTATTGCAAAAATAATAAACCACAAGAACCAGTTGTCTATTCCAAACAGAGCAAGTGTAAAGTAATTAATCGCTGTTGAACCAATGTAGGTGTTAATACCAAACCAACAAGAAGCAACAATACCTCTTGCAATTGCCGGTAGATGAACACCAACTGTACCAAATGGGGCTCTTAGATAAATAGCAAAGGAAATACCATGTTCAACACCAATATAACCGGTTAAGCTACCAACTACTGCAATGATTATATTTGCTACTAATGTAGCAGACATAACACCCCAAATATTCATTCCATCAATACCACTAGCACCAAAACTGAAAACTGAAATTACGATTGCCATACCAATCCAAATATTAGCAAAACCAAGTCCACCCAAGGTTCTTTTGCTAGAAGTTATTGGAAGTATATCTTCAGAAATAAGAGAAGACTTTCCCATTTCTTTTACTTTTTCTCTTTCCTTTGACATTTCTCTCACTCCCCAATAAACAAAAACAAGGGTGAATACCAATGTAAACACCCTTGTTCATAAAAATTATTTCATTGAGTTTCTTAGAGCTTTTGTTTTTTCAACATCAACTGTCATTGTAGATGCATCAATTACAACACCATAAGATTTTTCAGCATCCTCAACTGTTGTAAAGTCGTCAAGAACATCTCCAAGCACCATTTCAGGATCTCTTTCAAGTGGGTTGCCATAGCCACCACCACAAGGAGTACAAATCTGCAAAACATCGTTGGCTGCAAATTCTTCATCAGATAGTTTTGATTCCAATGACTTAGGATTATCTGAATCAGGGTTCTTAGTCATACTTGCTGATGTACCATCATAACCACCAAAGATACCCTTAGGAGCTTCTTTGTGACGGTCACCTTCACAAGTAACTGTACCTTCTTGTAAAAATCTTGTTTCTCTTACGATACCAAGACCACCTCTCCACTTACCGGGAGCAACCTTTGCAGGGTTAAGTTCATATCTTTCGACTCTTAGCGGATAGTGCCACTCAATTTCCTCAATAGGAACATTTCTTGTATTGGCTACAAGTGCATCACATGAGTCAATGGCATCTTTGCCATAACGACCACCATATGAGCCTTCATCAACTTCAAGGTAAACCCAATATTCACCTTTAGACTTATTAAAGCCGTTGTAACTTACAAAGTGAATATGTGCTGATGTACCGGCTGAAACTCTTTCCGGCATAACACCTGCTAATGAACGCATTACACAGTCAGCAAGTAAGTTAGCTTGGTTAAATCTTGAGAAACTTGCTCGTGGGAAGTTAGGATTAAAGATACAACCCTTAGGAGCAATAATTGTTACAGGTCTAGCCATACCGTCATTCTGAGGAATGTACTGTTCATAAATATCATCATCAAGGAATAATGCATGCATAATGTAGTTAATTGAAGTTTTTGTTGTACCTTCAAATGAAGCATTAAACGCTGTATAAACTTCATCTGCACTACCTGTTAGGTCGATTGTTACTGAGTCACCCTTGATAGTAGTTGTTGTACAAACTTTAAGCATTTTATCAAGATGCTTACCGTCATTATCCAACCAACCTTCTGCATAATATGTGCCATCAGGTACTTTGCTAATTGCACTACGCAACATTCTCTCGGAATAATCCATCCAATCTTCAATAGCAGAAAATACAACTTCTACACTATATTTATCAAGTAGTTCTGTAAAACGTTTAATACCGTGTTTAGCAGAAGCAATCATAGCCTTTAAGTCGTTTTCATTCATTGACGGAGTACGAACATTATCAAGAATCATCTGCCATAACTGGTCATTTCTCTTGCCCTTTTCATATAGCTTTAAGCCATAATAAATTCTTGTTTCAGCATATACATCTCTGGCAAATACATCCATACCGGGTGTATGAGAACCATTATCAAGCAAGTGAGCCTGAACACAAGAAAAACTGATTAATTTTCCTTTATAGAAAACAGGAATACAAATATGAATATCAGGTGAATGAGAAGTGCCATGGAATGGGTGGTTGTGGATGAAAATATCACCTTCATGAATATCTTCAAGTTTCCATCTTGTTAAGATACCTTTAACATTACCACCGATTGAACCAACATGCATTGGTGTACTTTCACTTTCACAAAGCTGACGACCAACTGTATCAACAATACCTGCACCAATATCTTCTGATTCACGAATGATACTTGAATATGACATTCTATATAGAACCATACCCATTTCCTGTGCAATCATCTTAAATGAACCACCAAGAACCTGCAAAGTAACCGGATCAACTTTTACTCTAGGAATATTTAAACCTTCAATAACATTTTTCATAAAAAATCTTCCTTTTCTGTTATTTATCAATGCTTATTCTTCAACATTAATATCAATAACAATAATACCGTAATCGTTTACACGACCTACACAGCCCGGTTCAACAACAATAGTTGTATCCATCTGATTGATAATAGCCGGACCGTTAATAACATCACCGGCACCAAATTTTGTTCTGTCATAAACCTTAGTTGACATTTTAACCGGCTTTTCGTCAACCTTGAATGTAACCATGCTTTCGTCAACAACTGCATCTTCAATATTGCCGGAACCCTTCTGAATTTTAATTGGTTCTAGGTCTTCGATTTCACCTGTACCAATTACACGGATATTAACAATTTCAATATCAACCTGTCTATATGAACGACCAAACTGCTTTTTGTGGGCAATATGGAAAGATTCTTTCATTTTTTCAATTGTTTCTTCTGTTACTTCACCACCGATAACAGGTACTCGCATTTCATAATCTTGACCTTCATATCTACAGTCAGCAACTCTCTGAATAACAATTTCGTCTTCAGACATATTATCTTCAATAAGTCTATCGTGAGCTTTCTTTTCAAGGGAAGCATAGTCTTTCTTAAGTGACTCTAAATCAACATTTGAAGCAAGTTGCATTTCTGTCTTAGAGAAGTCATACATCAAATCAGTATTAACAAGACCAACTGCACACAAAGCACCTGGGTTTAGAGGTACAACAACCTGTTTCATACCAAGCTCTCTGGCTACACTACAGGCATGAAGTGAACCGGCACCACCACAAGCAAATAGAGCAAATTCTCTTGGGTCAAAACCTCTACGAACACTTTCCTTTTCAATTTCTTGAATCATATTATTGTTCATAATATCAATAATTCCAAGTGCAGCCTCATCAAGGTTTTTGTCTAGTGGTTCACCGATACGGCTCATAATAGCTTTTTCAGCCAGTTCAGGCTTGATTTCCATTCTACCACCAAGTAGCTTTGTACCTAATCTACCAAGGATAATATTGGCATCAGAAACTGTTGGTTCTTCACCACCACGATTATAACAAGCCGGACCCGGTACAGCACCTGCTGATTGTGGACCTACTCTAAAGAATCCACCTTCATCAATATATGCCATTGAACCACCACCGGCACCGATTGTACCAACATCAATCATAGGTACCATAGCAGCATAGCCACCAACCTTAGTGTCTAACAAGTGTTTCATACTTGGTTTTAGGTCAGCCAGAACAGAAATATCAGCTGATGTACCACCAATGTCAAGAGTGATAACATTGTTGATGTCTGTTAATTTAGTTGTCCAGATAGCACCAAGAACACCACCAACCGGTCCGGATAAAAGAAGATTAACCGGCTTTTTCTGGGCAGCTTCTGCTGATGCAACACCACCAAATGATTGCATTAGGTGTACATTAGCTGTATATCCCTGTTCAACAAGAGTCTTTCGGAGCTGTTTAATATATCGTGAAGTTGTAGGTCCGATATATGCATTAAGACCGGTTGTAGTAAATCTTTCATATTCTCTAAACTGAGTGAGAACTTCAGAGCTTAATGAAATATATACTTCCGGGTATTCTTCCTTAATAATTTCTTTTACCCTTTGTTCATGGGCAGGATTTAAGAAAGAGAACAAGAAACATACTGCAATAGCTTCCACTTTATCTTTCTTCATCTTTCTAACAGCTTGTCTTACTTCTTCTTCATTTAGAGGAATAAGTTCGTCACCATTAGGAGAAACAACTCTTTCTTCTACACCATATCTATCTCTTCTCTGACATACCGGGTATTTCTGCCATGGAATGTCTTCTACAATTGAAAAGTTAGTAGGTCTCTTGTGTCTGGCAATATGGATAATATCTCTATATCCTTTTGTTGTAATCATACCGGCTCTTGCACCTTTATGTTCAAGAACCATATTTGTTGCAATAGTTGTGCCATGGAAAATTTCATCAATTTCGCTATGTTCAATTCCAAGTTTGTCACAAACTGCATTAATACCCTCCATCATACCGATTGATGGATCATGAGGTGTTGTAGAAGTTTTGTACACCTCGATTTTACCGTCATCATCAACATAGATAAAGTCAGTAAATGTACCACCAACGTCAACGCCGATTCTCTTCATAACTCAATCACTCCATTTCAAAAACAAAAAAGCAAAGGCAACAAAGTTCTAAATAGAAACCTCATTGTCTCTGCTAATATTTCATATTATAAGAATTTTTAATTATTTGTCAAACTTTCTAGCATGTTTAGTATAAACTGATGGATCAATACCTTCAAGATACTTAACAACCTCATCAACCGGAACAACATCAGCAAATTTTGCTTCCATATCAAATAGGTTCCATTCAACAACACCAGGAACTCTATCACCAACTGTTCCTTCAGGAACGATTGTTCTGAAACCATAACCTGTTGAATCCATTACTGTGTGTCTAACACAAGCACAAGCTGTAGCACCCATAACAATAACTGTATCAACACCTAAGTAGTTAAGTGTCTGTGCTAAATGAGTACCAAAGAAATTAGAAGCAAATTTCTTATGGATAACAGGTTCTTCAGGTCTTGGCTTTAGCTTAGGGTCAATGTCCATCCAATCACTGTTAATATCTAGTGTATTAACCGGGATTTTTTCGTCCCATCTTGGAAGGTCCCACTGTTCTTTACCAACAAAACCTGTTGTTGTGTGGAAAATTGGAACACCAACTTTACGAGCTGCTTCAAGAACTTTTAAAGCTTCAGCACAAACTTCTTCTGAATGGTCACAAGTGAATGGATGACCTTCTGACATCCAAGCCTTTGCCATATCAACTGTTGTAATAGCAGGTGCTTTACCAAAGCCCATCTTTCTCATAAAACCACGTTCTTTGTACACTTCTCTAGCTTCTGCAAAAGCTTTCTTTAGAAGGTCCTCATCGAATGAATAATGGTCTACAAACTTATAATCCTTGTTTGACATAAAAATCTTCCTTTCTTACTCTTCCTTTATCTTTCTTTTTTGAAAGACTCTTGTTTTGTCCTTTCACAAGCTAATACCCTTTAAGAGCATAAAAGGTAACACAAAATAACATAAATTTTTCTTTTCTTGCATTATGTATAATACATCTTAACAAACTGACAATTTTTAGTATATTATATATTATAGGTGTTTTATTTATAAAATAAACAAAGCAAAAAAATTGCTGATGCAAAATACATCAGCAATTTTGAGAAACAATTATTCAATTTAATTGAAAATAATCTTAATTATTAGATAATCCGTTCTTAAATAATCCTATTCAGATAATCTTAATTTCTTTTTACAGATAAAATTACTTTACACTGAAAACAACCTTACGGTATGTATCAAACTTTAGCCACTTAGTAAAGAAGTCCTTATCGTTAGGGTCTTCAAGTGCTTTATATTCAGCTAAGAAATTCTTGATTTCTTCATTAGAATTAGCCTTAACTTCAAAGCCTCTACCGTTGATTACAGGTACATCAGAATACTCATACTTATCTACAGGGATAATATCAGTAATCTTCTTATCTCTTACCTTAACTGCAACATCATCTCTTAGTACGATAATGTCAAAGCTATCAGGATAATTATAAGATTCACCTGAAGTTGGGATAGTATCACCTACAGAATAAGTGTTGTTAACAGGCTGATATTTTAGAACATTTAGACTAGCTGAGTCATAATAGAATTCTTCAAAAATATCGCCTCTTGCTTCAACTTCACCATTCTTAAATGATGCCTTATGTGAACCGTAGTCAGCCTTTTCAAGAGTATCTTCTACAACACCACAGGCTGATGTCATATTAGTAACTCTGTCAATAAGGATAAGTTCACCCAGAGTTTTGTGGTTATCAAACTTATCTACAACGATTGGCTCTGTTAGAAGAATTTCACATAGAGCAATTTCGTTCTTGTTTAGTTCATCCTTCTGAATATGTTCACCTGTATTTACATCTACTGCATATTCAATCTTTGTAACAATAGCAGGGATAGTCTTTGTACCTAGCTTTGCAAGGTAGTCAGTACCTTCTGTTAGTGTATTATCATCCATCCATAGAAGAGAAGCCTTTAACTTCTTATATACACCGATTTCAGAATCCTTAGTTAGTACACAACCTCTTGATACATCCACTTCCTTGTCAAGTGTAATTGTAGCAGGTTGACCAACCTTTGCAGTTTTGCTGTCTGTGTCAACAACAAGAATCTGCTTAACCTTTGCTTTTTCGTTACTTGGAAGTGTTGTGATTTCATCACCGACAGAAATTTCACCTGACTCAATCTGTCCCTGAAAACCTCTGAATGTATGGTCAGGACGGCATACTCTCTGTACAGGCATATAGAAACCTTTTTCGTTATCTGATGACTTAATATCAACAGTTTCAAGATAATCAAGAAGTGTCTTGCCATCATACCAAGGAATGTTCTCTGACTTAACAGTAACATTGTCGCCCTCAGTAGCTGATAGTGGGATAATAACAACATTTTCAAGGTCTAGTTCAGCCTTTAGTTCGTTAATTTGGTCTGTGATTTTATCAAAAGTAGTTTTGTCATACTTTACAAGGTCCATCTTGTTTACTGCAAAAACAAAGTACTTAATACCCATTAGTGAGCAAATTCTTGCATGTCTTCTTGTCTGTACAAGAACACCTTGTGAAGCGTCAATTAGAATAACTGCAAGATCAGCAAATGATGCACCAACTGCCATATTACGAGTATATTCTTCGTGACCCGGAGTATCGGCAACAATGAAAGAACGGTTATCTGTTGTAAAGTAACGGTATGCTACATCAATTGTGATACCCTGTTCTCTTTCTGCCATTAGACCGTCAAGAAGAAGTGAATAGTCAATTTTACCGTTTCTTGAACCAACCTTACTGTCTAGTTCAAGGGCTTTTTCTTGGTCTGCATATAGTAGCTTTGAGTCATAAAGAATATGACCGATTAGAGTGGACTTACCGTCATCAACACTACCACAAGTAATAAATTTTAGTAAACCTTTCATTAGAAATATCCCTCTCTCTTTCTTCTTTCCATACTACCGGCAGCCTCATTGTCAATAACTCTGGAAGTTCTTTCTGATGATACTGCACTTAATGTTTCGTCAATAATTTCGTCAAGAGTATGAGCAGTAGATTCTACACCACCTGTTAGTGGATAACAACCAAGTGTTCTGAATCTAACTGACTTCATCATTGGCTTTTCGCCTTCTTTTAGACGCATACGGTCATCATCAACCATAATTAGGTTGCCATCTCTCTCAACAACAGGACGAACATCAGCAAAGTAAAGGGGAACAATCTCAATATTTTCTCTCTTAATATACTGCCAAATATCTTTTTCTGTCCAGTTTGAAATTGGGAATACACGGATTGATTCGCCTTTTTCAATCTTGGTGTTGTAAAGTTTCCACATTTCAGGACGCTGATTCTTAGGGTCCCAAGCCTGTGCCTTGTTACGGAATGAGAAAATTCTTTCCTTAGCACGAGATTTTTCTTCATCTCTACGACCACCACCAAAAGCAGCAGTAAAGCCGTATTTATTTAGGGCTTGTTTTAGAGCCTGAGTTTTCATAATATCTGTATAAGATGAACCATGGTCAAATGGGTTAATACCCTGTTTTACACCATCTTGGTTAGTATAAACCAGCATATCAATGCCATACTTCTTAGCAATTCTATCACGGAACTCAATCATTTCCTTAAACTTCCATGTTGTATCAACATGTAGGAATGGGAATGGTGGTTTCTCAGGATAGAAAGCTTTCATAGCAAGGTGTAGCATAACTGAGCTATCCTTACCGATTGAATAAAGCATTACCGGTTTTTCACACTCTGCTGCAACCTCTCTCATTATGTAAATTGCTTCTGCTTCAAGAGCATCAAGATGTGAATCATAACTCATAATCTTTCCTTCTTTCCTCTTTAATACTTATTTGACTCTTTCTGATTAATGTCTATGTTTATTGTTTTGCCATCAGGTTTATTGATTATCCAATGGAGAATATCTCCTTCTTTTTCTGTATGAACATTACTACCCATACCACCAATATCGGCACCTAAGAAAAAGTTAATTGCATAGACAGGACACTCCTTAATACAGGAAGTACAGCCCCAACAATCTTTTGGATACTTTATATATGCTTTTTTGTTTTCATCCATTTTGATTAGTGTACCGGGACAAACATTTCTACACTTACCACAACCGATACATTTATCCTTATCAATTGAAATGCTCATAGTTTGTACCCTCCTCCACTAATTCTCTTGTAATAATCTTAATTTCACCATCTTCAAGAATAGAGTTAACATACTTGTTCCAATGTTCATTATCCTTGTCAGGGTAATCAAGATTTTCTGCAAAGCTATGCCAACGAGTTTCTTTTCTTGCTTTTAGGTGAGCGATTACACTTCTGCAAACAGTAAGTCTTTCTCTCAGTTCGTAAATATACATTAGTTCTTGGAAATCTTCTGCATATAAATCCTTTGAAAGTTCCATTAACTGCTTGATTTTGTAATCTGCTATTTCAAGTTGCTTTTCATTGAAACGATAATTTGTTTTGATACCACCGGCATAAGAGTCCATTACTGTCTGCATAGCCTCTTCAAGTTGCTCTGTAGTAAACTTACAATGTTTATCTTTTAGGAAGTTTTCCACCTCATCAATGTGGTTGTTAACTACCTTATCATCAATAGTAGCAACATTTTTATCTTTGATATATTCAACTACAGAAAGTCCTGCTATTTCGCCTTCGGCTAATGCACCTGTAACATACTTTTGAGGACAACCACCTGCAACATCACCTGCTGCATAAAGTCCGTCAATAGTAGTCTTTCTGTTAGTATCTACCCAATAGCCACTTGCTGTATGACCACCAACTATGTAAGGTTCTGTACCCTCAATTTCAACATTCTGCTGACTAGGGTTCTTGCCACTTTCAATCCACTTAATGGTTTGAGATGGTGCCATATTTAAATAAGCCTTTAACAAAGATTCGTCTTGTTCTTCTGTTATGCCCTCTGTCTGTAAATAACAAGGACCTCTACCGTTTAGGTTTTCGTTTACTGTACCATAAACTCTCTGAGATGTTGTAATACCGTACTTAGTTTCATACACTTCACCAAGTGAATTAATCTGTTTAGCACCAACACCCTGAGCTAATGTACCTGTAGGAGCAATTGTATCTTTACATCTTAGTGCAATGAAACGCATTTCAAATGTTGTCATTTCTGCACCGGCATTGATACCCATTGCAAAACCTGCACCGGTATTAAATGGTGGATACCACATTTTGTGTCGTGAGAAACCCGGGTTGTTAGGCTTGTAAAGACCTGCTGCACCACCGGTTGCTATAATAACTGCTTTTGCTTTGATAACATAGAATGTATCATTCTCAATACCTATACCAAAAGCACCGTTAATGTGGTTATTTTCTACTGCATAATCAGTAATGTTAACTCTATTAAGAACAGTAACATTATCTAATTCATTTACTGCATCAGCCAAAATAGGCTTAATGTTTTCACCATTGATTTTTAGGTTTCTGTTACCTCTTGTAACATACTTACCGTCTTTATCTTTTAGAATAACAAGACCAAGCTTTTCCAGTCTTTCTGTTACACTATTTAGTCTTTCGGACATTGTAAGCAGCAAGTCACCTCTTACAATACCGTCAGCATCTTTTCTGGCATAATCAACATAATCCTGAGGAGTTCTGCCCTCTACAATATAAGCGTTAAGTGCATTAACACCTGCTGCAAGACAACCACTTCTCTTGATATGTGCTTTTTCACAAATAAGCACTTTTGCATCACTATGTTCTGAGATAGTCAGTGCTGCATAACATCCGGCAGTGCCACCACCAATTATCAGAACATCAGTTTGTAAATTTTCTATTCTCATAGTTAACTCTCTTCTCCCGATATTTACAAGTTATTTTTTAGCAAATAGTCTTCAGCAGACATTACTGCATTTGCACCGTCTGATACTGCTGTAACTACCTGTCGCAACTTCTTGGTACGAACATCCCCTGCAACAAAAATACCATCTGCTGAGGTAACACCGTCTTCTGATGCTACAACATAGCCATTATCTAACTTTACCAGTTCTTTTAATAAATCTGAATTTGGAACACTGCCAACTGCAACAAATACACCTGACACAATGATTTCTCTATCACTGTTATCTTTAGTAACAATGATTTTCTCCACTTGCTTTTCCCCTACAATTTCTTTTGGTGTAGAAGAAAGTACAAGTTCAATATTTTCTGTATTTCTAACCTTTTCAGAGAGAATTTTGTTTCCACGAAATTCATCTCGTCTATGGATTAAATATACCTTAGAGGCAATCTTTGAAAGTAAAAGCGCATCCTGTAAAGCAGTATCTCCTCCACCTACTACTGCAACCGGCAAGTCCTTATAAAAAGCACCGTCACATATTGCACAGTAAGTAACACCTTTACCGGTAAGTTCCTTTTCACCTTTAATCCCCAACTTTCTACGGCTTGTACCGGTAGCTAAAATAATAGTTTTTGTTTCTATATTTTCGCCATTTGAAAGTTTTAGTTTATAATGATTATCTTGTTTAAGGATACTTTCCACTTTACCTTCAACAAACTCTGTACCCAGCTTTATGGCATGGTCACGAAACTTTTCTCCAAGGTCATAACCACTTTCGCCATAAAGACCTATATAGTTATCAACTCGGTCACTTTCTGCAATTTGACCTGTGCCCATAAATTCCTTTTCTATTACTATTGAATTGAGCATTTCTCTTTTTGCATAAACGGCAGATGATAATCCGGCTGGTCCACTACCTATAATAACTATATCGTACATAAGTCCTCCAATTATTCTATCACAAGTTCTTCCTTTTGTGAAGTATTGTTTTCAATATGGAATGAGTTTAAAACAGGGTTTTCTCTATCCATTAATGAAAGAATCATATAACTTGCCTTGCTGTCATAAGCAAGACGCTTGTCCTCTTCAGAAGGTCTTGAAGGTGACTCAGGATGACTGTGCCAATTGCCTAGTGGCACAAATCCGTTCTGACGCATATCCTTAACTGCCATTAACTGTTCCTTTGGGTCTAGAGAAAAGTGTTCGTTGGAATGGTCAATATTTGTTAGAAGATAAACCTTCTTGATGATTTTGTCTTCACCTTCAACTGTACCGGCTATTAAGCCACAAGCCTCATCAGGCAAGTCCTTAATAGCATGGTCTATTATTTTATTATAATCTGATTTTGATAGTTTAATCATAACAACCTCAATTTTTATAAATTATAATACACCATCACATTCAGCTTGTTCGTAGTCGATTAATTCTGTGATAGTTGGGTGGTCACCACATACTGCACAAGAATGAGTATCCTGTGGTAGCTTAACCTTTCTAAATTCCATCTTTAGTGCATCGTAAGTTAGTAGATAACCTGTTAACAAATCACCAACACCTAGTAGATACTTAACTGCTTCCATAGCCTGTAGGCTACCGATAACACCACCCATTGCACCGATAACACCGGCTTGTTTACAAGTTGGAACTGCATCCTTTGGTGGTGGATTCTTGAATACACATCTGTAGCAAGGACCTTCACCGGGTACATAAGTCATTAGCTGACCTTTGAAACGAATGATACCGGCATGAGAGAAAGGCTTCTTAGCCATCACACAAGCATCATTGATTAAGAATTTTGCCGGGAAATTATCTGTACCGTCAATGATAAAGTCATAGTCCTTAATAAGGTCCATAATGTTTTCACTTGTAACAAATGTATGGTAAGTGATAACCTTTACATCAGGGTTCATTTCTTCCATTGTTTCTTTAGCTGACTGAACCTTTGGTTTGCCAACATCCTTAGTTGCGTGGATAATCTGTCTTTGTAGGTTAGATAGATCAACTTCATCAGCATCTGCAATACCGATTGTACCTACACCGGCAGCTGCTAGGTACATTGCTACAGGAGCACCTAAGCCACCTGCACCGATAATCAACACCTTACCATTAAGAAGTTTCTTCTGGCCTTTTGCACCAACTTCTTTTAGGATGATATGGCGTGAATAACGTTCAATCTGTTCGTTAGTAAACGCCATTACTGTCCACCTCCCATGAAGTATAGGAATTCAACTGTATCTCCGTCTTTTAGTACAGTTGTTTCAAATGTGCCACTTTCAACAAATTCATCGTTGATTGTTACAGTTACATATTCAGGTGTTTCTACCTTTTCGTCAATAACTAACTGTGCAACTGTTAGGCCGTCTTTTACTTCTTTCTTGTTTCCTGCTACTGTAATAACCATTATATTGTTCTCCTTTATACTAATGTATCAATAATTTCTGTTAATGAGTCTTTAGGTTGTAGACCGTTTAGTCTTTCAACTTCTTCACCCTTATCAAAGAATACTACTGTTGGTACTGAAAGCACACCGTATTCTTTTGCTAACTCGGCATCAAAGTTAATGTTAACTTTTACTACCTTTAGGCTATCACCATACTGACTTTCAATCTGTGAAAGTAATGGTGACATTCGTTTACAAGGAATACAACTGTCAGAATAAAATTCTGTCAATACCGGTGTTTCTGATAAAAGCACCTGTGTTTCAAAATCGTCACTGCTAATTCTTGTTGCCAAGTTAATCACCAACCTTTTTAACAATTAAGTTATAAGTACCATCCTCGTTATCAATTAGCTTTAGAATCTGATGACCTTCTTCTTTGATACTTCTTGGTACATTCTGTACAGGTTCACCGTCGTTCATCTTAACTGAAAGGATTTCTCCTTCTTCCAGTTCTTCAAGGGCAATCTTTGCCTTTACAAATGTTGTTGGGCAAACAACATCAGTAATATCTACTGTATCATCAATCTTAAAATCAGCCATTATAAACCTCCAAAATCTTATCTACAAATTTTTCTCTGCCTACTCTGTCAAGAGTAAACTTAAATCTTTCTCCAGGGTTTGCATTTTCGTTAAAGAAATTAATTGTTGTGTCACAAATTTCAAGTAACTTTTCTTTGTTATCAATAAAAGGAATGATTGTTTCACCCTTATTGATTGAGTTACCGAAAAGACCACCAAATGAAACAATGTAACCTTCCACTGTATCGTAAGCGTCTGTTGGACAAGACTTAACACATCTGCCACAGAAGTTACACTTTGACTTATCAATCTTGATTTCATCATTTTCAATTGTGATAGCTTTACTTCTACAAATCTTTTCACAAAGTCCACAATGAATACAGTCGCTTTCTCTCCAGCTTACATTCATACCACCCTTGATACCAAGGTCGTTTTCTTCTGTCTTTAGACAGTTGTTCTGGCAACCTGTAATACCAAACTTAAACTTATGAGGTAGTTCCTTTGCGAAATATCTTTCATCAAGTTCTTTAGCTAAAGAGTATGTATCAATACAACCACTTGGACAAATCTCTTTACCCTGACAAGCTGTGATTGTTCTGACTCTTGGTCCACAAACACCGGGTTCAACATTGCCTTCTGCTAAAGCATTCTTTACATCTTCAATATCATCAATCTTTATGAAAGGAATTTCAACACTTTGACGAGAAGTTAGGTGAACATAACCGTCACCGTACTTTTCGGCAACTTCTGCAACCTTTGCAAGTTGAGTTGCAGTTAAGTTACCACCAACTACTCTTAGTCTTAGTGAAAAATTATTCTTTTGCTTCTGTCTCATAAAGCCACCCTTTTTTAGGGTTTTGTAATCTACTGCCATACCTTTTCTCCTAATTAATACCTTAAATATTTTTTATAGCTTGACTAAAGTCATCTATAAGATCCTCAATATCTTCAATGCCAACACTAATTCTGATTGTATCATCATACACACCGGCATTTTCCATTTGTTCCGGTGTATTGTGTATATAAATTGTACTGGCCGGATGAATTACCAAGGTTCTTGTATCTCCTATATTAGTCGCTATTGTAGGAATTTGCAAGTTATTCAATAACTTAAATGCTTTTTCCTTGCTTCCGGTACGGATTGTTACAATAGCACCACCCTTGCCGTTAAAGTACTTCTTGGCTAAAGAGTAATAAGGACTACTCTCAAGACCGGGATAGTTAACTTCAAGAGGAGTTTCATCTTCAAAAAACTTTGCAAGTTTATAGGAGTTACTACAAAGTCTTTCCATTCTTAAACCTAAAGTTTCAAGGCCTACACTATTCATAAAGGCATTCATTGGTGAAAGACAACAACCTGTGTTTCTCCAAATGCCATTTCTTAATTTTGCTAAATAAGCAAACTTACCATACTTTGAATATTCCTTTAAGTTAGGATACTTTTCATAATCCCATTTAAAATTACCACTGTCAACAATTACACCACTGATTGAGTTACCACCACCGTTAATGTACTTTGATGATGAATGAATAACTATATCAGCACCATACTTAAATGGATTGATAAGATAAGGTGTTGCTGTTGTGCTATCTAAAATAAGAGGAATACCCTTACTGTGTGCTAAAGAAACCACACTTTCAATATCTACAATATCAAGTGCAGGATTACCGATTAGCTCAGCAAAAATTGCTTTTGTCTTATCAGTTATTAAAGGCTTTACATCTTCTACTGTAATATGCTTTGCAAATTTAGTATTGATTTCAAAACTACTTAAGTCACCGAACAAATCAATTGTTCCACCAAAAAGTCCTGAACCTGCAATAACTTCATCCCCTGACTGCAAAATGTTTAGTAGTGACATTGTAACTGCTGCCATACCTGAGGCACAAGCAACTGTACCTATACCATTTTCTATTGCAGTTATTCGATTTTCAAAAGAAGAAACTGTAGGGTTACTAATTCTTGTATAAGCAAAACCCGGAGCAGTGTTGTTAAAAACCTTTTCTAGTTTTTCAGGTGACTCATGCTTAAAAGCACTTACCTGATAAATTGGGGTTACTGTTGCTCCGGTTTCTTTGTCGCCATTAAAACCCTTATGAAGTAACTTAGTATTGAACTTCATTATATCACCCACTAATTTTTATTTCCTACGTTTTCAGTAGATTTTGTAGTTATTATAATATAGTAATCCTATTATTTCAATAGGTTTAGTGTATTTTCAGTAATTTATACACAATTTTCTTTACTTCTACAAAATTCTTCGTGATTAATACCGAAAACTACCTTATTGAATATAAAAATCAGGTGTGTTATAATACTAGTAAGTTGATATGTATTGTATGTATTGTAAGAAGGGAGGATTTGTATGAAAATCTCTACTAAAGTTGAATTTGGAATTATTGCTCTTGTAGATATTGCTCTTAACTCCGGCAAGAATGAGGCAGTTACAATGTATAGCATTTCTCAAAGACACAACATATCAAGCAAATACCTTGAACAGATAATGACAATTCTCAGACAAGGTAATTTGATTAGAGGTATCAAAGGTTCTCGTGGTGGATATAACATTGCAAGACCAAGTGATGAAATCACATTAAAGGAAATTATTGATACACTTGATATTTCGGTACTTGAAAATGTAAACTTCTATAATGTTAATGAAGACTCTGTCATTGTAAAAACCTTAAAGTCAGAAGTTTGGGATAACATTACTGCTTTTCTTCAGAATTTTACAGAAAAAATTACTCTTGCTGATATTACAGAAATGTGTAAACAGAAGAGTGGTAAAAAAGAATCTGAGTTTATGTATTATATTTAATCTACTATTATACTCCTAAAAATGGGGACTGCTTAAATTAATAAGCAGTCCCCACTTTTTTGTTATATAAAATTCATTATAGCTTAAATGATTTGATTACATTACAAGTGTAATCAATATCTTCATCGGAATGAGCCATTGAAACAAACATTGCTTCAAACTGTGATGGTGCTGAATAGATACTGTTACTTTGCATATGGTTAAAGAACTTTGCAAAATTTTCTGTATTTGAAGTTACTGCTGTATCGTAGTCAATAACCATTTTGTCAGTAAAGAATGGTGTCATAATTGAACCTACTCTGTTTACATTAAGTCCTGTTTCTTTCATAGCCTTTTCAATCTTTGCTGACTTTTCATTTAGTACATCATACTGAGATACACTATTTTCAAGAATCTTGATAGTTTCTATACCGGAAGTAACTGCTACCGGATTACCTGAAAGTGTACCTGCTTGATATACAGAACCAAGTGGTGCAACACACTCCATTACTTCCCTTTTACCACCATAAACTGCAAGTGGCATACCACCACCAACAATTTTACCTAGTGTTGTAAGGTCAGGTGTTATATTGTAATACTTTTGAGCACCACCTATTGAAAGTCTAAAACCTGTAATAACTTCATCAAAAATCAGAAGTGCATTGTTCTTCTTTGTAATATCTCTTAAGAACTGTAAAAAGCCTTCCTTTGGTGGTACAACACCCATATTTGCTGCACAAGGCTCTACAATAACACAAGCAATTTCATCTTTGTTAGCATTGAATAATTCTTCTACAGAATTTTCATCATTGTACTTTGCAAGTAAGGTTGTATCTGTATAACCCTTTGGTACACCGGCACTGTTAGGGATTGAGTTTGTTAAAAGTCCTGAACCACCTTTTACAAGCAGTCCATCGGAATGGCCGTGGTAGCAACCCTCAAACTTAATAATCTTGTCCTTGCCTGTATAGCCTCTTGCTGCTCTGATGGCACTCATAACTGCTTCTGTACCGGAATTAACAAGTCGCAACATTTCCATTGATGGGAAGTGCTTTTGAATTAACTTTGCTAAAGTAATTTCTCCCTTATGACAAGCACCGAATGTTAAACCTTTGTCACAAGTTTCTTTAACTGCATTAATAACTTCTTCCCTACAATGACCTAAAATATTAGGACCCCAAGAACAAATGTAATCAATATATTTATTGCCGTCAACATCATAAATATAACTGCCCTTTGCTTTATCAATAAATAGTGGTGTTCTGCCTACTGAACGACAAGCTCTTACAGGGCTGTTTACACCACCGGGCATAAACTTTTGTGCTTCATTATATAAATTTTCTGAATTTGTAGTAATCATATTATTCCTCTTCATCAAGCCATTTTGCTACATCTAATGCGTGATATGTAATAATAATATCAGCACCGGCTCTTTTCATTCCAATCATATTTTCCATTACGATTTTCTTTTCATCAATCCAACCGTTTTGTGCTGCTGCTTTTACCATTGAATACTCACCACTAACATTGTAAGTAACAATAGGCTTGTTGGTATATTCCTTAGCTTTGGCAATAATATCTAGGAAAGCTAAAGCAGGTTTTACCATTAACATATCAGCACCTTCATAGTCATCGGCTAAAATTTCTCTTAAAGCCTCTCTACCGTTTGCAACATTCATTTGATATGACTTTCTGTCACCAAAATGTGGGCAAGAATCTGCTGCATCTCTAAACGGTGAATAATATGCTGATGCAAACTTTGCACTATAAGCCATAATTGGTGTGTTTATAAAGCCGTTATGGTCAAGACTGTCTCTGATAGCTTCTACTCTACCATCCATCATATCTGATGGTGCAATAATATCTGCACCTGCTTTTGCTAGGCTAACTGACATTTTGCAAAGTAGTGGTAAAGTTGCATCGTTTAGAATTTCATCACCGTCTACTACACCACAATGACCATGAGAAGTGTATTCACATAAACATACATCTGCAACAACAATCATATTAGGATACTTTGACTTAATGTATCTAATGGCATTTTGGGTAATACCGTTGTCGTCATAAGCTGATGAACCTACTTCATCCTTATGCTTAGGTACACCAAAAATTAAAAGTCCTGAAATTTTGCTATCATTTATTTCCTTTAAAATTGGGTCAAGGTTATCTATTGAATACTGATAAACACCCGGCATTGAGTCAACAGGTGTTTTGATATTTTCACCTTCAGCAACAAAGATAGGATAGATTAAATCCTTTTTGTTAACTCTTGTTTCCTCCACCATATCACGAATTGCCTTTGACTGACGAAGTCTTCTCATTCTTTCCATTTTCTATTCCTCTATTTCCTAAATTTCACATCATTAATTATAGCACTTAAAAGACCATTTGTATCGGCAACTTGTGAAGTTATAAAGTCCTTTACATTATGCTTTAGTAGGGACTTTGAAGTTATGTTACCGATTGAAACAATCTTAGTTCTCTCTGATATTGTAAAATTGTTTTTGAAAAATTCTTCTACACCGGAAGAACTTGCAAAAGTAATGTAGTCGGTTGTTACTTCCTTTTCCATACTTTTGCTACTGTTAATTACATCATAAGTCTTTATATCATCATAGTCAATATTATTTTTTGACAAAACTTCTGTTAAGTCCTTTGAGCCTTTCTCTGCTCTCAGGATTAGGACTTTTCCTTTTTCATAAGTTTTTGCAATTAAATTGCCCAGTGCCAATGAAGTAAATTCTGCCGGTACTAGGTCAGGAATAATACCATGGTTCTCCATAGTTTTGGCAGTACCTGAGCCTATTACTGCAAACTTAATGTTGGATAATTTTCGTACATCAATCTTATATTCAATTAACTTTTCAAAGAAAATTTCTGCACCGTTAATACTTGTCAGCACTATTAAAGAATAGTCAGATAAATTTTTTAGTGCATTTTCTAAATTTCTATTTTGGTTATACTTTTCTACCTTTAGATAATTTAGGTGAGTTACAGACGCACCTTTTTCATAAAGTTTCTGTTGTAATTTTTCTGAAAATCTCTTAGTACCTGTTACTGTAACTGAGGTGTTGTCAAGTGGAAGTTTAATTGTTCTTGAAAAGTCATAGGAAGAAGTTTCTCCTACTGTTATAATTGCCGGTGACTTTACATTATTTTCTTTAACTTTTTCTGCGATATTTTCCAGTGTACCTTTTACTACAACTTGATTTTTAGTTGCACCATTTGAAATTACTGCTGATGGTGTAGATTTATCTTTGCCATTTGCAATTAAACTTTGGGTAATTTTCTCAATATTATTTAGTCCCATTAGAAATACTAATGTACCCTTTAACTTTGCAAAATGCTCCATATTCTCAGGTAACAAATCATCCTTTGTATGACCTGTAATTACGGTGAAACTTCTTGCAGTTTTTCTATGGGTTACAGGAATACCTGAAAGTTCAGGTACTGCTACTGAGGAAGTAATTCCGGGTACTACTTCATATGGAATATTATTTTCTTTTAAAGAAATAATTTCTTCTCCACCTCTGCCAAAGACAAATGGGTCACCACCCTTAAGTCTTACAATAATATTATTTTCTTTTCCTTTTGTAACTAGGATATTGTTTATATCTTCTTGTTTTGCACTTTTTTGACCGGCTCTTTTGCCTACAGGAATTTTTTCACAATTATCCTTTACAAAGTCAAGGAATTTACTGTCTATTAGACTATCGTAAACCAATACATCACACTTCTTGATTAGTTCATAGCCTCTCATAGTGATTAAGTCATAATCACCACAACCGGCACCTACTAAATATACTACTCCCACTATCTCACCACACTTTCTGCAATGTTAAATCTATTTTCTATTAAATCACTTTTTGTGATTATCTCTTTACTGTCACTTGTATATACTACATTGATTTTATTATTTTCAACAAAGCTATATGCACCCAGTGGCATTCCACAATCTGCATTAAGAATGTTTAAAATATGTCTTTCGGTTTGAAACGAATAAAAGGTATCTTTATGATTTATTTTAGATAAAATTTCCGTTAAATCATTGTTTCTTGACTCAATAGCAATTATACCTTGGCATGGTGCCGGTACAAATTCTTTATAGTCAAACGGTGTGAAAGTAAATCTACTGTCACTTAATAAATCTAACCTTTCAAGACCTGCCATTGCAAGGATAATACCGTCATACTCACCGTTATAAAGTTTATTTAAACGAGTATCTACATTACCTCTAATATCCTTAAAAGTAGCATTTGGATATAAATTTTTAAAAGCTAACTTTCTACGGTTACTGCCTGTACCGATTACAGTTTCCTTAGAAAAATCTATTTCTTTACCCTTAACAGTTACTAAAGTATCTCTGTAATTTCCTCTCTTTAAAACTGAAGAAATAGTTAAATTGTCTTGCAACTTTAGTGGTAAATCCTTAGCACTATGAACTGCTAAATCAATTTCTTTATTTAATAAAGCATCTTCAATTTCTGTTACAAAGACACCTTTACCACCTATATTTATAAGTGGTTTATTAAGGACTTTGTCACCTTTAGTTGTAAAATGTACTACTTCAATATTAATTGAGGGAAAATACTTTTTGATTTCATTTACAACCATATTTGTTTGGGCAAGTGCTAATTTACTTTTTCTTGTACCTATCTTTATATTCATACTGAAAAATCCTTAATTATCTTATCTACTAAATCATCTGTAATACTTTCATTACTTAGAGAATATTCAAGTAGCTTTTCAAATGCTAACTTTCTATTTTCTTCTAAAGAAATTTCATTCTTAATTTTCTCTCTGTATTTGCTTAGGTTATCAACTATACTTTCGCTATCTTGGATTAAGCTTTCTATCTTTTTACGAAGATACTTTGCGTATAGAGGGCTTTTTCCTGATGTTGAGATTGCAACAGTTACACCATTGTTCCTAGCTAGTGCAGGGAAAATAAAGGAACAATTATCCTTATCATCAACAGTATTCACAGGAATATTATTTTCTTCACAAGAATTATAAATTTCTTTATTGAGAGTTTTATCATCAGTTGCAGTAATTACAAATGATTTTTCTTTTAAATCATTAAAATCAAATTTTCTCTTAATTATATTTATATTTTTTATTGATAAAATTTCTTTATGTACTTTAGGAGAAACAACAGTAATGTTTGGGTTAAAAGGCAGTAGCTTTTCTATCTTTCTCAAAGCTACCACACCACCACCTACAACAAGGCAATTTTGATTTTCTACATCTACAAAAAATGGAAAATACCCCATACTAACTCTCTTTCTCATATACGAAAATAAATTCTTCAAATGACTTTGAAGATAAATTTGACTTCATCTTATAAATAACTTTCTTCTCTTTATCATCCATATTCTTCATCTTAGGTAAAAATGAATGAAAGATAATATCTTTCTTTAGTTCATCAATTTCACTGCCGATAATTTTCAACGCTGACTCAACACTTGACTCTTTGATTTTATTATTGTAATTTGCTATTTCTTCAAAGTGGTCAATGTTTAAAATTGAAAAACCATTGTAACCGTCAAGTTCACTGTCAATATCAGGTGGTACTGCAAGGTCAATAAGCAGTCTTGATTTTGTATTAATATCACTATTATCAACATCATACTTAGTAATAGTATAATGAGGACTTTTTGTTGCACTTACTATACAATCAGAATTGTTAATATAATTATATCTATCATTATAAGGTACAACCTCAATATTATCATCAACAGTTGACAGTTGCTTATTGTGTTCTCTCATAGTAATTTTTACATTTATATTTTTATGTGAAAGAAGATTCTTTACAACTGTTGTACCGATTTTACCACTTGCACCGATTACAAGTACATTTGTGTTGTCCCCTAATTTTGACACAACATTACCTACTAATGTAGCTACTGAAATTGATGTTGTGGATAAAGGCGTTTCATTCTTAATAATCTTTGCACATTCAAATGACTTTTGGAAAATCATATTGAATTCATAACTTGTAAAGTTATTATTTTTAGAGAACATATATGCACTTCTTGTTTGGCTAAGAATTTCATCCTCACCCATAACCATTGAGTCAATTCCACTTGTTACTTTAAAAAGATGTAAAGTAGCTTTTTCATTTTCAAAGAACATAGCGTACTTTTTGATTGCATCTTTTGACACATTAGAATACTGTGACAATACATTTATTACATAATCAAAGTACTTTTTACTACCGTCAAAATAAACTTCTGTACGGTTACAAGTACATAGTAAAATGCACTGGGTGATTTTGTCACCCAGTGTAAGTTGTTTCATAATATTTAGTTTTACATTATCATCAAAAGCAAATGACTTTCTAATATCAAGCTTTATTTGCTTATAGTTAAGACTAATACAATTCAATATTTTCACCCATTTAAAATTCTAATGTAAATTTTAATACTTGAAATGAATATTGTCAATATTAGATAACCATTGAAACCTCTGTTAGTGCTAGGTTATCTAGGATATGGGCTTTGTTGCCAACTGTTACAATAGTTTTGTATAGGAACACTCTTACTTCCTCACCTACTGAAACTGAAGGTTCATCAAGTCCTCTTGTGGCAACTAGTGTGCTACCGTTACATTCAACAGTAATTTCTATTCTATCGCCCATAAAGGCAGTTTTCACAACTTTACCGATAGAAGCAGAAGTCTTGTACTTTAGCTTTTCACCATATTTATAAATTTTTACAAATTCAGGTCTTACAATTGCTTTTTCTGCACCTTCAATTCTTTCAAAAGTATTGAACTTTGTGTAATCTTCTAGGAAAGAAGTTTTGCCAAAGAATGTTGCTGAAAAAGCAGTTTCCGGCTTTTGGTAAATTTCAAAAGGTGTTCCCTTTTGTTCAATTCTGCCTTTATTAGTGATGATAATTTCATCGGCTACTTCAATTGCCTCATCTTGGTCATGTGTTACGAAAATACTTGTAACACCAAGCTTTTGAATCATCTCTTTTAGCCATGAACGAAGTTCCTGTCTAACCTTTGCATCAATAGCTGCAAAAGGTTCATCAAGTAAAAGTAAATGTGGGTTTGGTGCTAATGCTCTTGCAAAAGCTACTCTCTGTCTTTGACCTCCTGAAAGCTGACTTGGATAACGATTATCAAGACCTTCAAGACCGATTAACTTAATAAGTTCTTTTACTCTTTCTCTAATATACTTCTTACTTTTTTTCTGAATTTTCAGACCGAAAGCAATATTATCAAAAACAGTCATATATCTAAACAGTGCATAGTTTTGGAATACAAATCCTATACCTCTTTTACTTGCAGGAATATTGTTAACAACTTCACCGTCAATAATAATTTCACCACTGTCGGGATTTTCAAGTCCTGCAATCATACGAAGGATTGTAGTTTTGCCACTACCGGAAGGACCTAGTAAGCCGATAAGTTTGCCTTTTTCTATGCCGAAGTTTACATCACTTGATGCTTTGTAATCTCCATATGTTTTGTTAATATTCTTTAATTCAACATACATCTTATAGTTCCTTCTTTCCTCTATATTCTACAACACTTCTTATTACAAGTATTGCCACAGCCATTAGTACAAGTATTGCTGAAACTGCAAATGCCGGTACATACTTAAATTCGTTAAACAAAATTTCTACATGTAATGGTAGGGTGTTTGTTCTTCCTCGTAAGTGACCTGAAAGAACTGATACTGCACCAAATTCACCCATTGCTCTTGCTGCACAAAGTACAACACCATATAGGAATGCCCACTTAATATGAGGGAATGTAATCTTTCTAAAGATTGTAAAGCCATTAGCACCCATCAAAGCTGCTGCCTCTTCTTCATCACTGCCTTGTGACTCAAGAACAGGAATAAGCTCTCTAGAAATAAATGGGAATGTAACAAATACTGTTGCTAAAATAATACCCGGTACTGCAAAGATAACCTTAATATGCAATGCATCAAGTATTGGATAAATAGGACTTTGTCTACCGTATGTTAATACGAAAATCAAACCTGCAATAACAGGAGAAACTGTTACCGGTAAGTCAATTAATGTAGTTAAAATTTTCTTACCTTTAAACTGAAACTTAGTAATTGACCATGATGCAAAGATACCGAAAAGAGTATTTACAATTACTGCAATACCTGTTGCTTCAAGTGTTAAGACAATTGCATCTACTGTATATTTATCTGTTACTGCTTGGTAAAAGACTTTTATGCCATCTTTAAATGCCTCTGTCAGTACAGTAATCAAAGGTAGAATAAGCATAATTGCTATGAAAAGAAAGCTAACTCCAATAAGCACCCACTTAACTACTTTTGAGCCTTTTGAACTGTTTTCCATTTTATCTACCTCCCTTTAGAATTTTTGTGTTATGAATTTGAACTAGGTTAACTAAGAATAGTACTAAGAATGAAACTATCAGCATTACAAGTGCAATTGCAGTTGCTGACGAATAATCAAATTCTTGTAACTTTGACATAATAATAAGTGGTGTGATTTCTGTTTCAAATGGTTTATTACCGGCTATGAAAACTATGCTACCATATTCACCAAGGCATCTGCCAAATGCTAAACCAAAGCCTGTTAGCACTGATGGGAAAATTTCAGGAAAAATAATTTTCCAAAATATTTTTACTCTACTAGCACCAAGTACACCGGCTGCTTCTTCATAAGTTGAGTCCAGCTTTTCGAGAATAGGCTGAACTGCTCTTACTACAAATGGAATACCTATAAAAACTAAAGCTACTGTAATACCTACCTTTGTATAGGCAATACTGATACCAAACTTTGCAAAGAACTTACCTACCAAACCGTTATCGGCAGTTAAACTTGTTAATGCTATACCTGCTACTGCTGTAGGTAAAGCAAATGGTAATTCGATAATACCATCTAAAATTCTTTTACAAGGAAATTTATATCTTACTAAAACCCATGCTAAGATAACACCCATTACTGCATTAATAAGTGATGCTATGAAAGCAGTTATGAAACTGACTTTATAACTTGCTACAACTCTAGGAGCAGTAATTGTTGCAATAATTTCGCTAAAACTTAATTTTGAAGTATAAATAATTAGGGATGCAAGAGGTATCAGAACAACTAAACTCAGCATTGTTACTGTGACACCCATTGACAATCCAAAAAAAGGAATAACCCTTTTATTTGCCTTTTTCTTCATTTTGTTACACCCAATTCTCCGTTATTTCTTCTATACATTACTTTGCATAAATTTCATCAAAAATTCCACCGTCTGCAAAGTGCTTTTTCTGAACCTTTTCCCAACCACCAAAATCTTTGATAGTTACAAGTTTCATTGATAAATCGAACTTATCGCTAAATTCTTTTAGAATTTTCTTATTAGTAGGTCGGTAATAATTTTTACCGGCTATACGCTGAGCGTCATCACTGTAAAGATACTTTAAATATTCTGTAGCAACATTTCTTGTACCTCTGTCATCAACTACATCATCAACAACTGCTACTGATGGTTGAGCTAAAATACTAATACTTGGTGAAATAATTTCGTATTCATCCTTATAATCCTGTAATGAAAGGTAAGCCTCATTCTCCCAAGCTATAAGTACATCACCTTGACCGTTTTCTATAAATGAAGTTGTTGCACCTCTTGCACCTGAATCTAGAACTAAAACATTCTGATATAACTTTTTGATAAATTCTTTGACTTTGGTTTCATCACCGTTATACTTTTCATTTGCATAAGCCCATGCACCTAGGTAATTCCACCTTGCTCCACCTGATGTTTTAGGGTTAGGAGTAATCACTCCTACACCATTCTTTACTAAGTCATCCCAATCGTGAATGTTCTTAGGATTACCCTTACGAACTAGGAAAACTATTGTTGATGTATATGGTGCTGAGTCGTTCTTAAAGTTATTTACCCAACCTTTTTTAATTAAACCGGCATCCTGTATTGAATTTATATCATATTCAAGTGCTAAAGTTACCACATCAGCCTCCAGGCCGTTTGCAACTTCAAGGGCTTGTTTGCCTGAACCACCATGTGACTGAATAACCTCAACATCTTGCTGATGGGTTTTGTACCAATGTTTTGCAAAGATTTTGTTATATTCTTCGTAAAATTCTCTTGTAGGGTCATAAGACACATTTACAATAGACACTTCACCATTCTTTGCTTTTGATGAACTACAACCTGAAAAAACTACTGCTGAAGTGCATAGTAAAGTAATTACTAGAAGCAATGATATTAAGTTTTTTGATAATAATTTTTTCATTTTGTTCACCTCAATAATAATTTAATACATTACCTATCTGTTTAGTATGCTATATTGTATATTATATTATCACATCTCATAAATGTCAAGAAGTATTCCTATTATTTCGATATGTTTTGTGTATATTTGTAATATTGTATAATATGTGAAAATATCAATATAATAATTTGTAGTTATTGCTAATATTATAAACAAAAGAAAAGAACAGTAGGTTTTCTACTGTTCTTACGAGTTAAATATAATCTTGTAAAGTTTTTGAACCTTGAATAATATTTCTTTCTTCAAAGGTTTTGTTAATTGTGTTTAGCACTACCTTTTTGTTGCCACTCCATAAAGGAGCAACTAAAATCTTCTTATCCCCATCACCTGTAAGTCTATGGATTATAACATTCTTAGGAATTATAGAAACTGCATCACATAGAATGTCAATATACTGTTCCATAGTTAGGGCATTGAATTTACTGTCTTCATAATCTTTCAGTAAGTCTGTACCTTTTAGAATATGAAGTAATTGCAGTTTGATACCGTCAGAATATTTACAGGCAAAATCAACTGACCTAAGCATATCAAGTTTACTTTCATTAGGTAAACCTAAAATAATATGGGTAATAACTTCTATTCCTATATTTCTAAGTTTTGTTGCTGTATCAACATATACAGAATTTTCATATCCTCTACGGATATAATCAACTGAACTTTCTTTGATAGTTTGAAGTCCAAGTTCCACCCATACAGGCTTGATTTTATTTAGCTTTTCAAGTAACTTAAGTACATTATCATCTACACAATCAGGTCTTGTGGCTACTGACAAGGCTACAATATCCTTATGATTTAGAGCCTCAGTGAATTTACTTTCCAGCACATCTATTGGAGCATAGGTATTTGTAAAGGCTTGAAAATAAGCAATAAAACTATTGTCCTTTGTTTTACTTCTTACTCTCTCTTTGCCTTGTTCAATTTGCTGGGTTATAGAAAGGGATTTACTTGTTGCAAAGTCACCTGAACCCTTTGCAGAACAAAATATACAACCACCTGTAGAAATTTTACCGTCACGATTAGGACAAGTAAAACCACCGTCAATGGAAATCTTGTAAACTTTTTTGCCGAATTTATTACGCAAATAGTTGTTTAGAGAATTGTACCTCATCACTTGAAACTTTCACCTTTATCATTAAATACATCAAGTCTTGTAATACGATAAATTACATCATCACTATACTTTTCGTTATATGCATTAATAAATAATGTAGGGTTAATGTTGGTTGTACTACCGGCAGGTAAAAGCATATTACACTTAACACAATCATCTTCTTTAGCTACATTAACCTTTAAGATATGAGGTTTAATGTCAATTTCTTTCAAACCTTTTTTCTTAGTTTTCTTCATAACTAAAATTTCAGGTTGATTTAGAAGTTCCGTAAAGTTACTGTATAGAGTGTCTAGGTCAACTGTTTCAGGATACAAATTGATTTCAAAAAGAGCCTGAGCAATTTTACCGGCTTTCATAACAGGTTCTGTAACATCATAAACCTTGATGCCGGAAGGTAGGCAATTATTAAGGGCAGAAATAATTTCTTCCTTATTATAATCATCATCAAGTAGCTTAATATCCATTGTTTCCTTTACACCTTTAAATCCAAGAGAAAGTGGCAAAGCAAATGTTACAAATGGGTGTGGGTTAAAGCCCTCAGTATGCCAAATGTTAAGTTTGCTTTTGTGTAATGCACGCATTACAACTCGGTTAAGGTCAAGGTGACTTATATACTTACATTCATTATCTTTAGTAAACCAAATTCTAACGGGTTTCAAAACAAACACCTCCACCATAACGATTTGCACCACATTTACTACATTCTTGTCTACAGTTTGGTGTAGTTGTAGAACAATAAGCCTTGTGACATTCGTCAATTAAAAATTGCTTTTTGATACCATAATCAATATGGTCCCAAGGTAAAACTTCATCAAAACTTCTTCTACGATTAGCATAGAATGATGGGTCAATTCCACATTCTTCAAATAAATCCAGCCATTTCTGTAAGTCAAAACATTCATTCCAACCATCAAAGTGGAAACCTCTTTCACAAGCTAGTTTCATAGCTTTACAAAGTTTTCTGTCACCTCTGGCAAATACACCTTCTAGGAAGCTTGTATCGGCATCGTGGTAATTAAAATTAATTTTCTTACTTTCAATATGGTCAAGAATACTTTTCTGCTTTTCGTGAATTGTTGGGATAGTATCCTGTGGTTCCCATTGGAATGGAGTAAATGGCTTTGGTACAAAGCTGGATGCTGAAACTGTAACACTAACTGACTTACCCTTTGGTCTATCCTCAGTTTTGTAATATTCGTCAACAACCGTTTTGCCCAGTGCCGGAATAGCATTTACATCATCCATTGTTTCTGTTGGTAAACCAATCATAAAGTATAGCTTTACTCTTGTCCATCCACCTGAGAAAGCAGTTCTGCAAGTATTTAACAGTTCATCTTCTTTTACATTTTTGTTGATTGCATCTCTTAATCTTTGTGAACCGGCTTCCGGTGCAAAGGTTAAACCACTTTTACGAACTGTCTTAATTTTTGACATAATATCATCGGTAAAGCCATCAACTCTTAATGATGGTAAAGAGATACTGACTTGTTCATCAACTGACCATTTATTTAATTCGGTTAGTAGTGGAACAATCTGTGTATAGTCACTTGAACTAAGGGATGAAAGTGAAACTTCATCATAACCTGTATTGTTACATAGGTCATGGCACTGTTTGTTGATAGTTTCAGGTGACTTTTCTCTAACAGGTCTATAAAGGAAACCTGCTTGACAAAATCTACATCCACGAATACAACCTCTGAAAATTTCTTGCATTGCTCTATCGTGGACAATCTCAGTATTTGGCACAACAAAGTTATCAGGATAATAACATTCATCCATATTCATCATTAATCTTTTTTCAATTTTCTTTGGTGCACCATGGTTTGGTGTTACTGCTTTTACTGTACCGTCTTCGTTATAAGTTACATCATAAAGGGATGGCACATAACAACCCTTAATCTTAGATACTCTGATCAAGAATTCTTCTCTTGAAACATTTTCATCTCTACATTGACGGTAAAGCTCCATAACCTCCATATCAACCTCTTCACCTTCACCGATAAAGAAAATATCTATAAAATCTGCTATTGGTTCCGGATTACAAGCACATGGGCCACCTGCTACTACAATATTCTTTAGACCTAAGTTCATTCTGTCCTTTGAACAAATCGGAATATTACCTAGCTTTAGCATATTAAGAACATTTGTAAATGATAGTTCGTACTGCAAAGTAAAACCGATAAAGTCAAAGTTAGATAGTGGGTCACCACTTTCAAGTGCATACAGTGGAATGTTATGTTCTTTCATAACATCTTCCATATCAATCCATGGTGCAAAAACTCTTTCACACCAAATATATGGCACACTGTTAAACTGGCTGTAAAGAATTTTCATTCCTAAATGGGACATACCTACTTCGTAAGTATCGGGAAAACAAAATGCAAATCGTACATCTACATCTTCCTTATTTTTTACAACTGCATTAAGTTCACCACCAACATATTTTGCCGGTTTCTGAACTTTTAATAAATATTTTTCTACTTCCTTATTAATCATAGTTACCTCTTGAAATAGCCTTTCTGTTGTAGATAGGTGTTAGGAATAAATACACACCTAAAAGTAAGAAAGAAAAATTATATCCTGTATTAAATAAAACTATTATACCTAAAGTGAAAATAGGTATTGCAAAAATCACTGTAAGTATATTTAAAATTATAACAGATTTTTCTTCAGAAATAAACTTATTTAATATAATATTTATTGCCTGTCCCCCATCTAATGTGGAAACAGGCAATAAGTTGAAAATTCCTATAAATAAATTTGCTAAGGCAAATAGCTTTATTGTTCTTATAAAGAATAAAAATAATATAAGGTTAAAAGCCACACCACTAAGGGTAATGATAAGTTCTTTACTAAAACTAACATAATAGTTAGACTTTATCTTTATATCAAATAATGAAAATTCTATTCTATCTACCTTTTGCTTTAAAACCAAAATGGCAAGAAGATGTCCTATCTCATGAAAGAATGAAGACAAAAAGCAACAGAAAATCCCACCACTTTTATCAAATATAAGGACTATAGTAAGTAAAGCAAAATAGTAAAATTGAAAAGAAATTTCTACACCTAAAAACCTTTTAACCATTATTTACAAAATAATCATTAAGGTTATTACCGTCAACAACCAATGAGTCGTTAATCATATCATTGACACTACTCATAATATTGCTGAAAAGGTCAGGTACATAAGTTCTGGAACAATAAAGGAAAATGCCAAGAAGAATACATATAATCAGCTGACACAAAATAACAGTTGGCAGTGGTTTTTTCTTTTTTTCGGAAAAAACTTTTTCTTCACTACAAAATTCGTCATTATTCTTGTAGTCCTCGGGATTATAATATTCTCTGTTAGTGGTTTCTAAGAATTCTTTGTCATAAGTAATTTCATCATTTCTATCGTACTGCATATTATCACCACTAAAATATATGCAGTAAAAGGTTAATTATTCCTTGTGGTCAAGTCTTTTAAAGTCACCCTTTACAAGAGTGATAAAGAAGATAATACCAACAATAAGTGAACCGATTTCAGCTAATGGGAAAGCATACCACATATCCTTTAGGCTGATACTTGATAGGAAGTAAGCAATAGGAACAATTAAACATAACTGACGAAGTAGTGACATAATAAGACTTCTGACACCCTTACCTACTGCCTGGAATACACCTGAGAATACAATACCAAGTGCTGCAGGAATAAAGCATAGAGAGATAATTCTCAAAGCTACTGTACCAATATCAAGCATTTCTTCTGTTGGGTTAAATAGACCTAATAATACATCCGGAACAATTTGGAATACAATAAAACCGGCAGTCATAATAATTACTGCAAAGAGAATCGCCCACTTAATAGCACTGTACATTCTCTTTTTATCTCTAGCACCGTAGTTAAAACCGATAATAGGTGTTGAACCTTGGTTTAGACCGAATACAGGCATAAATACAAACGACTGAAGTTTGAAGTAAACACCAAATACATTTGTTGCTGCATTCTTAGCTGCTACTGTGTCATGAGCCAATGAGATAATAAAGTTAATACCCATAACCATAAATGAACCGATAGCTTGCATAACCATTGCAGGTAAAGCAACTACATAAATGTTCTTTACTGTTTCTGCCTTAAATCTAAATCCTTTAACATGGATTTTTACAAGTTGTTTCTTTCCAAATAAGAAGAATAAGCAAAGAGCAGCACTAATATGCTGAGCAATAATTGTTGCAATAGCAGCACCGGCTACACCTAAGTCAAATGTGTAAATAAAGATTGGGTCAAGGATAATATTGACAATTGCACCTGTTAACTGACTAAGCATTGGCATTATCATATTACCTGTTGACTGCAATACCTTTTCAAGCATACAAGTGATATTTGAACCTAATGAACCAATAAGTACAATTCTGATATAGGCTACACTGGCATCCATAATAGCTTGGTCATTTGTATATAGTGAGATAAATGGTTTTGCAAGAAATATACCAATAAGAACAAATATAAACCAGTCAATAAATGTTAAGAAAAATCCATGAGTTGCTGCTGAGTCAGCTTGTTCTTGATGTTTTGCACCAAGTCTTCTGGCTATTAGTGAGTTAACACCAACACCTGAACCAACTGCTACAGAAATAAGAATCATCTGTAACGGATAAGCAATATTAACAGAAAGTAGTGAGTCATTACCGGTTAAAATACTATTGCTATAGTTACTAACAAACATACTATCAACAATGTTGTATAGTGCCTGAATAAGCATACTAAACATAGCAGGTAAACTCATACCTAAAATAAGTTTGAACATTGGGGCAGTACCCATTTTGTTTTGTTTAGTTCCTTCCATTTTTCATTTCCTTTCTTTTTTTATATAGTAAGTAAATCAAAATCAACAAGGTGGATATTATTATACCTGTAACTGCACCTGAAAAATCAAGTAGCACATCTGTTACTTGTCCACTTCTACCGGGTACATTAAGTTGTATTGTTTCGTCAATTACTGCTGTAAAAAGAGTAACAAACAATTTTATGAAAATTCCACCGGTTGGTTTCTTGAAGAAAGAATATACAGTAAAAGAGGTTACAAACCCAAGAACTGAATATTCCGTAAAGTGTGCCAATTTCCTGACAATATGGTCTGTTAACTGAAAAGGTATTAAATTAGTTAGCCAGTCAGTAACTGCACCTGACTCCTCAGCACTGAGAGTTGCCGGGGTTAATGAATGCATAAAAATAAAAGCAACAACACATAAAGTCATAATTATGAGTATAATTGCTTTTAATTTATCTTTTTTGCTCATATGTAAAGATATCATAGCACACTCCTTCACAATACACTATTATTTTACAAAGATTTAACAAGAAAGTCAATGAAATCTATTGATAAATTGAATAAATTAATATATAATATTTTAGTAATAATGACCGATAGGAGAATGTTATGGAATCATTTATTAATATGTTAAACGATACGCTACATATGAACGGACAGTTGTTCTGTTTCTTAGTATCATTGTTTCCTATTTTGGAACTTCGTGGTGGACTGATTGCTGCTGCTCTATGTAAAGTACCACTATGGCAAGCATTGCCAATTTGTATTGTTGGTAACTTCTTACCAATCCCATTCGTAGTACTGTTTATTGAAAAGCTACTAAAGTTCTTGAGAAAAACTAAGTTAAGTCCTGTTGTTAAGTTTGTTGACTTCTTAGAGAATAAAGCAAACACAAGTGCTCCAAAAATTATGAAGTACAAAACCTTCGGTCTTACAGTATTTATCGGTATTCCACTTCCTGTAACAGGTGCTTGGACAGGTGGTCTTGTAGCCGGTTTATTTAATTTTAGTTTAAAGCAAACATTTATTGCTACTATTTTGGGACTATGTATGTCAGCAACTATTATGACAATTATCACTTACGGTATTCCTTACATTGTAACAACATTTAACATTCCAACAAGTGTTGTTGTAGCTGCTCTTTGTGGTATTGTTGCAGTAGTAATTGGTATCTTTGTTGTAAGACATATTCTAAAGAAGAAAAAGGCAAAATAAAATTATATTAAAATATTAAAATTTTAGATAGTGGGAGCAATCCCACTATTGTTTTTTATGAGGAAATATATGAAGTATGATGTTGTAATAATCGGTGGTGGTGCATCAGGTATTGTAGCAGCTATTGAAGCTAGAAAGCAATACGAAAATGTTGCCATTATTGAAAAGGAAAGTAGAATCGGCAAGAAAATTTTAGCTACAGGTAACGGTAAATGCAATATGACAAATATAGGTGCTAAAATTAAAGATTATCACGGTAGCTTTAGCTATGGAATTAAAAATTTATTTTCTGAATATTCTCCAAAATATATAGTAAATTATTTTAACAGTATGGGTTTATATACCTTTGCAGATAATTGTGGCAGAGTTTATCCTAAATGTAAACAAGCCTCAGCAGTTTTGGATATTCTTAGAAACAGACTTTATCAAGAGGATATTGAAATATATACAGACTGTAGCGTAACTGACATTTCAGTTGGTGAGACTTTTGAAATTAAGACTAATTTATATAAATTCAGTTGTGACAAATTAATTATTGCTACAGGTGGCAAAAGCAGTCCTAACCTTGGTAGTGACGGTAGTATGTATTCACTTGTAGAAAACTTAGGCCACACTATTACCAAGCTAAAACCTGCACTTTGCCCTATTAATGTTAAGTCTGATATTCTAAAAACTATCAAAGGTGTTAGAGCTGACGGTAAAGTATCTGTTATGAAAAAAGGTAAAGTAGTTAAAAGTGACAGTGGTGAAATTCAGTTTACAGGTGAAAGTATTTCAGGTATTTGTGCATTTAATCTTAGTTATCTTGACTATGATACAGTAAGAGTTTCCTTAATGCCTGACTACAGTAAAAATGAAATTATTGATATATTAAAAGAAAGAAGAACTTTGTTTAAAGACAACAGTATTGAGGACTTTTTCCTTGGTATGTTTAACAATAAACTTTCTGTTGCATTATTAAAGGTTGGAAAAATGGGTTCTTTCAACAGAAAGTGTAATGATATTTCTAAAAAAGAAATTGAAAATCTTGCAGGAATAATAAATGAATTTGACTTTGTTACTACCGGTAAAAATGATTATTCAAAAAGTCAGGTTACCTGTGGTGGTGTATCAGGTAAAGAAATTAACACTAATACTCTGGAAAGTCTATATATTCCTAACCTATATTTTTGTGGTGAGATTATTGACATTGATGGCATTTGTGGTGGATACAATTTACAATTTGCTTTTGCCTCAGGAATGAAAGCCGGTGCTTTAGAATGATAAGAATAAATAATTTACGATTATCTCCTAATTACAAGGAAGATGAGTTGATTAAAAAAATAGTTAAGGAACTTAACTGTAAGAAAGATGAAATAGTTAGCTATGAACTTTTCAAGTTATCTATTGATGCCAGAAAGAAAAGTGATGTTCATTTCCTAGCTACTGTTGATGTTAAGGTTAAGAATGAAAATTCTACACTAAAAAGAACTAAAAGCAAAAAAGTTTCTGAAAGTAAAATCTACAAATACGAACAACCTATTTGCAAAAATAACAGTAGCAACACAGTTGTTGTTGGTGCAGGTCCTGCCGGATTATTTGCAAGTTTAATACTTGCAAGGTCAGGTGCTAAGGTAACTTTGATTGAAAGAGGTATGGACATTTACACTAGAACAAATGATGTTGATACATTTTGGAATGGTGGTAAATTAAACACTAATTCAAATGTACAATTTGGTGAAGGTGGTGCAGGTGCATTTTCTGACGGTAAGTTAACTACCGGTACTAAGGACAAGAGAGTTAGAAAGTTATTTGCAGAATTTGTCAGTCATGGTGCACCTAAAGACATTATGTACAATGCTAAGCCACACATTGGTACTGACAAATTAAAACCTACTATTAAAAACATTAGAGAAGAAATTAAGTCACTTGGTGGCAAAGTATTATTTGGAACTTGTTTAAGTAAAATTAATCTTAAAGACAACAAGGTTAAGTCAATTATTGCTACAAGTAATGGTCAAGAAAAAGAAATTTTCTGCGACAATATTATTCTTGCAATCGGTCATTCAGCTAGAGATACCTTTAGGATGATTAAGGATATGAACCTTTCTATTGAGGCAAAGCCTTTTGCAGTAGGTGCAAGAATTGAGCATTTACAAGAAAAAATTGACATTGCACAATACGGTGAATTTGCAAAATGCAAAAAGCTGACACCATCAGTATATAAGCTAAACAGTCACCTTGAAAACGGTAGAGGTGTTTATACATTTTGTATGTGTCCAGGTGGTTTGGTTGTACCGGCACAAAGTACAGAAGAAACTGTTGTTACCAACGGTATGAGTTATTATGCCAGAGATGAAGTAAATTCTAACTCTGCTCTACTTGTTGGTGTTAATCCAAATGACTTTGGTGATGATGTACTTTCCGGAATGTACTTTCAAGAAGAAATTGAGAGAAAGGCATTTTTAGTTGGTGGCAGTGACTACAAAGCACCTGTACAAAAGGTTGGAGACTTTCTCAACAATAAAGTTAGTGATAACTTTGGTGAAGTATTGCCATCATATAAAATCGGTACAAAGTTCTGTAAAATGGATGATGTACTACCGGAATTTATCACTAATTCAATGAGAAGTGGCATTATACAGATGGATAAAAGGCTCAAAGGTTTTGCTGACAATGATGCATTATTAACCGGTGTTGAGTCAAGAAGTTCATCACCTATCAGAATTCTTCGTGATAAAGAAAGCCTTGAAAGTGTTAGTGTTGAGGGACTTTATCCTTGTGGTGAAGGTGCAGGTTATGCCGGTGGTATTGTTTCTGCCGGTGTTGATGGCATCAAATGTGCTGAAAAGATTATTGAAAAGTTGAATAGGTGATTTTGATTTTATTGTGGTGAGTTGTAATTAGCACTATAAATTAGGGTTTGTGGGGTTGATTATGTAATGTAGATAAATTAGATAATAACCGATTAATTCATCTAATTTATAGTTTTTCCCTCCTTCAGTCATTCTTTAAAAGGTGAATTGCTCTGCAATTCACGAATGACAGCTCCCTCGTCTGAGGGAGCCAAGCGTAATATGTACAAATTTACAAGTTTGTACATAATTAAAAAATTGTACAGACCTTGTTGCCTCCCTCGCTGAGGGAGGTGGCTTTGCGTATGCAAAGACGGAAGGAGTGATTGGAATTGTAAATTCATTTACAATTCCATATTTGCTGAAACTATCAAATAGCACCACAAACCCAAATTTATCAAACTTATCTTATCCAACAAACAAATTAAAATCCAAAAATCAACTCACAATCATGGAAAAATAGTGATAATAAAAGTTTATTTTAAACTTGATGTAGAAATAAATTTTAATAACAGGTGTTTCCCTATACATATTTTATAAAATATTGTAAAGGATAATATTTTCATTGATATTGACCCTATATAATGTTATAATATACGGTGATGATATTGTGATTTATTATTATTTTCAAGGATATTTATTATGGAACAAAACAAAAAAATTGAAAAAGAAGATCAGAGTGCTTTTAGCATAAAAAAACAGATAATTTACATTGTTGTTTTTGTAGCACTAATTGCACTGACTTTCTATGCTATTGTTAGTCAAAATGAAAATTTAACGGTAGAAGGTTTTTTGGATTACACTTTCAGCCTAAAGATTGGTTGGCTGATTGCAGCAGTAATGTGTGTATTTATGTTTATCCTGCTTGAAGGTTTAAGTATTAGATACATAGCAGCAAAGTTGGGATATAAACGAGGGTATTACCAAAGTTTTATTTACTCGGCAGCAGATATTTACTTCTCAGCAATTACACCATCAGCTTCCGGTGGACAACCTGCTTCAGCTTTCTTTATGGTAAAGGACAAAATTCCAATGTCAGTTACCACCATTACATTGATACTTAATGTTATGCAATATACTGCCTCATTGTCGGTAATTGCAGCAGCTTGTTTTATTTTAAGACCGGAATATTTCTTTATCTTTGATTCTTGGTCAAAGCTATTGATTATTTTAGGTATTGTTTTTCAGTTACTGTTGACAGTATTTTTTGCTTTACTTATTTTCTTCCCAAACATTATCAAAAAGAGTTGTGAGGGTGTTATTAACTTACTTTTCAGAATTCATCTTTTGAGAAAGAGAAGAAGAAAGCTAAACAAGTTATATCAGATGATGGATGAATATCAGGAATGTGCAAAAATCATTAAGGAAAGCCCTGCAATGATTGGTGTTGCATTCTTGCTAAACCTAATTCAGAGAGTTTCTGTTGTGGCAGTTACTTATTGCGTTTATATGGGTAGTGGACAAACCGGTCACTCATTTATAGATATTATGACAGTTCAAGGATATGTGCTTATCGGTAGTAACAGTTTGCCTGTACCGGGTGCTGTTGGTATTGCCGACTACTTATTCTTTGACGGATTTAGAAACATATTTGCAGACCCTGCAAATGGAGAAATTCTAAGCAGAGGACTTTCATTCTATGTTTGTATTATAGTCTGTGGTGGACTTACTCTTGCCCATCACGCAAGATTTATTATTAAGAGTAAAAGGAAAAAGGGTGCTTAATATGCTAGGTTTTTATAATTATACTGTTATCCTTACATACCTTTCATTATGTTCAGCAGTAACAGGTATCTTTGTAGGTGTATCAGGAACAGGTCATCCGTTTATTGCTACAACTTGCCTTATGGTTTGTGGTTTTCTTGATGCATTTGACGGTATTGTTGCTCGTTCAAAGAAGGACAGAACAGAACAAGAAAAGAAGTTTGGTATTCAGATTGACTCATTAGTTGACCTTGTAGCCTTTGGTGTATTGCCTTGTGCTATCGGTTATTCTTGTTACACAAGTCACTACTTAAATTCATTTAGGCTAAGTGACAAGTGGCACTTTATGAAACCACTTGCTAACTGCAAAATTACAATTTTCTTTATTGTATTTGCACTATTTGTTTTAGCAGCACTTATCAGACTGGCATACTTTAATGTTATGGAAGAGGAAAGACAGAACAAAACTGATGAAAAGCGTAAGTACTATCTTGGATTACCTGTTACATCATCTTGCTTAATCTTCCCAACAATTATGCTTATTCAGTATATCGTTGGCAAAGGATTTGACATTTCACCGTTTTATGTAGTTGCAATGCTAATTGTAGCATTCCTATATGTTAGCAAAATCAAAATCAAAAAACCGGGACTAAAGATTATTATGATTATGGTTGCTATCGGTGCAGTTGAATTTGGATTTTTACTATTCTTTAGGTTTATGTATGGACACTAATAAAACAATTGATTTAAACAATTTAAAACAAGACAAGTCGTTAACATTCCTTTACAAAAACATTTTCGGCAGAATAATCTTAAAGGTGATTACTCTGCCTTTTGTTTCAGCAATTGTGGGAAAGTATATGAGCAGTTCCTTGTCAAAGGGTAGAATTGAGAAATTCATAACCCAAAACAATATTAATATGGATGAATATGAAAAGGCTGACTACAAGTCCTTTAATGAATTTTTCACAAGAAAAATTAAGGCAGAGAAAAGACCTTTTCCAACTGACAGAAGCTTATTTTTCTCACCATGTGACGGTAAGTTAAGTGCATATAAAATTAAAGATAACACTGTATTGCCGGTTAAGGGTAGCTATTATACAATTAATCATCTGCTATGTAATAGCAGACTTGCAAAAAAATACAGGGAAGGCTACTGCCTAGTGTTTAGACTTGCAGTTGATGACTACCACAGATATGCATTTGTTGATGATGGCATACAAGAAAAGTCTGTTAAAATCAAAGGAATACTACACACAGTTCAGCCTATTGCACTAAATAAGTACCCTGTATTTGTGCAAAATAGCAGAGAATATGCAATGATGCACACAGAAAACTTCGGTGATATAGTTCAGGTTGAAGTAGGTGCATTGATGGTTGGTAAAATCAAGAACCACATTTCTTCCGGTAAAATAGAAAGATGTAAAGAAAAGGGAATGTTCCTTTTCGGTGGTTCAACAATCATCCTTCTATGTGACAAAGATGCAGTTGAAATTGATAAAACTTTCTTTACAAACACTGATAACAACAAAGAAACCATTGTAAAAATGGGACAGGTGCTAGGTAAGAAAATATGAGCAGTTTTCCTTATTTAGTGGCTTTTATAGTATGGATTTTACTTGCTATTTTCTACATTCATATAAAACGCCAAAGCAAAATTATTAAGAAAAGTCAAGAAAATAACGCAACATATATAACACCAAAGGTTTACCTAAAATTACACTCAGATAATGTAATTTCTTCCCTTTACAAGAAAGACAAGCTGATTGCTGATGATGTGCTGGAAGTATACGAAAATATTTTTACAACACATTTTGTCACAATTTTCGGAATGATAACCTATAACCACATTACAGGAAAATTCAAAAAGGAAGAAAATAAAAACAAGTAAAAAAGAGGTTGCATTAAGCAACCTCTGATTTTTTATAATCAACTGCAAAAGCAATTTGATTAACCTATCTTTACAAATTTAAATCCATTCTGCTTTGCGTATTTTTCACCGGCAGAACCTTTATAACCACGAATTGTAAAACCTTTTACTTTAACATATTCTGGTTCGTAATACTCGCCATGACAGTAACCTAAAGAATTCTTACCAATTCTCTTTACTGTTTTAGGAATAGTTACTGTCTTAAGTTTTGGACAATCAACAAATTCATAAGCATAGATAGTTTTTACATTGCTAGGAATATAAATATAGTTAAGGTTCTTACACTCACTAAATACATTGTTACCTTTAACTACAGGAACCTGTAAGGATTTTAGCTTATTAAGTTCAGAGAAAGCACCGTAGCCTATTGACAATTTTTTGTTTGAATTGATTGTCAATTTACTAACAGATTTACAACCGGCAAAAGCCATTCTGTTAATAGTAGTTATATTTATAGGAATGTTAATAGAAGATAGCTTTTCACAATTCAGAAAAGCTATTTTTTCTATCTTTTTAACATCTTTAGAAAATGTAACTTTCTTCAAATATCTTTGATATGCAAAGCTTAATTCACCGATAGTATTAACTTTCTTAGGAATTGTGATTTGTGTTGCTTTTTTGCCATTTGGATAAGCAACTATCTTTGTTTTATTCTTGTTATAAAGAACACCATCCCTACTACTGAAATACTTATTATTTCTTGAAACCTTAAATTCTTTTAAGTTCCTATTGTTGAGGGTAGGTACTTCATCAAACTTTTTAAGGCTTTTTCCTACAGTTAAGGATTGTAATGTATCCGGAAATACACCTATTCCTATTGATTCAATGTGTGATGGAATGGTGTAGGCTTTCATTGCTTTACAATCTTCAAAAAAACAGTTAGGAATCTTTGTGATACCTTTTCCTATAGTAACTTTCTCTAATTTTTTAGCACCATATAAAGGTAACTGAACAAATTTCTTAACACTGTTAGGGAATGAAAGAGACTTCACATTTCTATTGTAACGGAGAATATTATTGCCTATTTCCGTTACTGTATTGTTGTCCAATTTACTTGGTACAACAACTGTTGTATTTTTGCCAATATAAGCAGTAACTCTGGCTTTATTGCCACCTAATTTAATATATTCAAAGTTATTTGCTTTATAGATTGTTGCACCACTTGCAGTTGGTATAATGGCTATAATAGATATAGCCATTACCAATGTTAACATTATAGCTAATAATTTTTTCATAAAATCGACCTCCTAATTACTTGTTAACAATATTACCGTCGCTATCTACTATCTTAGGGAAAGAAGTACAAATTTTCCATTCGTTCTCTTCTAAAATGTCCGAACTGTTTAATTTTTTTAATTTAATCAAAACACTCAGCTCGATTATATATTTTTTGATTGTATTAAACTAATTTTCGCATTGGACTACCCTCTCATATAATTATTGTGTATTTCGCATAATAATTATAATATATTTACAATTAAACTAGCTATCTTTAATAAGAGAATAACATATAATGTTATAAAGTTCAATATTTTTGTTGTAAAAAATAGTAAACAAAATTTACTGTTCATATTTGGTTAAATTATACATATGATTACTGTAATTAAATAATATGCCTTCTATATATAACACAAATTACAGTTGCAAAAGGTTACATAATTTTTGAAGATTTTTATATTTGGTAATAATGCACAAAGAAAGGTGTCTATATATAGCAAAAACCCACTATGGAAATCCATAGTGGGTTAAATTGTACTTATTTAATAGAAGTTATATTACTATCTCCTATTACTTATCTTCCTTTGGTTCAGCAAGATATTCTAGGTGTTCAAACTTCTTAGCTGCAATTTCTTCAGCTTCTGTAAATAGTTTTTCAGCCTTTTCAGGGTTACTTCTCTGTAGAGCGTTGTAACGAACTTCGCCCATGATAAAGTCCTTATAAGGAATTGTAGGAGCCTTACAGTCAAGCATAAATGGATTCTTGCCTTCATGAGCTAGTCTTGGGTCATATCTAAAGATATTCCAATAACCTGCGTCAACAGCCTTCTTTTCTTCTAGCTGAGCAATACCCATACCACCCTTAATACCATGGTTGATACATGGAGCATAGCAGATGATTAGTGATGGGCCGTTGTATGATTCAGCTTCCTTAAATGCCTTTAGACACTGAGCATAGTTAGCACCCATAGCTACCTGAGCAGTATATACATAACCGTAGCTCATTGCAATAGCAGCAAGGTCTTTCTTCTTAGTTGTCTTACCACCGGCAGCAAACTGAGCAATAGCACCGATTGGAGATGCCTTAGATGCCTGACCACCTGTGTTAGAGTAAACTTCTGTATCAAATACAACAATGTTTACATTTTTGCCTGATGCGATAACATGGTCAAGACCACCGAAACCGATGTCATAAGCCCAACCGTCACCACCGAAGATCCACATAGATTTCTTTGATAGAGAATCTTTTTCTGCAAGAGTCTTGTCGATAGTATCCTTTAGTTCACCCTCAGCAGATGTAGCTTCAAGAGCAGAGATAAGAGCATCTGTAGCAACTCTTGACTTACCTGAGTCAGTAAGTGTAGCCTTGTATTCGCTGATAGCTTCCTTTAGAGCTTCATCAGCAGTTAGTTCATTAATCTTGTCAACATAGCCAACTAGTCTATCCTTGATAGCCTTCTGACCTAATGTCATACCAAAACCAAATTCTGCGTTATCTTCAAATAGAGAGTTGTGCCATGCTGGACCAAATCCCTTCTTGTTAACTGTATATGGAGTTGCAGGAGCAGAACCACCCCAGATTGAAGAACAACCTGTTGCATTAGCGATGAACATTCTGTCACCGAATAGCTGAGTAGCTAGCTTAGCATAAGGAGTTTCACCACAACCTGCACAAGCACCTGAGAATTCAAGTAGTGGCTGTTTGAACTGAGCACTCTTAACTGTCTTATCAGTAGCAATTTCAGGCTTATCGGAAGTCTTGATAGCATAATCAAATACTTCCTGCATAGGTCTCTGTGAGTCAATAGATTTCATTACAAGAGCCTTGTTGTCAGGTTTCTTGTTACCTAGACAAGACTGAACACAAGCACCACAACCTGTACAGTCAAGTGTTGAAATAGCCATAACGAACTTCATACCGTTAGCTGGCTTCATATCAGCAGACTTTGTCTGCTTTGGAGCATTTGCTAATTCTTCTTCTGTCATAGCGATTGGACGGATAACTGCGTGAGGACAAACCATTGAACAGATATTACACTGTACACAAGCTGTTGGGTTCCATTCAGGAACATCAACTGCAATGCCTCTCTTTTCATATGCAGCAGAACCCTGAGGAGCTTCACCGTCAACATAATCCATAAATGATGAAACAGGTAGCTTGTTACCCTTGTAAGCATTTACAGGGTTTAGGATACCGTTTACATACTTAACAACTTCTTCTCTGCCTTCTGTTACTGTGTGATCAACAGAATCGTCAACACAATTTGACCATTCAGCAGGTACTTCAACCTTTACAAAGTTTTCCATACCCATATCAATAGCCTTATGGTTCATATCAACAATTGCCTGACCCTTCTTGCTATAAGACTTAGTAGCAGCATCCTTTAGATACTGTTTTGCATCTTCAGCAGGGATAATGTCAGCAATTTTGAAGAAAGCAGACTGTAGAATTGTGTTAATTCTTGTGCCTAGACCGATTTCTTTACCTAGCTTAATACCGTCGATTGTGTAGAAGTTAATGTGCTTATCAGCTAACTGCTTCTTCATCTTTGCAGGTAGTCTGTGGTCAAGCTCTTCACCGGACCATGGACAGTTAAGTAGGAATGAACCGCCTTCTTTTAGGTCTTCAACAATTTCATACTTGTCAACATATGATGGGTTGTGACAAGCAACAAAGTCAGCCTTTGAAATATAGTAAGTAGATTTGATTGGCTTATGACCAAATCTTAAGTGAGATACTGTTAAGCCACCGGATTTCTTTGAGTCATATGCAAAGTAACCTTGAGCGTACATATCAGTATGGTCACCGATAATCTTGATTGAGTTTTTATTAGCACCTACAGTACCGTCAGCACCAAGACCCCAGAACTTACAAGAAGTTGTACCTGCAGGAGTTGTGTCAGGGTTTTCAACGATAGGTAGTGATAGGTTTGTAACATCATCAACGATGCCGATTGTAAATCTCTTCTTAGGTGTAGCTGATTCAGCATTTCTGTAAACAGCAACAATGTCACCAGGTGTTGTATCCTTAGAACCTAGACCGTAACGACCTGTATAAACAGAAACATTAGCAAATTCTGATGCGTTAATAGCAGCAAGAACATCTAGGTATAGAGGTTCACCGATTGAACCCGGTTCCTTAGTTCTGTCAAGAACTGAAAGAGTCTTAACTGTCTTTGGTAGTTCTGATAGCATATAGTCAGCTACGAATGGTCTGTATAGATGAACCTTTAGTAGGCCAACCTTTTCGCCTGCTGCATTTAGGTAATCAACAACTTCTTCAGTTGCGTCACAAACAGAACCCATTGCAACAATAACATGTTCTGCATCTTTAGCACCATAGTAGTTAAATGGCTTATAGTCAGTACCAAGCTTAGTGTTAACCTTGTTCATATATTCAACAACTACTTCTGGAATAGCGTCATAATACTTGTTACAAGCTTCTCTAGCCTGGAAGAAAATATCATCGTTCTGAGCAGTACCACGGATATGTGGATGTTCAGGATTTAGGGAACGCTTTCTGAAAGCTTCAACAGCATCCCAGTCTAGCATATCACCTAGGTCTTCATAATCCCAATATTCAATCTTCTGAATTTCGTGAGATGTACGGAAACCATCAAAGAAATGTAGGAAAGGAACTCTGCCCTTAATAGCTGCTAGGTGAGCAACTGCTGCTAAATCCATAACTTCCTGTGGGTTGTTAGAACATAGCATTGCGTAACCTGTCTGACGACAAGCATAAATATCAGAGTGGTCACCAAAGATTGATAGTGCGTGACTTGTTAATGCACGAGCTGATACATGGATAACTGATGGTAAAAGTTCACCGGCAATCTTGTACATATTAGGAATCATTAGTAGTAGACCCTGTGAAGCTGTATATGTTGTAGTTAAAGCACCGGCAGTTAGTGAACCGTGAACTGCACCTGCAGCACCACCTTCACTCTGCATTTCTGTAACCTGAACTTCTCTGCCAAATAGATTCTTTCTGCCAGCAGTAGCATACTTATCTGTTTCATCAGCCATTACAGAAGATGGTGTGATTGGATAGATAGCTGCAACATCAGTAAAAGCATAGGAAACGTGAGCTGCTGCACTATTACCATCCATGGTTTTCATTTTTCTTGCCATTGGATTTTTCCTCCTTAATATATATTGCTTCTCCAAAACCCTAACGGAGTAGCAAAAATCAACAAAATTATTAAAATACTCGATACCTATTGTATCAAGATTATACTATCACTTTTTTGGGAAAAAGTAAAGTAAAATAATAGATTTAATTTGACAAATATTAGATTTTTTTGTACACTCATATAATAGGAATAATTATGTAAATATTTCATCTAACTGAAAGGATTGATTTATAAATGCCAGAAGATTCGGGCAGTCCAAAAAGGTCTTTCTTAGGAAAAATTTTCAAAACAAAGTCTAAGGCTTTGGAAGAACAAAAGACAGAAGAAGAAATTCTCAGCCTTGTTGAAGAAGGTAGAGAAAAAGGCTACTTCAAGGACGAAACAGAAAATTTCATAAAAAATGTTTTTGATTTTGATGATACTACTGCATCGGAGATTATGACTCATCGTACAGAGATTACTGCTGTAGAGGATACTTTATCTTTAAAGGAAATTGTGGATATAGCAATTGAAAGTGGTCATTCTCGTATTCCGGTATATCACGAAGATATAGACAACATTGTTGGTATCCTTTATGTTAAGGATTTACTGAAATATGTATGTGAGGAAGTTCCAAGTGACTTCAAAATCACAGATTTAACAAGAACAGTTCCTTGTGTACCCAGAAGCAAGAACCTAAGTAGGCTTTTTGCTGAAATGACAAAGAAGAAAATTCAACTTGCAATTGTTGTTGATGAGTATGGTGGTACAGAGGGTATCATTTCTATTGAAGATTTGGTTGAGGATATTATGGGTAATATCCAAGACGAGTATGACAATGAGGATGAAGAAAGTCACAAGTTAAGTGAAAACAAGTTTACAGTTGACGGTGCAATGACACTTGATGATGTTAGTGAACTTATTGATTATGAATTTCCGGAAACCGACTGTGACACTATTGCCGGATTTATTCTTGAACATACAGGAAAAATCCCAACAGAAGGTGAACATCCTGTTGTATATGAAGGGGACTTAAAATTAACTGTTCTTCAAGTTGAGGAAAGAAGAATAGCTAAAATTTTAATAGAAAAGAACATTAATGAAAATAAGGGGTAACATTGAATGAAATCATTTTCAAAAAATGATACATTAGTCATTAGGGGCATAGCCATCACAATGCTAATGTTTCATCACAATTTTAGGTTAGAGTCTGTTTTTAAGGGAATGTCATTCAGCTTCTTTCCGTTTAGTCAAAGTTCAGTAGTTATTTTCTGTAATTTTCTAAAGATTTGTGTTGGTATGTTTGCTTTCTTAAGTGCATACGGACTTACACTTTCTCTGAGAAAATATGACAACAATTCACTGCTAAACTCCAGACAGTATTCCCATTTTATCAGCAACAAGCTATTAAATTTAATGTGGGGCTTTTGGTTCATTTTTATTTTGTCAGAAATTTTATGTGCAATAATTGCACCAAGTTACACAATGGATTATTTTGCTAATGGTGGAGTCAGAGGTATATTAAACATATTTATTGACTTCTTAGGACTTGCAAAACTTGTTGGTACTACCAGCCTAAACGGTACTTGGTGGTATATGTCACTGGCAATTCTGATTATTCTTTTTGTTCCGTTTATGGTTAAACTTTGCAAGAAGTTCAATGCTTTTGCATCAATTGCTTTTCTAGTGATTATCCCAAGACTTATTTATGTGACAGTACCTTTACATTTAGGTCAAACATCAAATCTATTTAGATTTATGTTACCTACATTATTGGGTGTTTTAGCTGCACAAAACAATTGGCTTGCAAGATTAAAGTCCTTTACAATTACTAACAATAAGGTACTAAGCAAAATAATTAAGTTTGTTGTTTTAACAGCCGGTTTAGTTGTTCTGTATATTATTAGAATAAAGACTGACGGTAAGTATGCAAACTATATTTTTGAAATTCGTGATGGTCTGATTCCTGCATATGTGGTTTATTATTGCTATGAATTTATTACAGATATTCCACTGATTAAAAATGTTTTTGCACTTATCGGTAAACATTCACTAAACATTTTCTTGTTCCATACATTCATCAGATATCATTGGTTCCATGCATATACATATTCATTTAAGCACTTTGTGCTTATTGCATTGGTACTATTGGCAGAGTCGCTTGTGATTTCTATTGTACTTGAATTTATCAAGAAAATTGCCCATTACAACAATCTTTGCAGTGTAATAAGAAACAAGATGAACAAGAGATTTTACAGTGATGTACAGATGAATACAAGCAAATAAATTTATGTTTCTAAGCACTCCTTATGGAGTGCTTTTCTTTTGTAATATTTTCCTCTACTTTAACATAACTATAACTTATATTTAACATTGAACATTTATAATAATGGAAAAGTGTTTCAGGAGATAGATTATGAAATTTTTTACATTACCTACAATTATAATTCTGTGTGCATTGTTGTGCGTAGTGTTGCTAATTATAATCTTGTATAACCTTAAGAAACACAATTTAGGAGATGAAAGTATGAGTGAAAATGAAGTAGAAAAAAAGGACAATGCACTTGAAAAATTTTTCAACAAAAAATGTTCCGGCAAGAAGAAATGCTATATTAACAGAGAACTTTCTTGGCTAAAATTCAACAAAAGAGTTTTGGAAGAAGCTGACGATAAAGAAAACCCATTATGTGAAAGACTGACTTTTCTATCAATCTTCCAGACAAACCTGGATGAATTCTTTATGGTTAGAATGGGTTCTCTCCACGATATGACCCTTTTGAAGAAAGAAATCAAAGAGAACAAAACCAAAATGACACCATCAGAACAGTTCTCGGCTTGTTTAAGTGATATTAGAGATACTTTACCTGTAAAGGAAAAGATATACTATTCTCTAATGCAAGAATGTTCAGAACAAGGTGTATCTTTACTTCACTTTGAACAGCTAACTGCTAATGAAAAGAAATACTTTAAGCAGTATTTTGCAATGGAGGTTGAACCACTGCTTTCAACAATTGTTGTAGGCAGAAAGCAACCATTCCCATTCTGCAACAACAAGGAACTTTATGTTGTGGCAGAACTAAGAAAGAAAAGTGACAAGGCTAAGATTGGTATTATCCCTTGTAGCTTTAACCTAATGGAAAGACTTATTAAAGTACCTAACAGAGATGGTGCTTATATTTTAGGTGAAGAACTAATCCTTAACTTTGCATCAAAAGTATTTAAGAAATATGAAGTTCGCTCAAAGTCAATTATTCGTGTTACCAGAAATGCAGATATTGATGCTGACAGTATTGATGATGAAGAACTTGACTATCGTGAACATATGGCTGAAGTTATCAGACAAAGAAGAAAGCTATGTCCTATCAGACTGGAATCAACTAATACTCTAAGTGCTATTATGACAAAGTGGCTTTGTCAGCAACTTGACCTACCCATAGAACAAATCTTTGTTTCTTCTGTACCTTCTGATTTATCATTTGTATTTAAGATTCAGGATATGCTACGAAACAAAACTGAACTATTCTACAAGAGAAGAGTACCACAAACACCACTTGACTTTATCGGTGTTAAGAGAGTTGCCAAGGAAATCGAAAAGAAAGATTGCCTAATCTCTCTACCATATGAAAGCATCAATCCTTTCCTAAATCTACTAAGACAATCAGCAGTTGACCCACAAGTTGTATCAATCAAAATGACTTTGTACAGACTTGCAAAGAACAGTAAAGTTGTAGAGGCATTAGTTGAAGCTGCTGAAAACGGTAAGCAAGTTGATGTACTTGTTGAACTAAAGGCGAGATTTGATGAAGAAAACAACATTGGTTGGTCAAGAAGATTGGAAGATGCAGGTTGTCATGTTATCTATGGTATTGACAACTTAAAGGTACACTCAAAGCTATGCTTAATTACAAGAAAAAGTAAAAAAGGCATTGAGTATATTACTCAAATCGGTACAGGTAACTACAATGAAAAAACTGCCAGACTATATACCGATTTACAGATTATCACATCTAACAGTGAAATCGGTATGGAAGCAAATCAAGTGTTCTCAGCACTATCATTCGGTGAAGTTGTAGAGGAAACTAACCATCTAATGGTTGCACCAAAATGCCTACAGAACAAGGTTCTTGCACTGATTGATGATGAAATTGAAAAGGCAAGAACGGGTAGAGAAGCATACATTGGCTTAAAGCTAAATTCACTTACAGATAAGAAGATTATTGATAAGCTGATTGAAGCATCAAATGCCGGTGTAAAAATTGATATGGTTATTCGTGGTATCTGTTGTTTACAATCCGGTATTCCTGGTTATACTGATAATATAAGAATTATCAGCATTGTTGGCAGATTCTTGGAACACTCAAGAATTTACATTTTTGGTAAAGGTGCAGAAGAAAAAATGTATATTTCTTCTGCTGACTTTATGACAAGAAATACTCTAAGAAGAGTTGAAGTAGCTGCTCCTATTTATGATGAAAAGATTAAGCACAGACTAAACCACTTCTTCAACACAATGCTTATAGATAACTGTAAAGCAAGAGTGCAGTGTGCTAACGGTGAATACGAAAAGGTAGTGAATGAGTTCCCTAAGACAAATTCACAGGAGCTATTCTATGAAGAAGCATACAACAATGTTGAATCAATTAAGGAAGAAAAAGAAAACAGAAATCAGGAGGTATCCTTATGAGAGTTGGCTTATTAACTAGTGGTGGAGATTGTCAAGCACTTAACCCAACAATGAGAGGTGTTGTACTTACATTAAAGAACCTTGCGAAAAAGGTAGAAATCATTGGTTTTGCTAACGGTTATAAAGGACTTATCTATAACCACTACAGTATTGTGTCACCATCAGCTTTTGTAAATATCCTTAACCAAGGTGGTACAATCTTAGGCACATCAAGAGAACCTTTTAAACACATTACAGAACCTGATGAAAACGGTGTTGATAAAGTCAAAGCTATGGTAGAAAACTACAAAAAACTTGGCTTAGACTGTCTTGTTGTACTGGGTGGTAACGGTTCAATCAAAACTGCAAACCTACTTTCAGAAAAAGGTCTAAATGTTATTGCTTTACCTAAGACTATTGATAATGACATTTACGGTACAGACATTACCTTTGGTTTTGACAGTGCAATCAGTGTTGGCACTAATGTTATTGACAACATTAGAACAACTGCACAAAGCCACAAGAGAACCTTCATTGTTGAGCTTATGGGACACAAAGTCGGTTGGTTAGGTTTGTACTCAGCTATTGCCGGTGGTGCTGACATTGTGTTAATTCCGGAAAAGCCATTTTCAATTAAAAAAATTGCCGATGTAATCAATAATAACAAGAAAGGTTACACAATCATTGTTGCATCTGAGGGTGCAATGACTAAGGAAATGACTAAAATGCCTAAGAAAGACAGAAAGAAACTTCTGAGCAAAAACAACAATGCTATTGCAACCTATATTGCATCAGAACTTGAAAAGCTAGGCATTGTGGAAGTTAGAACCACTATTGCAGGACACACTCAGCGTGGTGGTGAACCAACACCTTATGACAGAATTTTATCCACAAGATTTGGTGCAAAAGGTGCTGAACTAATCATTAGCAAAAATTACGGCAACCTGGTTGTATTTAAAGATAATGAAATAAGCTACATTCCACTAAGTGAAACTGCCGGTAAACTAAAGGCAATTGATGACAATTCACCGATTATCAAAGAATGTGAAAACCTAGGAATTTCTTTTTGCGACTAAACCCACCATATGGTGGGTTGTTGCTATTTATAGGGTTTTCGGATACAATATTATTGAGGTGATGATATGGAATACATTACACTAAATAATCAAGTAACAATGCCGATTTTGGGGCTAGGTACATATCAATTAAAAGGTGAAAGTGGTATTGAAACAATCAAAAATGCCATTAACTTAGGCTATACTCTAATTGATACTGCACAAATGTATCAGAATGAAATAGAAGTAGGCATTGCCATAAAAGAAAGTAATGTTAATAGGGAAAATCTATTTATCACCACAAAAATATGTACACCAAACACCACATATGAAAAGGCTGAAAAGGCAATTGATATTTCACTAAAAAATTTGCAGACAGACTATATAGATTTACTGCTAATTCACGAACCATATGATACATCAACTGAAATGTTCAAAGCTTTTGAAAAAGCATATAAAAATGGCAAAATCAGAGCAATAGGCATTTCTAATTTTAATGAAAGTGAATACCTGGATTTTATAGATAAATGTGATATTATACCGGCAATAAACCAAGTTGAATGTCACATTCTGTATAACAAAAAAGAACTGCAAAATACTATGAAAAAATATGGTACAGTTCTAATGGGTTATAGTCCTTTTGCACAAGGAAATGGCAATCTCTTTGTGGATAATGACATAATGAGTATAGGGAAGAAATATAACAAGATTTCTTCACAAGTTATGTTGCGATACCTAATCCAAAGAGGTATTCCTACAGTTCCTAAAGCATCATCAGTTGAAAGATTGAAAGAAAATCTTGATGTTTTCAACTTCACTCTAAATGATAATGATGTGCAAATCATCAATTCCAAAAACCAAAACAAATCCTTCTTCGGCTGGGATTGAGTTTTAAATTTTGTATGTGGGTTGATAATTTATTCTGTAGGCAAAGGTGAGACTGATAAATTAGGGTTTGTGGGGATGTTTAAATATGAAAAGTGTAAACTATGTCCTTGTATAAACTGTAAACTATTTGATTGTACAATTCAAAATACGACGATATTTTGTAGCATAAACAATAGTAATTAATATATCGTATTGTGGCTCACCGGTGTAGGGGCGAACATCGTGTCAAGAGTAACAAAGTTTACAAACTATACAAGGACATCGTTTACACTTTTGCTCTAGGATCGTTATGTAATTTATATACTCTTCTTGCTATAATTGTATGATTGTCTAGATCCAATTTAGCTACTCTAAACTGTCTAAATATAATATTCAATATTCCATCTTGTTTAGATGGAACGATACCTACTTGTTTGTTTGATAGACCTTCACTAAGAAAATACCCTTGTCCTTTATATCTTATGTATCCACTGCTTTTTACTTTTAGCACTTCTGTTCCATATGGATAGTCCCATCCTGAGATTTTCTCAGGATATTTTCTTTTACTATGCTCATAGTGTTCTGACGGCTTATCAAGATCCAGTGCAAAATGAGGTCTCTTATTATTGTAAAATTCCATATACTCAAGTCTTTGTTCTTGAGCTTCTTCCATGTTATTCGGTATGTAATACCGTAATCTTTCTTCTTTAAATGAACGATTAAATCTTTCTATTTTTCCTTGTGTTTGTGGTCTTAACGGACGAATATGAAGTGTTAAAATACCTAATTCCATTAGTTTTACTTCAAATTT
>OLPY01000047.1_pt1 | contig 105264 bp, 113 predicted proteins | sample 1672481 | NCBI WGS metagenome assembly OLPY01 (sample SAMEA3136691, study PRJEB25190) | human gut metagenome | biome: human gut; feature: human-associated habitat; material: faeces | place: Austria | collected 2013 | reverse complement strand
TGCGTTTCCGCCGCAACAGTTGGTATGATACCACTGTTGTGCGGATCTGTCAACAGTTTTTTTCAAAATTTTTAAAGTTTTTTCTTAGAAGTCAAAACTTTCGTGTTTATTACTTTTATATCTATAATTCAAGCAATATGTTCAATCCAATCTTGTCCCTATATAAAAAACAAGAGCATACGGAAAACACGGTTTCCAATACACTCTTGCTGTCTGAACTTTATTTTTTCGCTATTATCTAATTATATGTAGAAATCTTTTCTGAATCTCTATTTTGTTTTAAGCATATATTTCTGTGACCACTTGCCATAAACTGTTTTTTTGCCAGATTTCTTATATGCCCGAACCTGAACATAATACCTCTTTCTTCTGGACAGTTTGCTGATCGTCTTCTTATACTTACGCTGTCCTTTAACAGTCATCACTTTTACACCGCTCTTCATAGATTTTTTCTTACAGTAACGAATCTGATAACCTGATGCATCCGATATTGTATACCACCGAAGATAGATTTTTCCCTTTCCACCACTTGAATACCAAGAAGAAATACTTCCCTGATCCAGTTGTCTTTTCGCAACATAATCATCCTTATATTTCTTACCACATTTCTCACATGTATAGAGACGGTATCCCTTCTCAAAATAAGTAGCATCTACCCATTTGCTGCTGTAATCATGATTACAATTTGTCTGACTCAAAGAAGAAACAGAGAAAACATATTTTCCGGTGGATTTATCCCAGTCATAAACCCGATATCCATTAATCTGAAGATAATATTTTCCGGCACTCAGAACAACATTCTGCGAGTCTTTACGATATCCGACATTACTGTTCCATTCGTTATAATGTGTGTCCCAGATTTCTTTTCCATCCGCATCAAAGATTTTTATACTGTAATATTGCATATATGACGTTATATTAATTGCTACCGTCTGATCTTTCGAAACGTTGAAAATATAGTTATCAAAATCATCATTTTCCGAAATCTGACCTACATATGTCTTATTCCATGATATCTGCTTTGCAGTTCTGAAATCATTATCATCTCCATCAAACGATACGCCTGATGCTGTAAAGGAAGTATTGCATACATATCTGCCAGTAGCTTTATCCCAGTCATAAACCCGATATCCATCAACCTGAAGATAATATGTTCCCTTTTCCAGATATAAATCATACGTGTCGCTGCGATAGCCAACCGTTTCATTCCATTCATTCTGATTACTATACCAAACTTGTTCTCCATCTGAATTAAAAAGTTTTATACCATAGTATTTCATATAGGATGTCATTTCAAGTTTGACGCAGCCAACCTGCGATAATGTAAACTTATATGTATCAAAATCATCATTTACAGATATCTGCCCTACAATTTTATCTCCAATCGTAATATTATTTGCATCCGCAAACGAATTATCATCCTCTCGATTTGTCACTCCAGATGAGGTAAAGGATGTACGACAAGTATACTCTCCGGTAACTTTATCATAATCCTCTCTTCTGTACCCATTGATCTGTATATAATACGTTCCTTTTTCAAGATAAATATTATACTCATCACGGCGGTAACCAACTGTTTCATTCCATTCATTAGAATCTGTATACCAGATCTCTGTACCATCCGTCTCATAAATTCTGATACAATAATATCGCATATATGCTGTCATATTAAGACTAATACATCCGGCACTGTCCAGCTGGAACTGATAATTATTATAATCTTTGGTTTCTGTAATACTTCCATTCAACGTATCACCCATGTTGATTCTGCTTGCAGTAGCAAACGTATTATCGGATGCCGCACGCGGAACATCCACCGCTGATGCATGACTTGTACACGGCACTGCACTCATTGCACAAAAAGCTGCCGCAAGTACAAAAGTTTTAAAAAATCTTTTCCCTTTTCTCATGTTTTCCTCCTTTATTAGCTGTTCTTCCAGTTTGTTTTTATGCCGAATTTTCTCAGCATTTTATATAAAATATGATAGCATATACGCATTTCTTATTCAATTCTTTTCTGAATTTTTATAATGCTTTATCCTCAAAGATTTTAAATGTGCAAATAAACGTCATAAAAATAGTTTTGTAAAAAAAGTGTGTTCATAGAAGTGTTATATTTTATTTAAGAGCAAAAAAGACCGACTCACAGTGACGGCAACAAATTTCCATCACTATAATTCGATCTCTTTCGGTTTCACATTTTGTATTCTGGCCGGAAACGCATTTCCACTTAAGAGACCCCTGGCAAGCCAGGAGCTTTTGGCAATGTGCAAAATGAACAATTCCCAAGAAGGCACTTTCACGTGCCCTTTGGGGAATTCGTTCATTTGCACATACAATAATACTATTCACTTGCAAACAGCATCTTAATAAAACATGCGATATTTCCATTCCTTACATCCGCCTGGGAACTACCGGTAATTCTCTATTTTTTCTTGTATTTAACCTTCTTCCCTGCACTCTTCATTGCTTTTTTCAGCTTGCCAAAATTCTTTGCCGTCATTTTCTTCGGAACGGTCACTTTTGCAGTTGCTTTGATTCCTTTGAATGCCTGTGAGCCAATCTTAACTGCATTTTTGTTCTTGAAGGTGATACTCTTCAGTTTGCTGTTTTTATAGAAGCTCTTTGTTCCGATCTTGCTGATATTTGTTCCGAGAATCAGCGTCGTCAATTTTTTATTGTTCTGGAATGCTTTTGCTGCAATTTCCGTTACTTTAAAGGTATAGCCATCTTTCGTAACGGTTGCCGGAATAGTGATCTTATTTCTTTTTTTCCTGGTTCCGGTTACTGCAACCGTTCCTTTTTTTGCATCGGATTTGGTCACTTTATAGCTAATTCCTTTTTCGTCGGTAAATACCGTTCCCTTTTTCGGTACCGTTTTGACAGTATCCGGTGCCGGATTTGGATTTGGTGTCGGCGTTGGCGTCGGATCTGGTTTTTGCTGTTCTGCTTTTTCCGTCAGAGCTTTTCTTGCCTCTTCCAGTTCTTTCTTTGCTGCGTCCAACTCTTCCGGTTGTGCATCTGCTCGATCCAGCATCTCTTTCGCCCGTTTCAGTGCTTCCTGATATTTGGCTGCACTTTCAGAAGTGTATTTTGAGAGATCGATTTTTTCAGACACCTTTATCTCTTCCGTCAGAGTTTCTTTGGATCCTGTAACTTTTTTCAGGTAAACATTCTGTGCACTTTCCAGCTCAGCTTTTGCCGCATCCAGTTCTTCCTGACCAGCCATGACATCACCGTATACCGCTTTTGCTCTCACAGACGCATTCCATAATTCTGCCAGTTCATCTGTGTTTGCAGATGCATAAGCAAAATCAGCTTTTGTATTTTTCAAGATCGTTTTTGCTTTCTCATATGCATTTTTCAGGGCACTTCTGTCAACGCTCTGGTATACTTTCATTTCACAGATTGCATATTCACTTGCTTTTCGCTGTACACCCTTCATTCTGACATAGCGTGCGGATGTTTCTGTAAAGCTGTCCTCAGTCCATGCTTTTTCATTGCCGCTGACGGATTTTACTGTGCTCCAGTCGGCACCATCGTTTGATACCTGAATGTCGTATGCTGTCGCATAACGTCCTGCTGCCCAGTCGATCACAACCTTGGATACCTTTCTTTCTCTTCCAAGGTCAATCATCAGGAAATCATCATTTCGGTCAGAAGAGCACCATCTGGATTCGTAAGAGGTACTTACTCCGCTTGTTCCGGTTACATGTCCGTCTCCGTCGGTTGCCTTCCATGCCGGATAGAGACGCATCTCATCCCCTTTGTAGCCTTTGTTGCCAAGATCGGCATATGCTCCCCGGTTTCTCGCCACATCCACAAGCGTTGCACCAACATTTTCTGCTGCCAGTTCTTCTGTGGACAGTGCTTTGTTATATGCTTTGATATTTCCAAGGTAACCGGAGAAATTCTTTCCGATCTCATTTAACGGGAACACAAAGGTGCTGCGGTAATTGTTGTCTGCATCTGTCCAGGTACTTGCACCGAGTGCACCATTGTTCTCCGGATCGCTGGCTGCCGCATAAAGAATTTTTTTAAACACACCATCTACATACAGTTTTGTTGTCTGATACGTTCCTACGACCGTGATCCGGTGCTTTTTATTCTTTTCTACCTGATACTCAAAGGACTGATTAAAATAATCGCGGTTCAGGCTCAGGGAACCATTGATACCCGCAAGCTGCAGTCTTCCGTCATAACCGGAGAACAGAGAGGATTCTTTCGTATTCTTTTCTGTACCGTCCAGATATACATCAAAACTCATCGTATATGGATAACCAAGTGTCGTCAGTGGTGTACGGATAACCGTATTGCCATCAAATTTCAGATAGGTTTCGCCGTCTTTTTCTGCTTTTTCTCCACCGCTCACCTCTCCGTTGTAAGCATTCCCGCTGGCATCATAAATGATTTCTCCATCCGCGGATAAGTTTGCAAAATCATAGTCCAGCACTACATCTGAAACACTTTCCATATCATAGGAAATAGCAGTTCCAGGTCCCTCGCGTAATGCATCAAAGGTCTGCTCATAGTTTACAAAGCTTGTTTCTTTATTGCTGCCCCAGGTTTTCTGTGATACCATGGCTACCGCACGCAGATAACGCTCATTCAGATCGGCTTCTGTGATACCCTCGCGGTTCTCATCGCCCCAGAGTGCTGTCTTGGCTCCAAGTACCTGCGGATCACCTTTATCCGTCTTCACTCCGCCGCTGAACACAGACGGATCCCAGTTATAGAAAAGATTATTTTCCTGGATCATATCTTTGTGATAACGTCCAGGTGTATTATAAAGATATGTCTGCGGTACATTGATAAGACGGAAGCCTTCTGCCAGTCTCGCACTCGGACTGTCCTCTGTAGCAGACCACATATTCAGGATAATATTATTATTTACCTTTGTATTTCCCTTTAAGACTTCCATCGCTCCCCACATTTCCACTTCGACATCATACTTATCATGCAGATAGCTGTACATCTCATTCATGTAACGGCGGAAAGCTTCTTTATTTGCATCGGTTCTGTCCCAGTATTCATCAACACCTGCGTTGACATTTTTTGCATCAAAAACCGCATTAATTCCGTCAATTCCTCCGAGATATTCATCAAACAGTGCTTTCATAAAGATTCTTGCATTGATCGCATTCTGTCTGATCTGTGCATTGCTGCTCTGATCGTCCAGTGCCAGGAGTTCCCAGTTGCCAGGGTTGTGAATGTAGAAAGAAGCTCCCTGTTTTACATTTCCGTCTGCGTTCAGATAATCTGCCGCCTTCAGATAGCCGTATTTTACAAGTGATTTGATCACTTCTTCCTGATGGTCATGAACATATTTGGTGTAAGCTGCGGAATGTCCCGGTGTATCTAACTCCGCTACAACCTGAATACCGCGTGCCTTTGCTTCTTCGTTCATCTTGCGGAATTCTTCTTTTGTATAGTAGAGCTCACCGTTTTTACCGGTATGTACATTATAATAGTAGTCATAGCGATCCGCACTGTCTCCTGTTTTTACAAATTTGGACTTTTGTGTTGCAAGAGACGGAAAAAGTTCTGATTCCAGTCTGTGAGAAGCCTCGGTTTCTGCCCAGTCCTCATAGTTTGCCCTAGATGATGAGTCCGGCCACTGATTATCATTGATATGAAGCTGCATCTCATTCAGTTTGTACCATTTCATGATTTTTGTATAATCATTCAGGAATGATATTCTTGTAGGGATACGGGCAATATCAAACATCACGCCTCGCATCTCATATGCCGGATAATCACGGATCACACCTTTTGGCACATTTGCATGTTCACTGTCCTGATAAAGGATCTGTTCTACGGTCACAGTACCGTAAAGAAGGCCTGTTTTGGTGGAAGAATAAATTTTCAGTCCAGCATCACCATTAACCATCAGATAACCTTCTTTTCCGACATCATAGACATCTTCTGTCTGTGATTCCAGATAAATATCGTTTGTGCCGGCACTTGTTCCTTTTACAATCTCCAGATCCAGACCACAGATATCGTGGATATCACTCTGCATTTCTTTTGCCGCTTCTTCCGCATCAACCCCAGCCGCATCATTTACCACGATCCTTGACTGCTCTGTCAGTTTAAAATTGCCTTCGTAGCCATACCATTCCTGAATAGTCGGCAGGACTTTTGGCATTGGATTTGGATTGCTCACTTTTTTGAACAGCTCCGGATACTTGTCCGTGTTGCCTTTGACAGTTACCGTCACATTTTTCTTTGCTGTATCCTGCGGGTCATTTTTATTGGTCGCTTTTAAAATAACATTAAAAGAGCGGTCACCAATTCTCATTGCAGATGCTTTTCCATCTTCCGTGAGCAACTGATCCAGCTCACTTCCATATATGGAAATATCATACTGTTCAGAAGTATTTGGAATTACCAGTTCTTCCTCATTTGCTCCCACAGTCAAGCCGGACAGGTTCTTCAATACAGAAGCTGCCGTCTCAATCATTCCGGACTGTGTTCCCATGATCTCGATCTCACGCACGGAAATACATTTCCAGCCATTGATATTTCCTTTTTTGAAATAGAAACGTACATATCGTTTTAATTCTGCCTTACTCAGATCCGAGGCATTGATCACATCCGGATCGTTTCTCTGTACATTTGCACTGTCACGCGACAGTTCATAAACCGTTTCCCAGTTGGCATCTGCCCCGTTGGAATCACTGGTCTGGATCTGATATTCTGTACTCCATGCCTTCAAATTAAAATAAATATTGATCGATTCAACGTTTGTTGTCGCTGCGGAAAGATCGATCACCAGCCACTGTGGATTGTCACGGTTTGTGCCCATATCACCGGAAGACCATCTTCCGGAGTCTGATGTTTTATCGCCGTCAACGGCTTTGTCTGCACTCCATGTTGCTGATTCATTTGCAGAAGAAGTAACTTCTTTATTGAGCGCTACGTTTGCTGCCGCTGCCTGCACTTTCAAAAGACCGGCTCCCATTCCGGCAAGATTCGGTGTAAACAGACTTTCACACAACAGAAATGCTGCCAGAGCACCTGCTGCTATACATTTTTTCTTTTTCATTCTGTCTCCTTTCTTATTTCCTCTCTGTTTTTTATAACGATACCGTATTATTATATCTGATTTTGTCTATTTTGTACATGGTTTTCGCTGGTTTTCTAAAAAACAGAAACAAAATGCTTGTTCCCCATTTCCACACTCGACGTTTTTTTGCAAACACAAAGACTCCCATTCCATCCAAGGAACAGGAGCCTGCATCTCTTTTCATTTCTATTCTTCTTCCAGATCTTCCACGTAGCTTTCAATCAGCAACGATATCAGATCTTTGCACTTAATACACTGCTTTCCGACACCAAGCCTTGCTTTCACATCATCAAATGTTCGACCTCCCTGCTGTACCGCCTGTTCGATCTGTCCGGCCGTCGTGCCGGTACATTCACATACTACATAATTACGGTTCATTCTGCTCTGTTTTCTCCCCTTTCACTTCCACTGGTTTTGCAAATTCTTCTGTCATCTCACTTTTCATTTCTCTGCCATTGTCTGCTTCCAGTTCAAACCAGAATTCTACGCCATTGTCATAATTTTTCACGCCAAATTTCTGATGCATGGAGTCCATGATCGCCTTGACAATAGAAAGGCCGATTCCGCTTCCGCCGTATTCTCGCGTCCTTGCCTTGTCAACCTTGTAAAATTTGATCCAGATTTTATCGATATCTGCCTCCGGAATCGGTACACCGGTATTAAACACACTGGTGTGCACTTTTCCGTTTTCTTTTTTCATTTTGATCTCGATCACTTTATCAAAATCCACATGATTGATTGCATTGGATACAAAGTTTGTCACAACTTCTTCGGTCTTAAATTCATCTGCCCATACATAATGGCTTTCCGTCTCTTCAAACAGAATTTTAGCACCTTTCTGATCAGCCAGAAGTTCCGCTGAATGTACAACCGTCCGAACCAGTTTTGTCAGATCAAAACGTTCAAATACAATGGCATCTTTTCCGGATTCCAGATGATTGAGTGTCAGCAGTTTTTTAACCATATTGTTCATCTTCGCCGCCTCATCCATAATGACCTCACAATAGAAATCACGGCTTTCTGCATCGTCATTGATACATTCTTTCAGTCCTTCTGCATATCCCTGGATCAGTGCGATCGGCGTTTTCAGCTCATGCGAGACATTGGAAAGAAATTCTTTTCGCATCTCGTCGATCTGGATCTTTTCTTCGATATCATTCTGCAGCTGATTATTCGCTGTTTTCAGCTCCGAAATCGTCCTTTCCAGCGTCTCTGACATCTGGTTGAAATGCTCGCCCAGCTGACCGATCTCATTCTGACCGCCGCTGGTATATTTCGCATCAAAATCCAGGTCTGCCATGCGTTTGGAAAGCTCCGTCAGCTCTTGAAGCGGTGTCGTGATCTTGCGTGACATCCAGGAGATCAGGATCATGCTGACTGCAAGGCCGATCACAATAAAATAGCCAAGGAATTCATTGGAAGTCCGCACACTGTCACGGATGCTCTCCATCGGGATCCGCATCATAAAATAATAGCCGGTGTTAAAGACTCCCCAGATTTCCAGATAATCCACTTTGTCTTTAAAATCCTGGGTTTTCTGAATAACATAATTATCATTTTCTTTAAGTACTTCCGTCTCAGACTTGTCAATCCCCATCAGATAGCCCCAGAGCCGTCCCTGAAGTTCCTGTTTCTGATAATTTTCGGTTCCATAAAGAAGCGGCACAAACTCATCCGTCAGAATGATCGCACTCAAATTATAGCGTGTACAGTATTCGGAAAGGGTGTTTTCGAAATCATCCATCAGGTAATCATCTACATCTTCTACTTTATTCATATTATCATAAATACGCTGAAGTGCCGCTTCCTTTTTTGCCACATAATAACGCTCCAGCAAAAAATTATTGGTACACCAGTTTGCCAGAAACACAAATCCAATCAGGCCGATAAAAAGTACCGCGATCTGCGTTTTCAGCGATTTTCTCATGGTTCATCCACCTCAAATTTATATCCCATACCCCAGATGGTCTTGATATAGTCTGCATTTTTTCCAAGTTTGCTTCTCAGCTTTTTCACATGCGTATCGATGGTTCTCGCATCACCGAAATAGTCATAATTCCACACACTATTCAGAATCTTTTCTCTGGAAAGTGCGATGCCCTGATTTTCCATAAAATAGCTCAGAAGTTCAAATTCTTTGTAACTCAACTCCACACTCTTTCCATCTACCAGAACCTGATGTGCTGCTTTGTTTACCTCGATCACGCCGGCTTTTAAGATTTCTTCCGCTGCCAGTGTGTTGGTTCTTCGAAGAATTGCCTCTACTCTTGCAACCAGAATCTTCGGGCTGAACGGTTTGGATATGTACTCATCGACACCCAGTTCGAATCCCAGCAGCTCATCTCTCTCATCTGATCTTGCTGTCAGCATAATGATCGGCACTTTTGAATACTGCCGGATCTCACGGCATACCTGCCATCCATCCATTTTCGGCATCATAACATCCAGAATCACCAGTGCAATATCTTTTTTCGAAAAGAAAACATCGATCGCATCTGCCCCATTTTCTGCCTCTAGGACTTCAAAGTTTCGCTTTACCAGGAAGTCTTTGACCAGTTTTCTCATCCTGCTTTCATCATCTACTACTAAAATCTTCAATTTGTCCATTGTTTTCTCCCACCTGTCACTTTTTCTTTCATCGTAGCAGAGAATTATGTCCGTTTTGTGAATATCCATCTCAAAACCAGAAGAACTTCCACTGAATGCGACTGCATCTGCATACAGAAAATGCAGACAGAATCATCTGCCTGCATTTTCTGCTTTCCTATTTTTAATATGGTATTACAATGTCTTTCTTTTTAATTACCACTTTCTTTCCGGCACTCTTAACTGCTTTCTTGATCTTATTCAAATTCTTCTTACTGATCTTATAAGGAACCGTTACTTTTGCATTTGCTTTGATTCCCTTGAATGCATTTTTTCCTGCTTTCACTGCCTTATTGCCTTTGAAGGTAATATTTTTCAGTTTTGCATCTTTGTAGAATGCTTTCGCATCAATCTTGGTAACATTTGCGCCGATCACAACCTTGGTCAGTCTTGCTTTCTTCTGGAATGCTTTCGCAGCAATCTGTGTTACTTTGAACGTATATCCATCTTTGGTTACCGTTGCCGGAATGGTTACTTTCTTGACATTTTTCTTTGCAGCTGTCAGACCCGTTACCTTTACTGTACCATTCTTTGCATCCGATTTCGTCACTTTGTATACAAGTCCGCTCTTCTGATCGGTAATCTTGCTTCCCTTGGCCGGTACTTTTGCTGTATCATCTTTACCCGGTGTAGGATTTGGGGTAGGTGTCGGATTCGGATTCGGTGTCGGGGTCGGATCTGGCGTTGGAGTTGTCTTCTTAACCAGAGCATCGGCTGCCTGTTTCAGAGTATTAACTGCCGCATCGACTTCGGCCTGTGTTGCGTAAGTATCTTCCAGTACCGCTTTTGCTGCTGTCAGAGCCTGTTCAAAGCTTTTTACGCTGTCATCGGTGTAATCTGCTTTGTTTACTTTTTCTGCCTCAGCAACTGCTGCTGTCAGGTTAGTCTTATCTGTTTTTGCCGGTTCTTCCGTGCTCAGTGCTGCTTTTGCTTTTTTCAGGTTCTCCAGTGCTCTAGCAAAATCTGCTCCTGTTGCACCTTCTTTTTTCAGCAGTTCTTCTGCTTTTTTTACCTGTTTCTGATAGTTTGCAATGCTTCCTTCGCTGTATCCTGTGGTATCAAAGTTCTGATATCCGGTAAGGACTCTTGTCAGCTTGTCTTTTGTTGTTTCCAGCTGTGCTGCAACATTGGTCAGGTTTGTGTATGCCTGGGAATATGCTGCTGCAGTGCTGTCTGCGTTATCCAGTACCTTTTTTGCATTTGCCAGGGCATCTGCAAAGAATGTCCAGGTTTTGCCGGTGTAGTCTTCACTCTTGTAGTTTGCATAAGTATTGTATGCTTTCTGTACATCTGCTTTTCCATAAGCAGCATACAGATTCAGTTCTGCGATAGTTCCGTGTTTTCCGGCATTATCACTTCCTGCATCTTTAATGACGAGTTTCACTTTCTTTGCTTCGATCGGATCAAAGTCTGCAAATTTTTCAGATGCATCATTTGCCCAGGTACCGTCTGTTACAACGGTTGTCTCGGTTCCGTCTGCTTTTGTAACAACGATATCATATTTGAAGATACGGCCGTTTGCACTGTTCTGTCTTGGCAGACAGGAAAGTCTGCTGATCGTCTGAACTTCCGGCAGTGTTACTTCAAAGTAATGATTGTGTGTACCGGAAATGACATCCGGTGTACGCCAGTTTGTATGCCAGAATGTAGTGTCATCTCCGTCGATTGCATTCTGTGCCGATCCTTCGGAACTTTCCTGGCTGCAGGCAGATACTGTCCAGCCCGCTCTGGAAAGAGCATTTCCGCTTTCGGATACAGTAGTCGGATCTGCACTTACCGTCAGTTCGTCTACCAGACCTTTGAAACTATTGGTCTTGCTTCCGATGTACTCAACCGGAAGTACCAGTGTGGCAACTTTCGAACCGGTTGTCTTTGTCTCGTTGTCCAGAGTTGCGGATGATACATATTTATGATTTACATAAAGCTCTGCTTTGTCTTTGTAACCATTGATGGTCAGATATACCCATTCATCTTTCGGCAGTTCATAGTTAAAGGAATAATCATATCCTTCTCTTGAGAATCCGACTTTTCTGGTATTCTTCTGGACTGCTTTGATCGCATAGGTGTTGAATTTTGTGTTGGTCTCGCAGAGAACCTGCTCACTGTTGTCGCTGGCTGCATCTCTCTTGACCCACATGGAAATGCTGCTTCCTGCTGTCTTTCCGCTTGTCGGTCCGACCATGTCAACCGGAGTCTCTACGTAGCTCTCGCCGCCGTTCAGTTTCAGTGCATTTCCGCTCTTGCCTGCTACTTCTTCTACGTTCTTCTCGCTTACAGAATCATTGTTGTTTCCGGATTCATCGTAAACTTTTTCATCATCGAAGGAGTAATCGATCACATCATTGCCTACGGAATCTGCTTCGTAGTATGGATTTGTGTTCGGTGCAGTATCCACTTTTTCTGCAACGGCACGCATCTCACTGTAAGTCCTGTCGGTTCCTTCGCCCCACATCTTCTCACTTAAGGACGGCAGCGGCTGGAAGAAACGGTCAAAGTCATCGTATTCTGTGATACCGTTTCCGCGTGTACCGATCTGGTCATTCCAGATTGCATAAGTACCGCCGAGTACCTGTCTGTCTCCGGCTCTTAAAACAGTACCGCTGAAGTTGTTCGGTACCCAGTTGTTGTAAAGGTTCTGGGAATTCAGGTAGTCTGAATAATATCCTGCAGAAGGTACAATGTAAAGGCTTCCTTCCAGGGTATTGATCAGGTCATATCCCAGGTCATACATATTCTTCGGATTTGCATATCCGGTGTTCCAGATGTTCAGCTGTACATCTTTGGATGCAACCGGGGTTTTACCGTTTTTGTTGGAAAGGCTTCCCCACATACGGACGTCACGTCCTGTTCCCTGGATGTACTTGATCATGGAATCAGAGAAGCTTCTGAAATATTCATTTCCGCCGTTTCCGTGGAATTCATCGGTTCCGATATGTACCGTGGTGTCTTTGTCAAATACCGGATCATCACCTTTGAAGTACTGTGCCCATACGGATTTAGCTGCATCCAGTGCACCATCTTTTCGGATGTCCAGTTCTTCGATCAGATATTTATGATTGCCGCCTGCCTCTTTGGTCATAAGGTTCGGGAAGGCTCTTGTGATCGCCAGGGCATGTGCCGGCATATCAAATTCCGGAATGATGTTGACACCCATGGTTCTGCTGTCTTTAATGAAAGAACGGAACTCCTCTTTTGTATAGTATGTATCTTCTGATGTCAGATTTGGAATTTCAGATTCCAGACGGAAACCTGCATATGCATTCTCTACCGCTTCATCAATCGTAGCGTAATCTTCCAGGAAGATCAGGTTGTCGGACAGGTGCAGATGGAAGTTATTCATCTTGTACCATGCCATGTTCTTTGCAAATTCCTTTACGGTATTGAAATCAAAAGCTTTTCTTCCGACATCGAGCATAAACCCACGCACTTCGTACTTCGGATAATCTCTTGTGATACCTTTCGGAATCGTTGTTTTGTTCTGTTTTAAAATCTGCAGTGCACTGATCACGCCCCAGTATGCACCGGTTGCTTTTTCTGCTTCGATCTTTACGCTGTCACCGATCGTCATGATATAGCCTTCTTCGTCAAGACCCTGGTCTGTGCTGTTCAGTGTCAGATAAAAATCACCTTTTTTGGCATCGGATTCGCTGCCTTTTACGGTCTGGATATCGTTTCCTGTGATATCTTTGTAATCTTCTGCAAACTGTTTTGCCGTTGCTTCCAGTCCGTCTGCATAAACAATCTTACTGCTGCTCTGGATCACGAAATCACCGGTCTCGCCATGCCACTCCTGCAGTGCCGGGATGACATCCGGTTTTGCATTGGCTCCTTCTGCATCTGTATAACGTCCCGGAACCGTAATGGTAAACTCTGCGGACTGTGCTTTATCTGTGCCGTCTGCATTGCTGATCTGGTAAAATCCTTTTACGGTCTTGGTCTGCAGCGGTTTGTAAACGGTGCCGTCACTTCCGATGATCTGCTCATAATCTGCATCAAACTCTACCGTATATCCTTCCGGAACGGTCGGCATCGGAATCTTTGTCGTATCTGCTGTAACGGTCGGAGCAGTCATAGAATCCGCAATCTTTGCAGCCTGTGTTCTGGTATCTGGAATATCACCTTCGTATACCTGCAGTTCCCATACAGAAATTGCATTCCAGGTAACTCCTGCATTGGTCGGTTCAATCTTTGTAACATTTAACCGCAGGAATTTTCCGGTAACTGCAGTATCCAGTGTAATCTTGTCCGTTGTCGTTGCCGGTGCCTGTGTTGCAGTGTATACATCTCTCCATGTCTGACCATCATCAGATACCTGCAGTGTATAATTAACTGCATTGTTTCGCTGCCAGTTGATAACAAAACTCTTCATGGTTTTGCTCTCAGCCCAGGCAAGCTGTGCCCATGAAGTATTACTCTGATCATGTGACCATCTGGTGTTCATATTACCGTCATTGATCTTTGCGATTTCGTTTCCGCCTTCTGAGTTGGATGCTGTTGCCGTTGCACTCAATGCCAGGTTGGTATTCTCTGCTGCATTTGCTGCAAGCGGCGGGAGCTGTACAGAAGCAAGGATCATGCTCGCTGCCATGGCCATAGCACCGATCTGTTTCATTTTTTTCTTAAACATAAACTTCCTCCTTTTAGTTATGTTGTCAAATGTTGCTAAAAACATATCTAATTTTAACATGATTTTTTAAAAAAGTCCACACATCTTATCTAAAACGCATACAAAATGCAGCACAGTTAAAAAAGATAACAAAAAAAGCCCGATAAAATCGAGCTTTTCAGGATGGACCTGAGGGGAATCGAACCCCGCAAATACAATTTTTACAAATGCAGTGTTTATCAGCTTTTCTGTAAAGCCTTGAAAACACTGCATTTTATATGTAAGTAAGTTGTACTAAAAGACACGTTTTTCACAATAATATAAAACTATGCAACACGAAATGCAACACGAATTTTAATTTCTTATACCCTCTCCACTTTCTTCAAATACACCCATCCTGCACCGCTTTTCAGCTTGCCGAATCCGTTCTTTTCTTCTACGATCTCGTACTTACCTGACTGCAAAAATGTTCTGGCAGCACTGTATGTTTTGGCCGGTCCTGTCCTGATCGGGACATTTGCAGTTTTCGGCTGTACCTTATATGGCAACTTGGAGGATGTGTAGACCTTTTTTCCGGCATCGTTGTAGACATGATAACCGGCGTGCTGATCTGCACACTGCTTCGCCTTCTTGATTGTCTGAAACGCTCCGATCTGGCTACTGGCGTTCTTCCAGGTCTTGCGGACACGGTACCACGGCTTGGTGGTTGCTGGGAGAATATCGCCACTCTGCCCAGAAATGGCTTGTTTGAAGGCATCCCATGTATACGTACCTGTATTGTATACATACGGATTCGGGCAAATTTTTCCGGTTACATCATAGTGGCGAATAACATGATCTGCAGGAATGTTGTATTTCTTCATCAGATATCTGGTCAGCTCAATAGCAGACTGTACTGTTGCTCCTTCAAAATACCAGTCCTTATCTGTTGCCCCAAGACTCGCCGCATTCTTCTTTCGCACACACATCTCAATCCCAATGCTATTAGCGTTTCTGCATTCCGGATGTTTGTAACTGCTCGCCCCACAATGCCAGGCGATATTCCGATCTTCCACGCACTGCCAAATTTCGCCGGCGAAACCGACAAAATAGTGTGCGGATGCTCCACGATTACCACCGCCGTAATATGAACAGTTTTCCTGTGCTCCGCCCAATGCCCCAACATAATGGATCACAATATATTTGATCCTGGAAATATTGCCTGGATTATAATTGTAATTTGAAATCATTCGGTTAATCTTGTTCATAGTCTCTACCGCCTTTCTCAGAGGACGCTCATGCGTCCCCTTTTTTCTCTGCTTTCTGTGTCAGTATGTCGATCGCATTGGCGATCACTGCCGGCAGCGGTATGCCCATCAGTCCGGCATTCTCTACGATACTGATCAGCTCGTTCGCCATAAATCCGATGATCACAGCATTCCTGATGTAATCCACACCGATTGCCAGATCCAGCCGGTATGCCACCAGAACAAACAGCAGCGTCATGCATTTCCTGCACAGACCTTTCCAGCCTGTCCAGCTTTCCAGTGTTCCGGATTCCGTCTTCTTGCTGTTGTGGAACACACCGGCAACAATCAGACCGGATATGTAGTCAATTGCCATGAAAATGATTAAAGTTACAAGAGCCTGATCCCAGCCTCCAAAAAAATAAGCAATCGTCCCACCGATTGCTCCTGTGATCGTGCAAACCATTTCTTTTTTCATCCTCGTTAGTCTTTCCTTTCTTGTTACTCTGTGAGAACATTGATTCTTCGCACCCAGATACCTTCGCCGTTCTCGTTGGCTGATATCATCATATACTTTGCATTATCCGGAACAGTAACGATATAATCACAGTCCCCTTCTTCTTCGATTTCTACAGCTGAAACCATTGTGAATCCGGCACTGCTGTTATCAACTGCAAAAATAATCGGATATTTTCCGCGTCCACTACCGGCTCGTGATACCATGCTCGTATGTATGATATACCGTTCGCCTCGTTGTACATTCAGTGTTGTACACTGTGTTTTTGCCCCTTCCATAAGTACACACGAACTGCCAGCATCTTGTGCTTCCCACAGTTTGCCGTCTGTGATAGACACTGTTTTTTCTACTGAAAAAATTGCCTGTACATTCCGGACATCCTTGCGTGTTTTTGCCATCAACGCCTTACTCTGTCCTGTAATACCTGCCATCTTTGTTTCCATATCTTTTACGTGCTCATTTGTATAACTCTTACACGCCTCAGCGTTATTGTAACATTCTTGGATGCTGTCATGGATCGACTGCCGGACATCCCGCCCGTAGACTGCCGCCAGTATCTTTTTTAAGTTCTCTGTTATAGCCATTCCTGTTCCCCTTTCCTATGAAAATGTCAGCTTCAATGCCGCATGCACACCACATGGTGCATTGTTGACTGCGTTGGTTGTATTCGGCATCGTTGCGGCAATAGATACCATATTACGGTTGACAACGCCCCGGTAGGACGATGCCGCTACCAGCGTGGATGCATTGCCACCATAAATATAATTCCCATTCTGCCGGATCTGCAGTCCGGTTGCCGATGCTATGCTAACAGAACTGCAGCCGACAATCGGTGTCGATACCGGAATGCAGAACTGCACTTCCTTGCCTGCGGATGTCACATAGCCAGCCGTGAAACATTCAATATTTATGCTGTCGCCCTTGGTCAGGATATTCATATTTCCGACTACAAACCAGTATGATCCGCTGTAGACCAGCTCCAAAACCGTGTACTGATCTATCAGCTCTGCAGGGATGTTGCTGTTCCGGTAATAGATTGGCTTCGCCCCTGTACTATTGACGTTCAGTGTTGGATTTGCAGCGGTGTTGGCATAACTGAAACGCACAAACACCCTTGCACCAGCTGCCAGCTTAAAGTTCGACAGGCTGACCGTCTTTGCGGCGGTCGATCCCGTCGTATAACACACGGCATAATGGGCAATGTCAGCCGTACCATTGAAATTAACGCCATCTATTGCTCGTGTTGTCTGGAGTTTTGTAGCTGTTCCTGCATTTCCTGTAATCGTTGTTGGTGTTCCTCCTCCATTGGCATCTACATAACTTTTCACTTTCTTCCATAACTCAGTAAGCCCCGTTTTATCCAGATATGCCATGTGTCTTCCTCCTTATTGCATTAACGAATTACACGCAGATTGCATCGATCTCGGTGTTGGTGATTGCATCAATCACGAACAGACCGCCCAGTGCATCCCATGCTTTGCCGTCCCATGCCACGTTGGTGCCTGCCGGTCCGTAATCAGATGCGGCTTCCAGGTTGTACACATCACCGGTAACCTGCCCTGTAGTCGGCAGCTTCGTTGCATCTGTCAGGGAACCCTTGTACTTATATACGCCTGTAATGTCGGATTTCTTCGCATAGATACCAGATAAATCTGCCTCTGTTGGCAAATCATTCAGTTTTGAAAACATCGCTGGAGGCATGAGACCCATATTACCAGTAGTTGCAACTGGAATATTTGCTTTTACGGTACTTCCTGCAAAAGTGAGACCAACAGATGCTTGCGTGTAATCTTCCTCAGTATAGGCCATTGTCATGGCTTCCCATGTTCCTTTACCGCTCAGAAGTTTACCCGTATCGCCTTTCGCCGGTGCCGGTACCAGTCCGTGTGTACCTGCCGCATTAGCTGTTGCACCCTTGAAGTCAGAGTAGGTCGTGTTTGATGCCGGGATGCCTAAGCCTGTGATATCTGTCTTAGTAACTGGTGTCGTACCAGATACGTGTCCGGCTGCATCCACGGTCACTTTGTATAGTCCGTTTGTTTTCGCCGTATAACTCGGATGCACATATTTGTTCGCACCGGTTTCGATTCCTGTCAGTTTGTTCTTCTCTGCTGTCGTATAGTCGTTCGTAGACAGTCCTTTACCGCTTACTTTGTCTACCTTCCCTGATAATGCTGTTTTGATCTTGCCCCAAAGATAAGTTAATCCCGCTGTATCCAAAAAATTTGCCATAATGTTTTTCTTCCTTTCTTTTAGCTGTAAATGCAGATCTCATCAATCTGCCCATTCGTTATCGCTGTTACTGTTGTGTACTTCACACGCCCCTGCCCTGCCTGTAGCTGACGCTGTGTGTAGGTCAGTGTTGTACCGCCAAGTGTGACCTTGCTGTTTGCCGGTTTCAGCAGGTCGGTCACTTTCCTGGTGATCTGCAGCTGTTGTTGTATGTTGTACGTGGGTGCTGCACACGAAACTTTCTCACCGATCCGCAGCATCTGAACATCATAACCGGCATCTGCCAGATCAACCGCAGACAACTCTGTCACCAGGCTTGCCCCGTTAATCTTTTTGAAAGCCTTTTCGCCCTCTTCTTTCAGCTTTGCCGGATCCTGAATCTCGGAAAATTCCACAGTCTTTGTGATGATGCCGTATTCTTTGACGGCTGCTGCGTCTTCCAGGTAATCCTTGCCACCGTTTACATTTGCGATCGTGACCGGCCATTCGTTGTTTGACGTCGATGACCCGAGCGGGATCAGACGCGTTGCAAGGTCATCCGTCTTGACGTTCTTGGTAACATCAATTATGTTCTGCCCCTGCCGGATATCCTGGCCACCTGCCTGTTCATATTCTGCCAGGTAATCAATATAGTGCACACCGCCGACGGTTCGTGTTCGGATATACCCGCCGCTTTCTGCGACGAGTTCATCCATTATGTCCCTCGTGGTGCTGTAATCGTTCCGCTCCCGATCTGCCGCTTCCCCGGTAATAGTCACCTGACCGATCAGGAACTGCTTGAAATCATCCACCTGTTCGTTGTGCTTCTTAACCAGCCACTTGAAATAATTTCCTGGCGTTGTCTTTCCCGGTACATCCGTGCCGGTCTTGTGGAATGGACGGATGATGCTGTCCTGAAAAAATACCAGGTCGCCTTCTGTTTGGATCTCCATCTCAAGATCCCTGTCTTCGACGGTGTTCATCACAACGCCCCGGTAGATCGTCTTCTCACTGCCCGTCAGGTCGAACCGGATTACTTCCAGCATGGACTTTCGCCGCAGGACGGATGCCGCAAGCGGATGGTCCAGGACGATCGAGACATCACAGGAACCGTTTTTGTTGACTTCCTGAGTCAGTGCCCCTTCCGTAATGCAGCGGCATCTTATCCACGGATGGTACAGGTAGGAACCATCCAGCGTGATCTTATACATTAGAACCTGCCCCCTCTGTATTCTACGGAAACCGTGCCGCCATCCCCTTTAAACTGCATGGTATGGATGCCCTCTGTGATCAGGATATCAGGCACCGTACTGTGCCCTTTTGGGATCTGATAGCTTTTTCCGTCATATGTCACTGTGACCGCCGCCGAAGCTTCAAAAACACACCCCGTCGGCATCACATCCCCTACGACCGTGATTTCACCCGGTACCGGGATGTTTTTATAGTCTCTGATGATATCCGTTTCAAAATTGAATCTGTCCCATTCCCAGTCATCCAGTGACGTTTTCCGTGCCAGCTTGTACGGCTCTGCATCCAGTGTGACCACGATCTGACTGTAATGCTGGTTGAGCTTGCTGCTGTCCACGATTACCCTGGCATCGTAATAATAGCCGTCATCCCCGAAGATGACCGGGAGCCGCCTGCCGTGCAGTTTCCCGCGGATGTCACTGGCTTTTGACAGCCATGTGCTGTAAGTCCCGTCCTTGAAGTCGAACGTCAGCTTATGTGTTGCATTGTCGTACACTGGGAAACCGGTAATGGCTTCCGTCAAGTCCAGTGCACCGTTCCTGCCGGGGATGGTCACGGTACTTTTCCGGACGGACGGCGTACCAAGATCCACACCCAACAGTTTCAGCCCAAAATCGCCCATTTTATACTTTCCGATCTGTACATCCATCAGCTTCCCCTCCTCTGCCGGTTCCGTATTGTGTTCATGTTTTCATTGACGTAGGGTGTCACCGCCTTGCCCACCGTCCTTCCATCCAGGTCGACCGTGGTATGGATCTCAGCCTGTAACTGCACCGGCTGATTATTTGCCAGGCTGATCTGTGGTGATGACACGTTGACCGTCGGGCTTGCACCCATGGATTCCAGGCTTGCAATTGTGTTCTGCATCCTTTCCACTTCTGCCATGACTGCCTGCATTTCCGCCTGGGTGCCCTGCTCGATTTTCTTCCTGGCTTTTTCATATTCTTTTGTTTCCCGGTATACCTGCCATTCTTTTTCTTCCTTTTTGGTTTTGGCAGTCGTTTTCTTTTTCTTTGCTGATGTCTTGCCCGAAGCTACAGTTCCAGCCCCCTTTGCCTCTGCTGTCGCTTTGCTGCCTTCTGCTTTTTTGCCGTCTTTTTCAAGCCCAAACGCTTTTTTAAACGCTTCGATCATATCCTTTGCAATGCCCCGCATGGATTTTTTCAGCGTTTCTTTTTCGCCATTCAGACTCTTGATCAGGCTCTTGGCGATCTTCTTTCCGGCTTCTTCGGCTGCTTCCTGTGCGGTTTTGGCTGCCTCTTCCACTTCTTTCGTCCATCCGGCTTTTACATCTGTCAGACGCTGTTCGAAGAAATCTTTCGAAAAGGTTTTAGACGAACTCTGCAGCTGTTCCCATTTCTCCTTGTACGCCGCCAGTTCTTCCGCTGACATTGCGTTCAGGTGCTCCACGAAGTTGTCTGCCTCGTTCAGGTCCATGCCAAGGATCTGGTCCATCAGGCTTTCCGGTATCTTGTCCTTGAGCTTTTTCAGACCTTCCTGATACCGCTCGACTTGTGTCAGCTGGGTGTCCAGGTCGTACATATTGGCCGGATCCGACATTTTCTTCTTCATGTCGTCCCGAAAAGAAATGATCCGATCGTAAGCCTTCTGGTACTTTTCTGCGATCTCGTCCAGCTTCTTGTCTAAGTCGTCTTCGATCTTACTGTAAGCTTTCTCTGTCCCTTCTTTCAGGGCATCCATGAACGTTGATGTGTATTTATTGGCATAGTTCTTGATTTTTTTGGCGTTCTTCCGGAACTTTTTTGCTTCTTCCTGGAGCTTTTTCTTCTGCGTTGCATCCGTGGTGTTGCCCGCCTCTGTTTTCTTGTCTTCGGCCAGTTTTTCGTATTTTTTTACAACCTTATCCACATAGCCGTCAATCTTGTTATCCAGCTTGGAAACCAGGAGTTCCTGACGCTTGTCAAGCCCGCTGGTGATGGATTCCATGATCGCAGACGCCGCATCGGAATAACCGCCCTTTGCCGCATCCACTTCACCGGCTGCCTTGACAGCTTCCTCGGACATCTTTTTCATGGTCTTTTTCAGCTTCGGGACTTCGGCTTCAATGCCCTTGATCACACCTCCGACGATGTGTTTACCGATCTCGTCCTTGAAAACCTTGGACGGGGAATGGATGCCAAGTGTATCCTTTGCGGTTTCCAGTGATGAGTCCGCCATAGATCCAACACTGTCATTTACTATTTTTTCACCGCGTTCAATTCCGACTGCGACACCCTCGGCCATGCTAAGTCCGATTTCATCACGCCATACATGAGACGGGCTGTTCTTTTTTATCTTTTTTTCTGCCTCGTTTACAGCTGATTGAAGAACACCGTTTACCGCATTCTGTACAAAAGGTGATCCCCTGTTGATTCCAACTGCAACACCTTCTGACATGCTCTGGCCAATACTTTCGAAAGAACTTCGGTAAGTCCTTGCCGTGTCTGCTGCATTTTTCATGGAATTCCCAGCCGCCTGTGACACCTGCCCGGAATTCTGCTGGATTCCGTCCGCGGTTGCTTTCTGCGACTCTTTTCCGGCTTCCTCTCCGCCTTTCTTGGCCGCCTCCGTGACTTCCTTCTGGCCGGATTCGATCCCGCTTTTTGCCTTTTCTGTATGTTCCTTGCCGCTCTTCTCTCCGGCTTCGCCTGCTTTCTGGGCAATTTCCTGCCCTGCATTCTCCCAGTTCGCAGATATCGCTGACAGTTCCTCTGTAGATGCCTCCACTGCTTCGCCACTTGTTGCCGAAAAACTCCGTGCATATTCCTCTAACTGTGGTTTTGTCATTTCCGTACATGCTTTAACGAGATTTGCACTCTGCGGCCCCAACTCTAACAAGTGGTCATACAATTCTTTGGTCATACCGTCACCGGCACGGCCTGCGAGGGTTTTCATATTCTGAACCCACTGATTCGCAGCATTTTCTGAGCTGTGCATATGTTTTATTATATCTTCAGCAGAAATTTCTTTGTCGCCTGAAAATTCCTCATACTCATTCACAATGCCTTTCAGGCTGTTCTGGATGGACGTTTTCATGCCCTCATAGGCTTGCTTGACCTCGTCAGACATTTCTGTTGCGGAGTCTGATACGGCTTCATTTGTTTCTTCGGTGGTAACTTTGTATTCTCCGGCTTTTTCGGATGCCTCGCTTAACTTCTCCTGTGCCTCGCTGTAAGTTCCCTCCAAGTCCTCAATTACTTTTTTCTGTTCTTGGAGTCGTTCATTCAGTTCTGTCTGTTTTACCCCATGAGCATCGTAGATATCAGACGTAGATTCAACCATATTGCCAGTGTCCTGCATGGCTTTGTTATATTCCTGCGTCTCGTTTCTCGACTCTACCAGAAGCCCATTGTAAACTTTTCGTGCTTCTGACAGCTGCGTTTCTGCCTCTGCAACATCCGTGGCTGCCTGCTTCACTTGTTCCTGGTATGCACTAGCAAGAGCCTGCTGCTTCATGGAATCGATCACGGCATCCACTGCGGATTTTTCTTTATTCAATGCTCCTGTCGTTTCATCAATGGAAAGTCCCAATTCCGGCATGGCTTCATTGAGCTGGTCAACCATTGCACTCATCTGTGCTTTTTCTGCTGCCGTTTTGCTCGTTTTATTTGCTAAGTCGTAGAGCTTATCCGAAAGTGTTTGATAGGTTGCCGCCTCTGTTTCGGCACTCTTGATATTTTCTTTTGCAGTTTCTTCATGTTCTTCTATGCTGTCTTTCAGGTTATTATAGGATTTCCGGCACTGCTCGATCGCTTTCCGGTTCTTTGCAGCATCGGATGTTCTGTCCTTCATAACCTTGCCAAACGCTACAGTTGCTGCCGTAAGCGATACCAACGCAAGTGCCACAAGTCCGAATGGATTCGCAAGAAGTGCTGCTGAAAATGCCTCAAACGCTTTTGATACCTGATTTACGACCAGTAACCCGACCAGTGCTGCTGCCAGTACTGCAAGGGCTGCTGCCAGTGCCGTGACTGCCGCCACTACTTCCGGGTGTTCCTTGACGAACTCCGTTGCCCATTCCATCGCATCTGCCCCGCTCTGCTGGAGTTCCATCAGCACCGGTGCAAGCTCATCACCGATCGCTATCTTCAGGTTCTCGATGGCGTTCTGGAAACGCTGCTGAGCAAATTCCCCGGTTTCTGACATCTTCTCAAATGCAGTGGTTGCCGCCCCGGTGCTTCCTTCCATCGCCTGCACCAGGCTGTTGTATTTGGACGTTCCGCTGTTCAGGATGGACAGCATACCGACGCCGGCCTCGGAACTCGACCACATGTTGTTGAATGCGGTCGTGTCACCGTCCACGCTGTCGGCCAGTACCTGCAGCACATCTCCAAGTGAATTGCCCTCTGCCATCAATTCCGCGAAAGTCTTGCCGGTCTGCTTCTTGAGCGTTGATCCAACAACGGAACTTGTGCTTCCAAGCTCATTCAGTGCCGCCTTGACGTAGGTCGTTGCCTGTGCGGTCTGCGTACCGTTGGCGGTCAGCAATGCGTAGCTGGCTGCCAGGTCTTCCAGGTTCATGTTGTACGCCGCCGCCAGTGGGATGACCATGCCCATGCTGGCACCTAACTGTGCAACGGATGTTTTTCCTAAGTTCTGCGTTGTGATCAGAACGTCTGAGATCTTCGAAGCATCATCCGCCGACATGCCATAGGCATTGATGGCGGTCGTCAGGATGTCCACGGCGGTCGTGGTGTCGGAAAATCCACCAACAGCCAACTTATTCGCTGTGCCGACAAAATCAACTGCACTCTCGGTCGCTACCGATGCTGAAATAGCCTGATAGGTCGCTTCTGCCAGTTCCCCGACACTCTTACCGGTCTCGCTGGACAATGCCAGGATCTCGTTTCGCATATCACCAAGCGGCTTCTGTGATTCGTCTGCGATCGTGCCAACCTTCGCCATCGCCGTCTCAAACTCCATGCTTGCCTGTGTGCAGTCCATGAGTGCGTCCGTGATCGCCTTGACAGATGCAGTTACCCCGGCAGCCAGCAGAGCCTGTGCAAGGGCATCAATGGCGGTGCTTGCCTGGTCGGTCCCTTCTTCGAATCCGTCCCCGATGCTGTCACCTATGTCAGATGCACTGTCCCCGACATCTTTCGCCGCATCCGAAACGCTGTCCGCAACGTCCGACATGGCATCCTCTACCGCTTCTGCTGCACTCTCGCCGGCTTCTTCCACAGATTCCACAATATTATCCACAGCGTCCTGGACGGACTCTGCAGCATCCTGCCCGGCATCTTCTGCCGCATCTGTGATCGCATCCGCCGCGTCTTCTGCCGCATCCTGTATCTCTTCCAGCGTATTAACTACTTGCTTCGCCGCTTTTTCTGCGTCTTTCCCTGCTTCCTCTGTCGCCTGGAAAACGGCCTGCTCTGCCTGTTTTGCCGCATCCCGTGCATCGGAGGCAGTCTGCTGCGTTGCACCCTTCGCTGCCTGCTCGATCCGCTTTAAGCCTTTCTGAAATCCACTCTCGTCGATCTCAGTGTCAAATCTTAGTGTTCCGTCTGCCATTTCCTGCCTCCCATCTTCTTATCAGTCTCCCCACATCGCAGCCGCGAACAGGTCACCGATCTGTTCCTCATCCCGCTCGTCTTCCAGGGATATTGCCCGCTGGATCTTCTGGATCCGCTGGCGTTCCTGTTTGTCCCTGATCTTTCCGGCATCGATCGAACGGTAGCCGATGCGGGTTTTCGTGCCGGAATCATCCGGCAGGCCTTCCAGCAGCATCTGGAACTTCTGCCAGTGCAGATATTTACAGGCCAGCAGGTCAATGCCGTAATAGTTCCGGAAATCGCTGACGATATACGGTGCATCCTTCTCATAGCTGAACGTCTGCTTTCCACTGCCTTCACGCTCTTTTTCCTTTTCTGCTGACCGGATGCCGGCAATGAAATCCGTGACTGCCTGGACGGCCCCCTGGATGTCCGGCGGAATCTCTTTTTTGTATAACCGCAGGATCAGAAAGAGCCGGCTGCCCGGCTCCCCTGCCTGCTTCACTTCCCCGATCAGCTTCAGCACTGCCCGGAAGTCCGTCTTGACCGGGTACAGGACGCCCCCAACCTCAACGCTTTTCGGCAGTGGTTCATATAATGGGTTCACAGGTCATCAGCCTACGGTCGGCTTTTCCAGGAACGTGCAGCTCTTGCCGTCTGCCGCAACCTTGGCATAGCCCTTGACCGGTTCGGACTTCACGCCGAACGACCCGGAATACTGCAGTGCATCGGTTCCGTCACCGGATGCATCCGGGAGGATGGAGAACTCACGTTTTCTTGCCACGAATTCATCCTCTTTGGTCGCTTCGCCCTTGTCGAAGAAGTCCACGACCACGATGTTCCTGGTCTCCCCGGTCAGCTCGTCATCGTGCACGGATGCGATGTCCATCAGGATCGGGTTGTTCTCGTGCATGTCGAAGTTATAGGACCATGAGGTGCCGTAACCGGTCACGTCGCTGTCGCTGGAATCCTTGTCCACGTACTGGCGTTCATAGGTGGTCGGGTTCTTGGACTCTGAAAGTGTCGTGAACTTCTCCATACGGGTAAATTCTGTTGGCTCTGCCCCATCGCTGGCCGGTACGCCGTAGAAGGACACCCTGCCGGTTCTCTTGACTAATTTCGTTTTATTATTTTTTTCTGCCATAATTTAAGCCTCCTGTTCATAAATTAAGCGGCACTCGATACGATACGTAGCAAGATTAGCTTCGGCATCGTACAGGTAACCGCTGTTTAATGTTTCAACTGCTGTTGCATGTTGTTTTTCGTTTGCCAGTTCCGGAAGTTCCCCATTGTCCGAGGACTCTTCCAGCCACTCCTGAAGCTCCTGGTAGAAGCCGCTGTTCTCGATATTCACCCTGGCGTCCTCGTCATAGACTTCCTTGGAACAGACCGCAAACTGGTACTGTTTCTTTTTCCCGCCATCCACATATTTCTGGATCACCGGGTCACATGGGAGCGGGTCGATGGAATAACTCATCTCCTCCCCCAGGTAATCCACGTTGACCCGGCCGTCATGTAAAAACGGACAGGTCAGGAAGAATGTGCGGATGCTCTCGATGATGCTACTTTCCGCATGCAATTTTACCCGCCTCCTTCTGGATACTGTCCTTGTGCCGGTTCTTCATACGTTCGAACCATTTGGACTGCTTTTTGTGCTCATAGTACTGTCTTCTGGCATATGGTGTGGACTGCACGATCAGACCGGAACCGGTAACCGTGCCAAGCGTTGCCGCTTCCCTCAGTACACCGCTCCGGAACGGTGTTTCCGGTTCCATACGGTCTATACATGTCTGATCCACGTAGGTCTGTGCCCTGGCAAGATTTCCGTTAAGCCTTGCTGCAAGCCCGGCATCCCATTCTAGGCTTGCTGTGAATCCGCCGCTGCCATGTCCGCTGTAACGGACGTCCTGCGGCTGCCGGATCTGGAACGTTTTCCTGGTCTCTGCCATCATGCACCCCCTGTCACCTTGATGTGCGGATTTCCTCCGTACCGGTTATAATTTGCCGCCGACACCTTGAAGTGTTCTGTGCCGGCCAGGTCTTTCGCCGTCTTCATCTGCACGCTGCACTGCCCTTTTACCAGGTAATCATCCTTTTTCACCAGGACTGTTATATCTGGGATGCGGACCGTGAAAGTGTCCGCGGTCTTCCTGCCTTCCGTGGTGACACTGGACTGTTCTGCCTCATACCACCAAATAGCCGGGATGTATGTACACCCCCATTCATCCAGACGGGTAACTGGATTATAACGGCGGTGGTAGAGGGTTGCGTCAGTGTTGGTCAGCATCGTCATACACCCCCATATTCAACAGGCCGGTCGGTTCCAGGTACAACGCCGCCGTCTGGTAGATCTTGCCCGCCAGTATCTCCTGGGCGGTTTTGCCGCCCTGTTCCTGCACATACGATACAGAATAGCCGTCTGTGTTTTCTGATGCGACCTCCCTGCCCTGGTGTTCTGCCTTTGCTGCCTGGTCTGCGTACAGAAGGTCACAGCACGCACAGGCGGCATGCTGCACTTCTTCCATGGATCTGTCTGCACGGTCGAACGTGATCCGCCGGATGTGTGCCGACACCGGCACGATCACCCTGCGGAACTGTTCTTCCGTCAGTCCACCGCCATACTGCCCTGTATAGAATGCATAATCGGTATACTGTGTCATAGTCCCGCCCTCTCAGGCTTTGTGTGACACGTAGAAGCCAGCCGCTTTGTTGCGGTAGTAATCCACCAGGCCATACTTGCGGTATTTCAGGATATCGCCGTCTGCATTCGCGTTCAGGCTTGCCGGGATGATGTCGCTCGCAACGTGTTTATCAAATTTGATGATCGCCGGTTTATGGATGATCATGAAGTTGATGTCCTTGCCTTCTTCCGAAATTTTTTCGTAGTAGGTGGAAATGCTTCCCGCTGCCGGGCTTTTGACTGCTTCATAGCTGCTGCCGCTCTGTGTGTAGTAGGTCTTCCCGGATACCACCGAAGAATCCTTCGTCTTTTCGTAAGCTGCCGTGCCTCTTGTGTAATGGCCGGCTTCCTCGCCCTCGCTCTTTCCGTCCAGCAGATGGATTGCGGTATAGAATCTGGACTGCGGCACCTTCTTCTTGATGTTGAATGCATTCAGGATCTCACGGGACTTCGTTGTGTCCAGTGCCATGACCCCGTTCATCAGTGTCGGGGTCGCATACAGGATCCTGCCCTCTTCCGGCACTTCGTCCTCATCCATCACGTTCTTTGCCTCGATCAGGGCTTTCAGGAACGCTTCTGCATCCGCCAGGTTCTCCGCTTTCTTTGTGATGCCGTCAAATCCGCAGATGGTCGCAAAAGTAAATGCATCTGCCTCCGGTGCTACCCTGGTTCTCTGCAGCTCTGCTCCTGCCCTCGTAAATGCCAGGTTCATAGACTCCTGGTTGTCCATCGTATCTACTTCCAGTTTGGCACCACGGTCATAATTGAATCGTGCAGTTGCCCATTGCAGTGATACAGCCGCAGAAGTATAACCGGAATTGCGGTCGTAATTTCCCAGTCCTCCGACCTCGATCTGTGGGTATAAGATCTCGCTCACATTTGCTCCGGCACGCATCATGCTCGGATCACTGGTCAGATCTGCGGTCACAGATGCACTTTTGTACACCTCGTCAATGATATCCAGATAGTTTTTTGCTAATTCAATCGTATTCGCCATGTTTCATCTCTCCTTTTCTATTTGCTTTCCGCAGGTGGTAAACCTGCTGCTGCCCTCATGGCAGCCAGTGCCGAGTCCGTTCCGCCGTTCCCGCCGGACGGTCCGACCGGATTCTTGAAAGGTTCATCTGACCCAAACAGATAAGCGTCAGACTCTTTTGCGGCATCCAGTGCTTTCTTGATGTCCGCACTCTGGTCTTTGGATTCCCTTAAGGCATCCATGTCAAGCAGTGCCATGACCGCCTTTGCATTTCTGCCGCCTGCTTCCTTGATCGCAGATCTGACGGAATCTGTAAACACACGTTCCGCTTCCTTTGCGTCATACGTCTCTTTCTGCGTCTTCAAGTCGTCCTGGAGTTTTGTGATCTGCCCTTTGAGGTCTGCGACGTCAACGCCGTCAAACTCCTTGAGCTTCCCGTTTACCGTATCCAGTGAAGTCTTGTACTCGTCCCGCTGGTTCACTGCTTTGTCGTACTCGTTTTTGGTGCGGTAGTTCTCCTTCCAGGACTTGTCAAAATCTGCCTTTTTCTCTTCCGGGATCTCCAGACCGTAATCTTTCAGAATCTCATAGATATTTTTCATTGCTTCGTTCCTCCTGAAATGTTTTATTGACCGCTCTTTCGGCGGTGTGGGATATAGCCGGTTAGACCTCCGGCCGGGTAACTGCCCAGTTTTACGCCTTATGGCAGGGCATAAAAATAAGACACGTAACCCCGTGCCTTAAAGGGAGATATCTGGATCACCGCCTTTCTACGGATAACCGTCTGCCGTTGAACTGTATCGTGTCGCCGATCTGTGCCACTTCATCGCCAATCTTCACCCCCTTCAACTCTGCGTGTCCGTCATTGTTCCGATATATGAACTTGATTGTCTTGTAATTGATCCGGCTCGCCAGCCAGTTCGGTGCAAGCCTGTCTGCGTCTTTTGTGACTGTGTAGTGTTCAGTCATTGGAATAATCTTCCACGACTGTTTCAATGCCATATTCCAGTGCACAAGTGTGTTCGATACGGCATCCTCTTGCTCCTTCCCAGTCTTTTGTGAAATACGCAATATCAGCACCCGCCAGAAGTTCCAGGGATTTTCCCAGGAACCAGAGCGGTTTTGCGTCTACCGGTGCACTCTGGAAGAAGCTGTCAATGACCTCTACCGGTTCATTTAACTGTCTTTCCGCACACTGGATTGCTCTTTTCCTCTCTCTCAAAATCTCCTCGTCTGATTTGCCTTTCATTGGCTGGCTGATAAATAATTTTTTCATGTTCTTATCCTCGCTTTCTTAATCTAATATTGATTTATTTAATGCTTCCACCAGTTCCCTCTCACGTTCTGAAAGTTCATAACAGATGGTATCCTCTGCCTGCTTTCTGGCATTTTCTGCTGCCTGCTTTTCTGCATTATGCTTCCTGGCTGCCGCCTGGTCTGACAGCAGAAGCCCTGCCCCGTAAATCTCTTTTTTCATGGCTCTCTGGGCGTCCAGGCTTCGCACAAGCTGGCATTCTTCACGCCTTACCCTGAAATGTACGCCGTAGCGTGCCATTTTCTGCATCATGGCAGCGGTGACGATATGATCCGGATAATCATACTTTGACAATTTCCGTGCATTTTCCTGCTTCAGCTTTTCCACTGTATCATTTACCAGCCGGGTCAGCTCCGGTGATGTCTCCGCTACCGTTTCCGGTTCGAAGCTGGTAATAAACGATGTTCTCACAGTTGCCCCGTTTTCGTACACGATCGAACAGTCACACACAATGTGGTTCATTCTGTCCCAGGTAGTCTTGCCGGATAATGCCGTGAGTGACGGGGCAAACAAAAAGAACGGGATGCCCCGTTCCAGATAAAATTCACATATGTTTTTCAGGATGGAAAAAGGTGGGTTGTCCACCACCACACATCCCGGCGGATATTCGTCTTTTTCGTAATCGCCGCCTGGCCAGAATGGGCGAATCACGTTCTCAGGATCAATATTGTAACGTTTGCACACCCAGTCCTTTATGACTTCGTATATCTCCGATGGTGTATAGCAGTCGTCTGTCGTTTTCTTCGGTTTGAATTTCTCGACAAATTCTTCATAGGTTTTACTTTTTATATTTCTCACCTCCTTAAAAATGGGTACAAAAATACCACCAGTCGAAAGACCAGTGGTAAATACTTATTTTTCTTAGTTGTCAATAACTTTCACTATATCATCAATAGTTGCATCAATAGTATCCCAATCTGTAGGCGAATCACCCACATCTACCAGAAAATGCGTATCGTCTAATATCTCCACAACTGCTGCTTTTCGTCCATCTTTTAGAAGAATTGTGTCATATTCCTTTATGAGCATTTACTTCGCCTCCTTAATGTACGCACTAGTCAACTTTGTTGTGCCATCTTCCGTCCTGAGCCATGCTACAACTACATTTGCTGGTGTTTCTTTTTTACCATAAAGAATCATCTTCTGGACATATCTGTCGCCGTATCCATTATTATCAACATACTGAGCCGGATATTTCACAGCTCCCTGTTTTAACGCTTTTTGAAGTTCCTGCCAATTTCCCATTTCATAGCCCAAGCGATCTGTAAAGGCTCTTCCCTTTGGATACCCTTTTTGACTGTTTTCATCAAAAAGATATTTCGTAAACTTAGGCTCTGGTAAAATAGCCGTTTCTGCATTCGGTAGTTTAAGCTCTGGATGTTCCAGAAGCTCCTTTTGTCTTTGATAATCCATTTCGACGAACTTCCATTTTTCAGGGTCATTATACTTCATCTGCCTGAAATCCGCAAGACTTCCAGCATCTTCTTTCAGCACTTCCTTGTACCGTTCATACTGGTTCGAATCAATCTTTGCATTCCGCATCATTTCCGGCGTATAGCGTGCGTTCTGCTGTTTCGTGTTGGTCGCTACCTTGCCCAGTCCATCCTGATAGATTCTCTCACGCTGTTCCAGAAGTCCCATCTTCTTACTGAACTGCTTATACTCGTTCAGCTGTCCCTGATACCTGGCTTTTTCCAGCATGATGTCGTCCTTGTCAGCTCCGGCTTCCTGCAACAGCCGTATCTTCTGACGCTGGGCACGCATGGCGGTTTCCATCTTCCTCTGCTGCTGTGTCTGTTCGTAAGCATTGAGCTGCTTGCCGTTCCATTCTTTTGTCTGGGCTTCTCTTTTGTTCTGCTCTTCCAGCCAGTCATCCGGATAGAGACGTTCGGAAACGCCAGGAATGAACGGGTGGAACGTATGCCGGCAGTTGGCACCACACAATCCTGTGACGGTTCCGTATCCGCAGACCGTCCCTAATTCCTTCTTGCTGAACACCCTGCCCTGCCATGTCTGGTGATCTGGTCTTGCACATGGGTGCCAGGACACTTCAAAATACTCTGTATCGAGTTTTTCTGCGTTGTGCTCACTGACCTGTGCCGTGATCTGGTTCACGCCCGTAAGGACGGCTCTGCGTGCTGCCACGTCTGCCCGGTTCGTATGCCCGGAAGCATAATCCACCACCCTCAGCCCGCTGTTCGTCATCTGGGTGACGACTTTCCGGATCGCCGAGTTGTAGTCTGTGCCGCCCGTCACAACGTCCTGGATGGCCGTGTCCACGTATTTCTGGTAGTACTCGGCAAATGGTGTGAACACCCGCTTCCCTGCCATCAGGACTGAAAATCCGTAGCTCTGTGCCATATTAACGAGCGTGTCTTTTGTCTGCTTCCTGGCTGCCTCTGTGATCTGTTGCAGCCACTTGTTGTCCTCTGGTGCCAGGAAATCATCATTGACCTGTTCATAGATCTCCCGGTTGCGGACATATTCCCATTCCGCTACCTTGTCATACATCTCAAACATTTCTGCCCAGGTCGCTCCCAGTGCTTCCTTGATGATCCGCTCAACCTCTTCCCTGGACTTGCCCATCTCAATCAGCCGGTTGATCTGGTAGTCTGCCGTTGATGTGATCTCGCCGGTCTTCCTGATCCTGCGGATGACATCTTCCATGATACGCCGCTCTGCTTCCCTCCAGATCTTCTCAGCCTGCAACCCCATCCGCTGCACATCCGGTGCTGTCCTCTCCCCTGCCATGGCATCACTCCATCACGGTGTTCTGCACTGGCAGGTTCTTCCTGGCTGTCGCCTCATCCTCGTTGTACCACTTCATGCGGTATTCAACCGCAGACATCACACCCATAGAAACGTCCTGGCGGTCCTGCTGCCGTTCGGAGTCTTCGTCTGTCAGGATGGAATCGTTGAACTTGCAGGCAAATTCATAACCGGAATAGTACATGCTGTTATAGAACGCCAGGGCAGCGGCATAATCCTCCAGGCATTCTTTCAGGTTCTCCTGGATCGCTGTCACACGGTTGTATTTCCGTGCTTTCGAGACACGTACCTCAGTCGCTGTCTTGGATATCTCCTGAACGTCTGACAGGTCACCGTAGGCAAGCCCGACCGTGAACTCAATGTTCCGGTAATATTTCTCGAGGCCGGCAATGTAGGAAGTGTCCCGCATCGCCGGGGAATATTCCCGCAACAGTTCCTTATCCTTGCCGTCATCGATGTTCAGGCCGCGGTACAGGCGTTTGTTCAGCTGTGCCATCCGTGTGCCCCTGCTCCCGCGTTTCAGTGCACGTTCATCCACATGCACGGCACGCTCGCCGGATTCATACTCCCAGTCGAGCCTTGCCGCCTGGATGTCTGCCTTGCGGATCAGGTCGGCAGCAGCGTCAAAGATTGACACCCCACAGAATGAACCGTCAATCCGGTTTTTGAGTGGGTTGCGGTAGTACCCGAAGTCCATGCGGTCCATTCCTGGATAGGTCACCGGACCCTGGTTGATGTCTGCCCATTCGTCCACCGCATCCAGGCTGCATGGTGTACCAAGGTGATTCCGGTCAAGGGAATGGTAGCACTTGTTTTCGATCGTCAGGTTTCCGTTCGTGAAGTAATGACGCTCCATTTTCGTGTAATAGTCATATTCCCCCACCCGCTTAACGGTCAGAAAAGCAACATCGACCGGTTTCCCGGAATCATCGAAGCGGACCGGCACGAACTTATCAGCTGTGACGAACTCGGTCCTGTCTGCCCCCAGCGGCCGCAGGATAAAAGAGCCGAAGCCAAGACCGTCCTGCAGGTTCTCATTCAGGTCTAACAGCCCCCTCTGGTAAGCCGCATCCAGCCGGTCATTGTTCAGGATGGAGCTTTCCATCTCAACCAGCACCGCATCCGCAAATTCGCGGCAGATACCGGACTCAATCCGAAGCGACACCACCGGGTCCACGCACCACGGTGCCTTCCCGTCCATCATGCCGCCCCAGCTTTCCAGGGCTTCGACCATGGACTGTGACAGCGTCAGTTCACGCCCCAGGGCTGTTTTCAGTGTCGTATAATCAAACAATCTCCTCACCTCTCTCCATATCCGTTTTGCAAAATCAAACATCCTCCACCTCCTGGATGAGTTCCTTCAGGTCGCGTTCTATGGTGTACTCGAACGCATCCAGGCTGTCTATGTCCGTGCTGCCATCGTCCAGCCGCTCATCATCCTGTTTCTCCCTGTTCCAGACCGCATCCGAAAATGCTGTTTCCAGGCTCTCGCAGTCGTCTGTAAGAAAAAACCGCCCGGCTCCCATAAGCCTGACGGTCGCATTGATACGGTCATTTACACGTTTCTTCTTTGCCGGTTTCACGCTGATCCACGGGAAACGCTTCTCGACCGCGTTCCGGATGGAATTACCCAGAACGGTTTCTGCATTGTCCCAGAAGACCGTTTCTACGTTGCAGTATTCGATGGTATCCCAGTGTCTTACAACATCCGCATACTGGTCAATCACATCCTGCACGAAATCACAGAACAGTTGATCCAGGCGGTTGCTGTCGATCGGGTCGTCTTTCTCTTTTGCCATGACCCGGCGGGATTTCAGGGCGATCACATCCCGGTAATTGTCCGTGTACCCTCTTGCCACGAACGCATGGCCGGACTTGTTGCCGCCGAAGTCCAGACCGATCTCGATGGATACAAGGTCCTGCTTCCGAAACTCCTTGCAGTCCGGGCTGCTTCCGGGATGTTCTACGATCCTGCACCGGAACGCTTCCGGGTGATCCGCAAATCTCTTGTAGATCGAACCGTCTGCACGCTTCCAGAGTCCTAAGATCAGGCGGTCGTAGTAGATCGTGCCATCGTATTCCCTGCAGAGCTGTTCCACAAAAGCCGGATCCAGGTACGGGTTGTCAAAAATCGTGTACTTTTGCAGGTAGATATCAAGCTCCGGCGTGTCCAGGAACTCTTTCAGCCAGTGGGTAGGATGCTCCGGGTTGCATGACCCGTCAAAGCAGCTGTAAGGCTTATCGAGTCGTGATTTGAGCATCTGGAACACTTCTTTGTTCCACTTGGCGATCTCATCCCCGTAGCAGTATTTGATGCTCGCACCCTGGATCTTGGCAACCTGGCTGACCTTCTCCGCCCCCAGGCAGTAGACATCCTCACCGCATACCCTTGCAATGTTGCGGTTGTTGATGTTGCCGACCAGCTTATCGGTATAGATCTCACGCATCGGCTGGAGCACGTTTCGCTCGATGGATTCCTTCGACACGCCAAGGATCACATTCAGCCCCGGTTTTCCCGCCCTCTCACGGATCCGGAAGGGAATGACGAAAGCCGTATCTACAAAAGACTTCCCGGAACGTACTGCCCCGGATTTAATGTTCCAGCGGTGCGTTGCGTTCACGATGTATTCATTCTGCATTTTGCTCAACTGCATTGTCACGCACCTCCTTCAGTATCGCATCCAGCTTCTCAAGTGCCTCGTCCGTCTCATTCTCACCTGTGACTGCCTGTTTCCTCGCTTTCTTAAGCTCTGTATCTGCTTCCTTGTTGCGGATGTCCTCCTCTGCCGCCCCGTTCTGCCCTGCATACTGAGCCACGAAGTAAGCGGCTTTGGTGCTTCCCTGCATCGCTTCCCGGATCTGAGCCGCCAGCATCGCAGATTCAAGTGTACAGTCCAAGCCGATCGACTCCAGGAACGGTTTCCACTCCGGGTTGTCAATTTCCGCTGTCAGCAGGTCGTTCAACGTCTTCCGGAACTCTGCTTTTCGCCGCCTTGCCTTCCCGGATGCCTGGCCGCCTTTTCTGGCGTATTCTCTCACTTCGCTCTCGCTTCGTTTGTCAAAAGGCACTAAGTTTTCATTGTTTGCCAATCACCTCACCTTCCTTTGTTCTGTTGTTATTTTTGAGTACACAAAAAGACACCCAGCATTGCCAGATGTCTTCTTGCGGAAAATGTAGTATTCTTTTTGAGAAAGGATTCTTATATGTCCCCATCAGGGAAATCGGAACAGAAGGACTCGAACCTTCGCCCTTGTCTACTCATGAGACTGCTCTCGCCGACTGAGCTATGTTCCGATGCTGCCGGGCTGTTGAGACCCGGCAGATATACAATATACGGAGGTAAATGAAAAGAACCAATCATGTCAGCATCATTCCCAAACTGAACTGATTACACTATATCACATGGCAAGGCGGACATTCTAGGACATCTTGAAATTTTTTAATGCCCATCCGTGAATTCTTCTTGCATGTCTTGGATCACACCCCATCTTTCTTCCGATGTCGTCCCAATTCAGCCCCCACAGATACCGCAGTCGCAGCACCCTCTGCTCATCCGGGTTCTCCATACGTCTGATTGCCAGGTCGATCTGTTCACGTGTCCTTGCTTTTTTCAGCCGTTCCCGTTTCAGCCGGCCGATCTGTCTTTCCATAGCTACCACATAATCCGACAGATCAGACTGCTGGCTGCCTTTCGGCATCCCGTCATTTACACTGGATGGGAACATCTTGTCCGCCCGGAGCCTCTGGATCTCTTCCAGGATCTCCTGCTCTCTCCGTTCACATTCCCGGTATCTTCGCAGGAACTCCTTTTTCTTGTCGTTTTCTGTCATCTCCACCGGCATCGCCTCCCCTCATGCATTTCCTTGCTATTATTTCCAGGATTTCACCGTCTTCATCATCAGTGTGTTCTATGTAATGTTCTATAATTTTGACTGATGCCAGTTTTGTCATCTTGCTCTTTACTGCGGCTGGTTCATGGAATCTTCTGGCTACATCAGCATCAACACTCTGCTCCAGATGATCATAATGTGCTTTACGTTTTACATTTTTTTCTGCTGCTTTCATCGCTCATCTTCCCGCCCCTTTCATGAACGCCTCAACCATGGCTTTTTTCCAGCTTCTTTCGTATTGTCCACAACAGTATGTGTTCACTGTAACATCTCTGAACTCTTCACTCTTCGGGCAATAACACATTCCCTCATCGTGGTATCTGCATGTGTTACAGTTCTTGTCATTTCCCATCTTCTTCATCCTCCCTGTATGGCTTCGGCAGCAGCATCCAGGCATTGACGAACAGGTCATTTGCCAGACAGGTATCTTCGTCGAAGCAATCCCCCAGATACCATGCACCACCTAATTTTTCATCGCCCTCGTATCTCCCAACCAATGGAAGAGAAAAATTTTCAAACGACATCAGCACATAATCATCATTTTCCGGCACTCTCTCTGTCACCGGGATCCATCCGGACTCGCTAACCGTATGGGATTCCAGACGGTTTCCTTTTGTATCTTCAAGCACATTGCCGATCACACTTACTTTTTTGTACCAGTAGCCCAGATCTTTTCTGTAATTTGTTTCCTCTGGAAAATCAACATAAAATCCTGCTGTATATTTTCCATGTCTGACAACAGCCGTATATTCCCCATACTGTACAATGTCATTTTCCCAGATTTTCTTACCATTCTTATCACACAATCCTGTATACTGGCATAATGTTTCCGTGTTGATCTCATACAGTCGCAATCTGTTTGGCATACCCCAGTCTGTCATTTCGTCCACTGCAATCAGATGATGCAACGGTACAGGATGCCGTTTATAATCTTCCTCGCAACAGTATGTCGTCTCTCTCATACTGCAATAGAATCCCTCTGCCCAGTAATTCGTATCTTTTAATTTTGCCCGGAACAGTATGTCTCTCATCCATCCACCTCCACTTTCCGGACCTTGTACCGGGTTCCAAAGCCCGGCATCGGTCCTTTTCTCGTTCTTCTGTACCTTTCATTTTTTCCGCGGTATTCCATCACCCTGACGGTATCCTCAGTGACTCCCAGCTTTCTTCCCAGTGCGGCAGCCGTATTTTCAACGATCAGCGGCAGTTCGTATTCATCTGCTGTTACCGCCATCCACAGATACTGTTTCTGGAACTTCATCGTCTACCTCCACAGCACGCTCAAATAACCACCGGAATGCCTCCAAGATTGTATCTTTTTTGATTCCGTTATGTGTCGCCATCTCCAGTACAGTCCAAATCGCCTGAAGTTTTTCAGTCTCACTATATTTATCGCTTCTAATCTGTTCAAAAACGGCCTGTGCCTTTCCGATATTCATATCTCGTTTTCCTCCTGTCCATTGTTGCTTTCCCATCATGCAAACGGCAGCTCTTCGTCAAAATCTTCCGGAAGCATCATAAACCCGTTCTCATCTACCGGCATCGGCTCCGGTCGTTCCTGGCTGCTCTCTTCCCGGTTTCTCTGTGCCGCCGCTTTGCTTTCCGCAAATTCCTGATCCTCAACCACCACGTCTGTTGTATAGGCCTTGTTGCCATCTCGGTTGGTATAGCTCCCGGTCTGGATGCGGCCGGTTATCACTATCTTCAAGCCCTGGCGGAAATACTTTTCGGCAAACTCTGCACTGCGGCCAAACGCCACACAGCTGATAAAGTCAGCACCCGCTTCGCCTTCACGCTTGTAGCGTCTGTCAACTGCCAGCGTATAGCGTGTAATTGCCGTGTTGCTCTCTCCGTTAGAATTACGCATCTCCGGGTCTCTGGTCAACCGTCCCATTAAAATGACTTTATTCATTATCCTCACCTGTACTTTCTGCAATCAGGTTGCCTTCTCTGTCGTAGTCATATCCCGCGACTCCCTCTTTTTTATTCAGATAACTGCAAAATTCCTGGCATTCTTCAAAAGAAGTAAAAAATATTCCGTAAACCTCTTTTTTATTGATTTCTTCAAAATTTTTGTTACGATCTATGATTTTTGACGGAATCACAGCAATTGTATCAGCTATAAAATATTCTTTCCCCTTGTCTCCTCTTTCTTTATACCACACACGGAAATCAAGGCCTCTATCGGCTATTTCGTACAGTACATTTTCTTTTGGATGATACACACGTGCAGTTTTTGCACATATGCATGTGTCTGAAACAGTGTTTCCAGACGGCAACGTCACCTTAACGTTTCTCCAGCAATCACATTTATTACATTTTCTCTTGTATCGTGTTTCCCATGTTACTGACCATAATACAAGTTTCATCTGCTCCATCAGTTCTGCCAGCCTTGCATGTTTTGCACGATACTCAGCGTCTTTCATTACTCTTTCGCATTCTTCTTTTTTTCTTTCAAAGTCCCTTTTGATAGACTCAAAATTGTTCTTGATCCCCTGTAATTCTTTGTTTTCCTTACGCAGTTTCTCGATTTCATCGTTGATTTCTTTTTTCACCGATTCCCTAAGCTCATTCTTTAACTCTTCGATTTTCTCGTCAAATTCACCTGGTTCAAAATAATCATCAAATCCATAGTACATATCAGCTTTCCTCCTCCAGATAACACCACATAAGCAGACAAAAACGTTGATTTTTGCACGTGATCGTCAGCATATGGTGTGATTTCACGCTTCCTGGTATAGAAGCTTTTCTGTGTTTCATTTCCGGTTCGAACATCGGACATTCTTTGCACCTCTGCTCTACGTCCAATTTCGCCACAATCATTCTTCATCCTCCAGATAATCAAATATCGTCCTCTGTCCCGGTATCGGTTTCTGTGCCTCTTTTGTACCACTTTCATTCAGAATAATTTTTCTGAATATGCTTTCAAATATCGGAACCGCAATACTGTTTCCTGCTTGTGCATATAGTGCCGTATAATATCTCCCCCTGCGTCTGTGTACTGCTTTGGCTGCCTCAAAATCTGCATCTGTATACCCCATTAACCGCCAGCATTCACGCTCCGTTAGATACCTGTATCTTCCGTTTCCACAGTCAATTACCTGTGCTGGTGTGCGGTCCTGCCTGGTTGTTATGGTATATGCATAATCTTTAATGACTGTTGCTCTCCGAATACTTTTCTCTCCGATACAGGAAAGAATAGACGGCTGTGTTACATCATATACATTTGAAACCTTTTCGTTATCTTCCAAAAAATCATTAATACTTCGCATTGGTGTCCGGATCAGGCTGTCAAAATCGAACTTTTCACCATTCAGGCCGCTGATTGTGAATACTCTCTCACGTGCCTGTGGCAGTCCAAATTCTCTCGCATCCAGAACATCATAGCTGTTCGTGTATCCTAATCGCTCCATCTCCTTCTGATATTTAACGAAATTTTCAATCATATGTTTCGATGTGACATTTTTGACATTTTCCCATATTACATATCTGGGTTTCCATTTTCCCATCTGTTCAATGATATGTATTGTTTCCCACATCAGGCTTGATCTTGTTCCGCTGCCCTGCTTTGCTCCTTTTCCACGGTTTATTCTTCCGTCTGACGCTCTTGCTTTTCCCTGGTGTCCAGCAATGCTCATGTCCTGGCATGGACTTCCGTGGATTAGGATATCTGGCTTCAAATTCCATCCAACAACACTCTGTGTTTTATATGCCAATTCCTCACGGAACATTGAATTGTATGAACGTACCGCCTTTTCGTTGATTTCCACATAGTCAATTGCTTTCGTCGGAATACCGAGGTTGCGGAGTGCACATCGCGGACTTCCGATTCCGCCAAACAATTCCAATATCTGAACTGGTTTTTCTACTATTTTCATGGCATACACACCTGTGCATTGCAGTCACGGATCTGGATCTGTGTATTTGTGCAGGGCTTCCATTCCTGGATGTATTCCAAGGCTTCATAGTAGCGTTTCTTCGGCACGTTGTTGCGGGCGTTGACGTGAAAATAGTGCTTCAGGTCGCGGTTACATTCCGCAAATACCTTCTTACCAATTTCGTTGTAGGCATTGCTGTATTTGCCGCCCAGTGCGTCCAGGACCGCCTTGTTGACTTCATCACCGAGAACTGTCTGCTGTCCGTAGTCAATCGTCATATGGTTCTCCAGATCTGTCACGCGGTTATCAATCTTCACCAGTTTCTTATCATGCATCAGGATTGCTTTCATCTCCGGCGAATAGTCGTCCATCTCATAGCTACCAGTGTTGCGAATTGCCGGCAGCACTTCTGATGTCACCCAGCGTTTGAAACGCTTCGCTGATTCTAATTTGCTGCTGAGAATGAGTGAGTATAATCCTGACTCATTAATAATAGTCACCTTCTGATTTCCTCCAGGGGTCATCATTTTGGTGACCCCTTTGTCTTCTGGATCAACGTGATCAGAAACGGCATTTGCTAATGATTTCCCTTTTCCGTATCCTAATGCCTCAGCCACATCTTTTCCCACGAACCACACTTCCCCATCTCTCATCACGGTTCTGACCTGTCCAAACTCTTCATTTTCAAAAATCTTCAACTGTTCCATATCGTCTGCCTCCTTACCCTTACTCGTTCAATGTTCTTTCCAGTGCATCGAAATCATAGTCCCTTTGCGGAAATGCATTGAATGTATTCTTTGCTGTTTTCTTTTCCTTCTTCTTGGTTGGCTGCTTCTTGACCGGGTAAAAACTCTTCCATCCTTGCACTGTAGCTTCTTCCACTATCATCAGCTGCTCTGCCATATCATCACTAAGACTTCCGAGCTTCTTTCTGAGCAACCGTACCTGGTAATCAGATAACTCCCTGCCGTTTTTTTCTTGACTGCTCAGGTATCCCTGAAAAGCTCTCTCAAGTTCTGGATCATCGAAAGTAATGTCCGGCGGAGCCGTATCTATATCTATATTTCTTTTTTCTTTTATTTCTATAGGACTTTCTTCGGAACTATTTTTATTTTCTTCCGAAGTAATTCGATTTTCTTCCGAAGTAATTCGATTTTTGGGTGCATTTAAGAAAGGCTCCTCTTCTTCCCCGTTTCCGAGGAGCCAATACTTATCGCTATAGAGCTTTCTCTTCATGCGTTTTACTGCTATCTCGTAATAACGACGCTGAATCCCAACAGAGGTGATGATGTTTTCCGTCATGAGGTCATCATCAATGAGACCTATCTCAGAGCAGAAGTGCACCACTTGCACGACAGCTTTTTGCCCCTTCACCCACTTGTTGCCGATCATCCTTGTGATCATTCTTGATAGCTTATCAAGTGAGATCTCTGCGTAGTAACCTTGCTTGTATACGATGCACAGAATGCAGTCATATACAGTCACTCCCAGTGGACCATATCGGTCCAGGAGATCGAAGACCTTATCGTCTTCGTAAAAATCAATCATCTTCGGAAAGTAACTGAGTCCTTTTTTGTTAGGAGCACCACGCCCCATGCCGGACACCTGCCTTTCCTGTATATTACTTAAGTTCCATCAGCGTAACGCTTAAATACGCTTCCTCTTTGTACGCCTTTGTGACGCTCAGTTTTATGATCTGTGTATCATCATGGTATGCGATGCCGTTCAGGGCATCCAGCACAACCTTTGCGATGTTGTCACTGTCCGGCTTCTTTGCCGGCCAGATCTTCCCTTCCAGCATCTCTGCCCTTTTCTTCTTCGAGATGCTCTTAGGCGGCTCAAAATACGCCAAGATATTAGCAACCACATACGCATCATCCGAAAACCGTTTCTGTCCGTATTTCTGTTGGAAACAGGTCTTGATCAGGTTTTCGTACAGCACCGTCTTTTCAGGTGTTACGCTGCTCATTTTGCCGCTCTTGCTGTTGTGAAATGTTCTCGCCCGGGCTTTGCCCTGCGGCTTGCCCGGTACGGTGAACGTGAATAACTTTGGTTCTTCGTTATTGTTCTGGCTGTACATTTTCTACTTCCTTTTTACGTAAGCGGCCATTCCGGTGAGGTCAACGGGATGGTCTGTTTTAATTATTGAAGAACATATCTTCCATGCTCATCTGTTCCGAAGCATCTGCCTCTTTTGGTGGTTCTGCTGCTTTCGGTACATCCGTCTTTGCTTCCGGGACTTCTCTGTATTCCTGCTCTGCCACCGGTTCTTCCTTTTTTACGGAATCGACATACTCAGCTTTTCCGTCCTCGTGGATCACTGCCATGTCCTTGTCCAGGGCGTTCTGCAGGTCGATGCTCATAATGCCCCATTTGCTGATGATCTGGCGGAGCATGGTCTTCAATGCCATGCTGTCAAAATCCTTGAACCAGAAAGAAGAATATTTCCAGAGGTCTTTTTCCGGGATCTGCCCGGCTTCCAGGAGTTCCAGCGATCTCGCCCCGCCATTCCCTCCAAACGCCTGGGAATACTTTTCGGCGTGTGCCAGCATCTTCTTCTTCGACCAGTACATTGTCTTTCGGAATCCGTTCTCATACTCGAACATGGCATAATAACCGGCTGTAGGTGTCTCGTCACGGATGATGTCATCCTCGATCAGGTTCACTTCAATTTCTTCGTTCAGGGGATCGTAGTGGAGAAGCTCCCCTTCTTTGATCGCCATGACGTTCAGGCGTTTGTAGTATCCGGAACGCACTGCCAGCTGGATATAACCCTTATACCCAAGCTGGAACTGTGCTTCCTTGCAGCCTTTTTTATTGTTCTTGAACGGAACCATATAGAACTGTCCGAGCTGTGGGGATGGTGAGAGGTTCAGTGCTTCACCGAGTAATGCAGCTGACAGGATACTCTGGTTCGTGCATTCCTGCAAAGCCGGTGTTGTCTGTACTGCGGAAACGATGCTGGAGACGAATCTGGTGGCATTCTTGCCGCCGACCACGCTGTTGATCTGCTTCCTCACTGCTTCCTGGGACATATACGTTGCCATGCTGCTTCTTGTCTGTCTGTTTGCAAGACTGTTTGCTACTGCCATGTTTTATTCCACCTTTCCAAACTGAATGTTGTTGCGGATCAGGTATTCTCTCAGATCCATGATCTGTTTCTTGGTGCCGCGTACACGGAAGTCAAGTGTCCAGATTTCTTCCTGTACTTCTGTAGTATTCTCTGCTTCCTGTGTTTCTGCCGTAGTTTCCGGTACTTCTGCCTTGCTGTCTTCTTTGTTTTCCGCAGTAGCGGATGTTTCTTCCTGCTGTACTGCCTTTCTGGATGCCTCTTCTTTTTTGACTTTCTCCTCGGCTGCTTTTCTCTTTCGCTCTTCCAGGGCTTTTTCCATTTCTTCCAGGCGTTTTCCCTCTCTGAGTGCTTCCGAAAGGCTGTAACTTTCCATATATTTCAGGATCGCCTTATCACGGAAACGTTCCGGGAGTTCCTCAAGTGCTTCCATTTCTTCAGACATACGGTTGAACAGCGAATGGTAAGCGGTTTCCAGATGCTTGTCCTTGATGGATTTTTTATACATGCTTTCTTTTACTGTTTTCTCGAAAGGGATAACAGAACGAAGATCCCCGACATACAGGTCATAATATTCACGCATCTTTTCTGTTTTCTCACTGCGGTACTTCTGCTCGATCTCGTACAGCCCATCATCGATCACTTTGACCGCACTGCGTACCGGTTCCAGCACTTCCTTCACCTGTGCCTCAAATTTTTCATAAGGTGCCGCATAAAATTTCTTTACCTGCTTTCGTTCTTCTTCGAACGCCTTCACCAGTCTGTTCAGGGTTGCCCTGTCCTTACGCATCTCTGCGGTCTGGGAATCCGTATAAGCAATGGATGCATATTCCTGTGCCTTCTTCTGGATCTCTTCCTTCAACTCGTTACTGTTCCACTGGATCTCCGGGAGCGTCCCCGGCTCCATCTTGGTTGTGATTCTTAATTCCATGTTTACCTCCTGTCATATCTCCGGCAGTATCCTGCCCGGTCTTATGTTGTGTGTTACCTGCTGCCAAAATTTCTTTTCTTCCTGCAAGAGCATCGCAAGGTCTTCTTCAACGTCAGAACGTTCAATGAAATAGTGGCGGACGGCTGTCCGCCTGTCTCCTTCCCAGTCCGACCGGATGTGTGCCCTCAGCACTGCAAACTGGTAACCTGTCACCAGCAGATAGTGGAGCACCTGAATATAATAGTTATCCGGTATGCGGTCATCCCACTTGCCCCACTGTGCACTGTTCATGATGTTCGTGGTCTTGATCTCCAGGATACCTTTTCTGCCTTCCTGGTCGGTCAGCTCGCCGTCAAGCGAGGCCTGCATGAATGGATATTCAACACTCCGCAGGATGCGGTTCTCGTGATACAGGACTTGATATTCCGGAAAGTCCAACGAAAACAGTCTGCGGATCAGCGGCTCTGCTTCCGTTCCATATTTCACATACGGCTTATCAGATATGTCCTTCGGCATCCGTCTCCCGGTCTTCTCATCAAATAATTCCACGTTGCTCTTGTATGGGTTCAATCCCAATATCGCAGCCGCATCCGAACCGCCGATCCCAAGCGTGCGGCTTTCCAGCCACGCCGCATGGTCAGCATTTTCAATGATTGTATAGCTCATACTTGAATTTTCAGCCTCTCTGCCCTATACTGTAGTTGTCTTTTTATTTGTGTCCCGGATCGCCCGCCAAAGCACCGGGACTTTTTACTACCTCGAGTGTCGCTTTCTCAACGATCACCGATTCTTTCGTATCTTCATTTATTGCATGCACATAGATGCTATTATGGTGCCAGATCCGGTACTTGTCCGAATCAATCCCGGCCAGTTCCAGGATGGCTCTGGCTTCCTGGTCGCGTCCTTCATTTACCCAGATCATCTGCTTTCCCCCTCCAGACGGATACATACTTTTGCCAGTTCCGCTGCAAGCTTGTATTCCTTTTCGTATCTACTGCCTCCATGTGTTTCCTCTACTTGATTGACAAATTCCTGGAGGCTTCCCGAAAAGCAGCCACATCTTACCTCTACCGTATCATCCTTAGTTCTGTAAAATGTAACGTATCCATCCCGGCTCCCGATCGGTCCTTGTACAAAGAAATGCCTCGTATTGAAAACTTCTGCGTTGCCGAAAACTCTTGCATTGCCGGAAACTCTTGCATCGCCGGAAACTCTTGCATCGCCGAAAACTCTTGCATTGCCGGAAACTCTTGCATCGCCGTAAGCCCATGCATTGCCGGAAACTCTTGCATCGCCGTAAACCTTTGCATCGCCGTAAACTCTTGCATTGCCGGAAACTCTTGCATCGCCGGAAACTCTTGCATCGCCGAAAACTCTTGCATTGCCGGAAACTCTTGCATCGCCGAAAACTCTTGCATCGCCGTAAACTCTTGCATTGCCGGAAACTCTTGCATCGCCGGAAACTCTTGCATCGCCGAAAACTCTTGCATTGCCGGAAACTCTTGCATCGCCGAAAACTCTTGCATCGCCGGAAATCCACGCATTTCCGAAATGTGAAAGATTTTCCTCTTTCTCGATGTATCCGCCGAACTCTCCAGTTTTGACAGACCCGAAATCACGCACTGCTCTGATCCGGTACAGTGTTTTTCCGAAAACTGTGAACGTTTCTTCTGTCAATTCGTATTTTTTCATTCTGATACCTCCTCGTCCTCGATCAGGCTGTTAAGATAATCAACTGCTTTCTGGAAGTCTTCTCTATCAGCGTTTCCTTCGATGATTCGTGAAAAATCGTAACTTTTCCCCACAGCCCAGCCATTTTTTATTACATGCACAAAAACCGCCGTCTTTCCGCTAATATTGGAAACGGTAATTCTGACATAATGTTTTCCCTGCTCATGGATCAACATTGCTTTTCCCAGCAATACCTTAATCCACTGTCTTCTCTCTTCTGCTGTCATTTTGCCCCCGCTTTCCATGCCAGCTGCTTCAACTGCTCATACAATTTGTTGAATGTCTCTTCTTCAATCCCTGAAAACGTAATGCCATCGCCTGTATATGTATCACCTACAAACAAAATGTTTCCCATGATTGGGGAGCCATGTTTGTCAGTTTCGTACAGGTAACAGCCGATCGGGTTAAACTGAAGTTCATTCTTGAACAGAAACTCTTCGTCAACCAGCATAGCCACACACTTGCTGTTTTCACATTTAACTTCTGTCGTATGACTTAATTCGTTATACAGTCGTCTTGGCATGACGTGCTCGATCATCTCGCATCCGTTCCCGATCAGCTCACAGAGCTGTCTATTCTGCTCTCTTATCGTTCCCTGTGGGAAATCATGCACGGTCACTTCCAGATCCGTACTAACCTTAATAATCTTGCTCATTCTGCTTCCTCCTTGCTCACCAACATCAGCACACGGATCAGTACCGCACACCACACGGTAATGGCAGTTCCAACGATATCGCGTTCACAAAACGTGCTGTATTTTCCCAGCCACCAGAAGGCAAATATTGCTGCCGCTGTGGCTAAAATCGGGGCGAGTACAGCCGCTCCTGTTGTTTCTTCCGCTTCTTCTGTTACTTCTGTTTCTCTTCTTTTCATCTGCTTTTTATCTCCCTTCAATCAGTGCTTTCATCAAAAGATGATTGTCGATCTTCAATGTGTCTTTCAAGATTAACAGCTCTCCGATTGTCATGGTCTCCGGCTGCCGTCTTCGCTTATACAGCGTACTTTTGTTGATGCCGGTTTTGGTTGAAAGCTCTTTTACTTTGATTTTGTTTCTTGACATTCCGCCGTCAACGGCTTCTCTCAGAAAATCAAGACGCTCGTCTGTTTTGGGCTGACAAAAATTGCTTTTCGGCATCTTATCACCTCACTTTTCCTATTCATTCATCATCAGAATCACCATCCAGAACAGCAACAGGATTGCTAATGGTTTCAACATTTCCTTACCCCGCTTTCTATAGGATTCTTCCATTGTCTCTAATGCTGTTGCGGTATCACTGAACGCACTCGAGACTGCTTCTCGCATCTCCGCACCTGTGATCGCTGTCGTAACTTTCTCGGCTTGCTTTTTGATGTCTGAAATATAATGTTTCATCAACGGTCTGTTACCTCCTGTTCTTCATCTGGCTTTACTACTTTGAATCTCACATCACATACTGCATAGCCATCTTCAATTTTTAATAATTTTACGAACGCTCGCACATCTGGTCGTTCCTCTTTCATCCTTACCCCGCTTTCTGCTCTGTTTCCAACATTTCTTTGTCTCTCAACGCTGACAGATATGCTCTTGCTTGCAATTTTCCATTGATATCAAGAGATTCGAAAATCTCAGCAATTTTTTTTGCATCTTCTACATCTGTTATTGTTAATGCTTTTTTCATATGTTTTCGCCTCCTTTTTTGTTTTGATGACTACATTTTAAACTTTAGTTTTGTTTTTGTCAAGTCATTTTTATGACATTTTGTTCCTTTTTTGTATTGACCAAAACATTTTTATGTGTTACTATTGAAATCGCAGGAGGTGATAAAAATAGAAACTTATGAACGAATAAGAGATTTACGAAAAAACAAATTGCATTTATCACAATCCGAATTCGGCAATCGTCTCGGCGTAAGCAGAAGCGTTATTGCTAATATAGAATTGAATATGCTTGCACGCCCAGATCAAAAAGAACCTTTATATAAGTTGATCTGTAAAGAATTTGGAGTGAATTATGAATGGCTTACTTCCGGAAAAGGCGAACCTTATTCCGAAGAATTACCAGAGGATGAATATACAAAAGCTGTTACTGAAATAGGCATTAAGGATTTACAAGCTCGACAAGTAATTATTGATTATTGGAAACTTAATGAGTCTGATAAAAAACTTTTCCTATCTTTCATCCAACGCTTTGTGACAATAAAAAAACAGGAGGACTAATCCTCCTGCTGCTCCAATATCGTTTTTACAAATGTGTAAATCATTTTCCATGATTTTTCACTTTTTATTCGTTCCAACATTTGTAAAACTGCATTTTTGTACTTCATCCTATGTACCTCCCGATCACGTTTTTTCAAACATTTGTTCGAAAATCTTTAGTTTTATATTATCACAAAAATATTTGTGATGCAACTGTTTTCGAACATTTGTTTTAGTAAAATTTTCCTTTCATCTTAACAAACGTTTCAGGAGGAAAAAAGTTGTGCGTTGTCCGGAATCCCGGACGCTTTTTGAAAATCACTTATATTCTGAGTCATACAACTCTGAAATTGTGGTTTTCAACCCTGCTGCCAACTGTTCCATAGTTGCCAGAGTAGGGCATACCTGACCGGTCACTATGTCACCGATCGTAGACCGGGGAACACCGGTCATAATTGCCGCCTGCCTGATCGACAGGTGGTGCTGTTCCAAGAATTGAGATAATAATATTTTCATGGTGTTATTATCTCCGGAAAAAGAAAAAGTATTCAAAGGAGAAAAGAGGTTATGGAATTTTACGACGATATGCAAGAACCCTATTGGTTAGACGAAGATTATCGTCAAATATCTGAACAATATTTTTCAGGTATGGAAGCAATAGAATCTGACTGGTCTGTCATGTATAACTTGAAAGACTACGAGGGCGAACGTGCTTCAATTTTCATACAAAATTGCAAAAATAATATTGAAGCTTTTAAAATCTGGAAGAAAATCAGTGAAAAATATAAGCAAGACTCTCCTCCGTGTGTTCCTGCCTATAAACGTCTGGCTATGATTTATGAAAAACAGGGGCTTTACGAAAACGCTGCTGCCGTGTGTGTAGAAGCATTAACCATGAATGTAACAGTCGATGACACAAAAGCCGGCATGAAAGGACGATTAACACGTATGATAAAGAAAGCCGGACGTCAGCTCTCACAGCAAGAATTCCTGTTGCTGGAACCTGCAAAAATCACACCGCCTAAAGAAATCCTTCGTACATGCTGGGGTGACTATGAAATGCCTGACCCTTACACTTTGGATATTCGCAAAGGTCCGCGTTACGACTTAAAAAAGATAAAGGAGAGCAAGCCATGAAACTGACATCCGGTTTTAATTTTGAAAATTATGAAATTACAGATTATTTAGGATTTTGTTCAGGAGAATACGCTTTAAATACAAAGTTTCTTTCTGACTTTATTCTTTTATCTTCGTACTCTGAAAAACTTGAAGCGGCTCAAAAAAATGCTCTCGACCTTTTAATCAGCAACGCAAAGCAAATGGGTGCCAATGCAATTATCGGAATCGATATCGATTATACCACTGATGATCATGATATTATGGGCATAATCGCAAACGGCACTGCTGTAACAATAAAGAGCACTTTGAAAGAACCTGTCGTTCCTGTAAAAATAAATGTTATCAATTATAACCCTGATTTGGAATTTAGGGTATCGTCCTTGACGATATTGCCAGATACTGAAAAATCTACAATTACTGCAACATTATTCGGAAAATCATCTGAAAATATTACTGGTGTTCTCGCTGATATCTTTCTTGTTGATATCTTCGATGAATTGCACCCAGTACATTACACAGGTTTTTCACATTTTGATGTTGCACAAAACTTTGCTACTTCCATCAGTACACCTGTTCCTTGCAGTTTGGAACTTAATATACTTCCGTTGATTAAATGTGCAAAGGTAGTTATTAAAAAATACATATCCGACAACACAGTCATAACAGCTTCCGACAATAATAGTCTTCTGGATATCGAGCAAGAGGATATTCTTGAAAACAGCAATGACAATATTTTTTCTAACTACAAATTACAGTTAGAAGAATATATGGAGTCTGTATGCTGCATGAATTCTGCTACTGAAATATTAACTTATACAAAAAACCTATTCGAAGAAAATCACGATTTCATACAAGCTGATTTAGTACAATTAATTTCTTCTTGTGCAAGTCTTGAGCGTATGTATGGAAATTGTAAAAACGATTGCATTGAAAAAATCAAAACTTATTTTGATAGTATCTAAAAACAATTAAACAAAAAATCCGCCCCAGTGTTACCAGCACCGAAGCGGATCAGTGAATCTATACAGGTCTGAGGACCAGTACAATCACCCTTAAGCAAGATGATTATACCACAATCCTCCAGCACCTGTATAGGTGTATTTTTATACCCATTTTACGAACAGGAGGATGATATTATGCCAACAGCAAAAAAATTACCGTCAGGTTCATGGCGGTGTCTTGCATATAGCCATACCGAAAAGATATTCGATGAAAAATCCGGAATCTGGAAAAATAAGCGGATCTATGAATCTTTCACTTCCGATGATCCGACCAAAAGAGGGAAGCACGAAGCAGAATTGGCAGCTAACCAGTTTCTTCTCACTAAACGTAAGGATAAGCAAAGCACTATAAATATTACACTATCGGAAGCGATCGAGCGTTATATTGAGAAATCTGACAGTGCATTATCCGGCACTACGATGCAGGGCTACCGCAAAGATCAATACGATTCTTACAAACCACTTTTTGACACCCGACTGCGTGATATAACATCTGATGATCTGCAAGATGCTGTTAATCGCGACTGCAAGCGTCTGTCAAAAAGAAACAAGAAAAACCCGAAGCCTATATCTCCAAAAACAGTAAAAAATACCTACGGCTTTATTTCCGCTGCCATCCATTCCTGTATGCCAGACGCATCTTATTGCGTAAAGCTTCCAACTGTGCCCCAAAAGGTGAAAGAATTGATCCCACCACAAACAATTCTGGAGATCATAAAAGGAACAGATATTGAACTCCCGTGCTTACTTGCCATGTGGTTGAGTTTTTCCATGAGTGAAATTCGAGGAATCAAATATAAAGACATTGAAGACGGCTATCTGCGAATTGACCGGGTGGTGGTAGACATTAATGGCGAGGCTTCTGTGAAAGAATCTGGAAAAGCAGCCAAACGTCTGCGAAAACACCGCATCCCTCCATACATAATGGAATTGATACCAAAAGGTGATCCAGACGATTATCTCATCGCTCAAAGCGGTCATGCTATCTATATGAAGTGGTCAATGCTTCTGAAAAAGAATCATCTCCCGCACATGACATTTCACGATCTGCGACATGAAAATGCATCTATCATGCATATGCTGAACATCCCGGATAAATATGCCATGGAACGTGGCGGCTGGAAAACAGACAAGGTTATGAAACAAATCTATACACATACCTTTTCAGATGGTCGTATCAAAGCAGATGATACAATCGACAGATACTTTGAAAATTTACTCGAAAATGATCCTGTAGATATTGACCAGAAGAAATATAAAGCCTGGCTTCTTCTGTACGAAAAAGAGGATTCTGAACAGAGCAAAATAGAATTTTTAGCATTTATGCAACACGAAATGCAACACGAAAAGAAAAAAGCCCGATAAAATCGAGCTTTTCAGGATGGACCTGAGGGGAATCGAACCCCTGTCCGAAAGCCTATTCATCAAGGCATCTCCCATCACAGTCATTATTTTAACGTTCCCTCAACGGTGCACCTAATGACAGGTTCACAGCCTCAGTAGCTTCATAAGTTCTTCTGCCGCCGCAAAGCTTTGGCCACAGAGTGCCTCACAAGATTTGATGCCGGTTGGGGAAGCTGTGAGCAACCTCCTGCCGACAAGCAGCCCTTAGGCTGCTAACGCGTAATTATCTTCTGCGTTTATATTTAGTTTCCGGTTTACTGTGCGGTCCCGGCCCGCAGATGGCTTCCCTGACTGCAAAACCCCCGTCGAAACCAGTACAAGCCCTGGTTTGTTTGAAGATAATCTTACAGTGCAGTTTATTTTACACCTGAAATTCATTTTTGTAAAGTGTCTTTTTAAAATTTTCACTTTTTATTTTTCTTTGCATCTTTTTATCTCTGTGCGTTTTCCATCTTTACAGATTACGCACCTTAAATTCACGCTCTGCTTCTCTTCGCATATCTTTCTTTGCAATATCCTGTCGTTTGTCGTACAGTTTTTTACCTTTTGCAAGACCGATAGAGACTTTTACCAGACTGCCTTTAAAATATACTTTCAGGGGAACCAGTGTGTATCCTTTTTCTGCGATCTTTCCTTCGATCTTATTGATCTCATAGCGATGCATCAGCAGTTTTTTTACACGCATCGGATCTTTATTAAAAATATTTCCCTTTTCATATGGGCTGATGTGCATACCATAAATAAACACTTCGCCGTTTTCAATACGGACAAAGGATTCTTTTACGCTGCATTTTCCCATTCGCAGGGATTTAACCTCTGTTCCGTGAAGAGAAATCCCTGCCTCATACGTGTCTTCGATAAAATAATCATGATATGCTTTTTTGTTGTTTGCAATCAGTTTTATGGATTCTGCTCCCATATCTTTCCTCCCGTCTCTGACTTATCCCCAAATAGCTGCAGGCACAAAATCAATTGTTGCATTTTCTTTATCAGCATCAAGCACACGTACACGGATGCTCTGACCGAGTTTGTAAACCTTTCCAAGATCTGAGCCAACCATCTCATGGGTATTTTCATTATAATAATACCTGTCATCGTAAAGATTTGCAACATGTATCAGTCCCTCGATGGTATTTGGAAGTTCTACATACATGCCCCAGGATGTAATACTTGAGATTACGCCTTCATATTCTTCACCGATATGCTGCTGCATGTATTCTGCTTTTTTCATTTTATCGGTATCACGCTCTGCCTCATCTGCCCTTCGCTCCGTCTTACTGGAATGTTCTGCCACTTCCGGCAGGATCTCCTGATAATGTGCGATCCGCTCTGCATTTAATCTGCCACGCAGATTTTCCTTGATGATCCGGTGAATCTGCAGATCCGGATACCGACGGATCGGAGAAGTGAAATGCGTGTAATACTTCGCTGCCAGTCCAAAATGTCCGGTACATTCTGTCGAATACCTCGCCTGTTTCATGGAACGCAGGGTCAAACGACTGATCAGTGCCTCTTCCGGTGAATCTGCAACTCTGGAGAGGAGTTTCTGCAGTTCTTTTGGATGGACTTCGTCTTGGACACCTTTCAGTCCATATCCGAAATTGCGGATAAATTCTGCAAGTGCCTGGATTTTTTCCGGATCCGGTGTATCGTGGACACGGTATAAAAACGGAATTTCCTGCCAGAAATATTCGGATGCTACTGTCTCATTTGCAAGCAGCATAAAATCTTCGATAATCTTTGTCGCTGTATTTGCCTCGTATGGTCTGATATCAACCGGTTTTCCTTTTTTATCCAGGATAATCTTTGCTTCTGGAAAATCAAAGTCGATCGAACCGCGTGCATGGCGGTTTTTGCGAAGCAGTTCTGACAGTTCTCTCATCTTTTCAAACATCGGAACAAATTCCTGATATTTTTCGATTTCTTCTGCGTCCTGATCCTCCAGAATCTTCTTCACGCTGGTGTAGGTCATTCGCTGATCCACACAGATCACCGTCTCCGCAATCTGGCTGCCGATCACTTTGCCCTTCTCATCGATGTCCATCAGGCAGCTCAGTGCCAGCCGGTCGCATCCTGCATTTAAAGAACAGATGCCATTTGAGAGCCTTCTCGGAAGCATCGGGATCACCCGATCCACAAGATACACACTTGTTCCGCGTTTCTTTGCCTCCCAGTCCAGTGCACTGTTCTCCTGCACATAATTTGTGACATCTGCGATATGCACGCCCAAATGCCAGATATTTCCATCCTTTTCCAGTGATACAGCATCATCCAGATCCTTGGCATCTTCACCATCGATCGTGACCATCGGTACCTTTCTAAGATCCAGTCTGCCCTGCATATCTGCCTCACTGACCTCATCTTTCACTCGTTCTGCCTGATTGAGCACCTTTTCCGGAAATTCAAACGGAAGATCTTTTGCATAAACAATAGAAAGTACATCCGTCCCCGGATCACTGATATGGCCGATGATCTTTGTGATCCTGCCCTCCGGCTTTTTCTTGCTGCTGCCGTAAGAAGTAATCTCTGCGATCACCTTATGGCCGTTTACCGCACCTTTGGCACACTCCTGCGGGATAAAAATATCCTGAAGGATTTTCTGGTTGTCCGGAATCACAAAGCCAAAATGTTTGCTCTGTTCATAGATGCCAACCACTTCCGTGACCGTATGAGAGATGACCTGTGTGATGCGTCCTTCCTGACGTTTCCCGGTCGTCCCGGAGATCAGAGTCGCCTGAACCACATCTCCGTAAAAAGCATTGCCGATGTTTTCTTCTGAAACATAAATATCATCGTCTCTGCCTTCCACTTCAATAAAACCAAAGCCTTTCGGATGCGTCACAAAGATTCCGGTAACCGTCTTTTCTTTTGCAATTTTATACTTGCCTCTTTTGGAGATTTCAATCTTGCCCTCTGCCAGAAGTTCATTCAGGACCAGCTCCAGATCCGGCCGTTCTTCTTTTGACACCTGGAGGATGATAGCAAGCTCCTTAATCTTCATCGGTACATATATTTTATCGTTCATCAGGTCTAAAAGAACCTTTTTTCTTTTTTCTAACTGTTTGCTGTCCATGTTACCCTCCTTGTTCATCATGCGGGGAATCGGTGTGCTGTTTTTTCTGACCGGTAACGCTAAAAAACACCCTTGCAGTTACCAACCACAAGAGTGTTTTAACGTGTCATGCGTTCAAAAGAACCTGCCTGTGACAAATTCTGCAGGTTTCTTAGAAATTCAGATTCAGAACTATGGAAATTACGATAAATGCGATTGCAAGAAACTTTGTGGATTTCACAAGTGTTCCTTCCATAGAACGGCCTTTGTTCTTTCCCCAGTAAGTATCTGCTGCACCTGCAATAGCTCCCAGCCCTGCGGACTTTCCTTCCTGCATCAATACGATAACGGTCAGTGCGATACAATCCAAAATAAAGAGTATATTGATAACTGTTCTCAAGATTTCCACATTAACACCTCCTATACCAAACAAAAACAGTTTAGCATAGTTTGTATTTCTTTGTCAACTTAAATATGCTCTTCAATACGCAATAATTGGTTATATTTTGCAATTCTTTCGCTGCGGCACGGAGCTCCTGTTTTGATCTGTCCGGCTCCTGTGGCAACCGCGATATCTGCAATCATCGTATCCTCTGTTTCACCGGAACGATGCGAGATGATCGCAGCGTACCCGCTCCGTTTTGCAAGTTCGATCGCTTCAAACGCTTCCGTCAGTGTTCCTATCTGATTTACTTTGACCAGGATCGCATTGGCAGCCCCGAGTTTTATGCCTTTTCGCAGACGTCTGGTATTTGTCACAAACAGATCATCACCCACCAGCTGTACTTTCTGCCCCAGTTCTTCCGTCAGGTGTTTCCATCCGATCCAGTCATCTTCAAACAGTCCGTCTTCGATGGAAAAAATCGGATATTTTTCAGTCAGTCTCTTATAATATGCGATCATCTCTTCTGTGGTGCGTTCTTTTCCTTCTCCTTCAAACCGGTAAATTCCCTGTCTTTCATCGTAAAGTTCACTAGCCGCCGCATCCAGTGCGATCATAATATCTTTTTTCATCTGATAACCGCTCTTCTCGACCGCTTCCACAATGACATCCAGAACTTCTTCTGAATTTTTCAGGTTCGGGGCAAATCCGCCCTCGTCTCCAACTCCGGTTGATAACCCCCGAACATCCAGAATCTTTTTCAGTGTGTGGTAAATCTCTGCACACATCTGAAGTCCTTTTGAAAAATTCTCTGCCCCAAACGGCATGATCATAAATTCCTGGAGATCGACGGTATTGGATGCATGGCGTCCTCCGTTTAAAATATTCATCATTGGCACCGGCATCTGATGGGCAAACGTTCCGCCAAGATACTGATACAGCGGCAGATGCAGTGCCTTTGCCGCCGTCTGAGCTACTGCCATTGATATGCCAAGAATTGCATTTGCCCCCAGATTTTCTTTGTTCTCTGTTCCATCTATATGACAGAGTTTTTCATCAATTTTCCGCTGTTCCAGTACATTATCACCAATCACACAGTCTGCCAGGATCGTGTTGACATGTTCTGCGGCACGCCGCACGCCAAGTCCATTGTAACGTCTTTCCTGATCACGGAGTTCTACCGCCTCAAACTGCCCGGTCGAAGCTCCGGACGGCACAGCCGCTCTCCCAACAATATCTCCCTCAGCCAGTACTTCCACTTCTATCGTAGGATTCCCTCTGGAATCCAGAATTTCCCTTGCGTACACATCTTTGATTGCAATGAATTTCTGCATAAAAAAGACACACCTCCTTGTGGATAGTGTGTCCTTTTTGTTTTTCTTTATACATCGCTTTGCATATACAAAGACTGATCTTCAGAAATTATTTGCGTACCAGCAGAGATTTTCCTGTCATTTCAGCCGGCTGCTGCATACCCATCATCTCGATCAGAGTCGGAGCGATATCTGCCAGGCATCCGCCTTCACGCAGTGTATAGTTCTCGTCATAATTTACCAGAATGAACGGAACCGGGTTGGTTGTATGTGCGGTAAACGGTGCACCTGTTTCGTAGTCGATCAGCTGCTCTGCATTTCCGTGATCCGCACAGATAAACATCTGTCCGCCAACTTCTTTCAAAGCTTCTACGGTCTTGCCTACACATTCATCGACTGCTTCCACTGCTGCGATCGCTGCTGCCTGGATACCGGTATGTCCTACCATATCCGGGTTTGCGAAGTTGATGATGATCACATCATATTTTTCAGAACGGATGGCTCCGGTCAGCTTGTCGCATACTTCATATGCACTCATCTCCGGTTTCAGATCGTAAGTAGCTACTTTCGGGGATTTTACCAGGATGCGGTCTTCGCCTTTGTTCGGTTCTTCTACTCCGCCGTTGAAGAAGAAGGTAACGTGTGCATATTTCTCTGTTTCGGCGATTCTTGCCTGTGTCATGTTATGTGCTGCCAGGAATTCACCGAAGGTATTTGTGATAGAAACTTTGTGGAATGCTACTTCTTTATTCGGAATCGTCTCATCGTACTCTGTGAAGCATACATAAGTCAGATCCAGTCTCTTTTCTCTTGCGAATCCGTCAAACTCATCTGCACAGAATGCACGGGTGATCTCTCTTGCACGGTCCGGACGGAAATTGAAGAAGATTACAGAATCTTTGTCTTTGATTGTTGCAACCGGTGCTCCGTCTTTCTTAACAACAGCCGGAACTACGAACTCATCGTTCTTTCCGTTGTCGTAAGAATTCTGTACTGCACAGATGCCGCATGCTGCTTCTGCACCTTCGCCTTTTACCATAGCATTGTAAGCCAGCTCTACACGATCCCAGCGGTTGTCACGATCCATTGCATAGTAACGTCCCATAACAGTTGCAACCTGTCCGACGCCGATCTCTTTCATTTTATCAACGAGCTGTTCTACATAGCCTTTGCCTGATGCAGGTGGTGTGTCACGTCCATCCAGGAAGCAGTGTACATAAACATTTTCCAGACCTTCTCTTTTTGCCAGCTCAAGCAGTGCGTACAGGTGTGTATTGTGGCTGTGTACACCGCCGTCAGAGAGCAGACCGAACAGATGCAGGGCACTTCCGTTTTCTTTTGCACTCTTTACTGCATGCAGCAGTGCTTCGTTTTTGAAGAAATCTCCATCCTGGATTTCTTTTGTGATTCTGGTCAGTTCCTGGTATACGATACGTCCGGCGCCCATGTTCAGATGTCCGACTTCAGAGTTACCCATCTGTCCATCCGGCAGACCTACTGCCAGACCACTTGCATTGCCTTTTACGAAAGGACACTCAGCCATCAGCTTGTCCATAACCGGAGTTTTCGCCTGTGCTACTGCGTTGCCTTCTACCTTATCATTCAGTCCATATCCATCAAGAATCATCAAAACGGTTGGCTTTTTGCTCATTTTTCCATTTCTCCTTTATATTATAATGATGATGCCGGAGCTTAAAAACCCCGGATTCTTTAACCATATTTGCTTCGCATTTATTCTACATGATTTTCAGGTAGCCGTCAATTCTTTTGATTTTTTCTTTTATTATTCTTCATATTTCAAAAGTTGTAAATTATAATTTATATTCACTTTTTATTAATTATGTTGCATAATAAAAGCGTTATCGTCCCAATCTGATAACGGATAGGGGGTGTCATTATATCATCAAATGGTTAGACAATAACAGCTATCAACGATAACCTGACCTCAGTTTTGTTATTTTCTGTAAAAAGTAACAAAAAAAACCTCTGGTATGGCAGTACCAGAGGTGTTCTGTGTTTTAATGAATCTTTATTTTCTCATTTCATCTGTTAGATGACATTATAGCATATGTCATTTTAATTTTCAATATTACTTTCTGTTTTTTATTCATTTGCTATGATCTTTGAAATTTATTTCCAATCTTTCAGCACTTTTTTATTTTTTCCATTCAGATCACATCTGCACTCGCGGCTCTGCAAGCTCAGTGTAGCTTCCGTAAAATAGATATACTTTCCTTTTACTTTCACTTTAACCACATTTTCTTCGGAAAGTTTTTTTGCTTTCTTTCCATTTGGATTGATCAGATATAATGCTGCTCCGTGAGGTGCGTCCGTTGCCGAAACCAGTACTTTACTTTTGACTTTCCAGACTTTCGATACATCGCATCCAACCGTTACTTTCGTTTTCTTTTTGGCATTGATCACGGTAAGATTGCCATATACACTGCCGTACTGCGTTGCATTTCCGGCATATACATAGGTTCCGTCACTTGCAAACGGCATCATCATCAGTCCGGTGTCTTTTCGCTGCATGATCTTTTTCTGCTTCCGGGTATTGATGTTGTACTGGTAAATCTTTACATTGCTGTAGATCGGGTAATTCGACATCATCTGAAATTCACCGGTTGCATAATACATGTATTTTCCGTTTGTCGTAACCGCCGGACTGTCACAGTAGGAAAGAATCGTTTTCTGGTCACCATTTTTCGCTGCGATCACCGTATAGCCATCGCCGTTTTTCTCCATAGAGTAGACCATACCTTTGATCTTCTGTGATTTTTCTACTGTGATGGTCTTATAATTCTTCAGACCATTTTTCTTTGATGCCGCATAAGTCACCGTGCCTGGTTTTACGGCAAGAAATAGTACCAGTGCCGCCAAAAATAAAATAGCATATGTAACTTTTGCTTTTCTGATTGCTTTCATTTGTCCACCTCACTTGCTTTTTGTTCTTTATTTTTTTGCTTTCAAACCGTGCTATTCACCTATCATTCATTTCCAAATACACTTTATTTGCTACTAATTTTTCAAAATTATTCACCGTAACTTTTTCACTCTAATATATCCCCTTTCTCTTTAATTACATTTAAGCTTGATTACTTTCACATTATTTTTTATAAAGCAATACTTTTAGATGCATATTGAACTACATTAGGATCGTGTGTTACAATTATTATAGTTTTCCCCATTTTGTTCAAATCGCAAAGTATTTTCATAACTATTTCTCTATTTTTTAAATCAAGACTTCCCGTTGGCTCATCCGCTAAAATCAATTTTGATGGTTTTAATATTATCCTTGCTAAAGCAACTCTTTGCTGTTCACCTCCGCTTAATTCAAACACTTTTCTTTTATCATATCCTTCCAGCCCTACTTTTATTAATGCTTCTGATATTAAATTATTTTTCTCCTGTCTTTTTAACTTACTATACTGTAATCCTATTTCAATATTTTCCCTTACTGTTCTCGATGAAATCAATGCAAAATTTTGAAACAAATAAGAAATGTCATACCTTAATAATTTTATCCCGGCATATGAATTATAATCTGGTGTCTCTTTGCCAAACAAATTATACTCCCCACTGTCAAAAGTTTCAATTCCACCTATAATATTTAACAATGTTGATTTACCACTACCACTACTTCCTGTAATCGCTACAAATTCACCTTCTTCAACTTCTAAGTTAAAATCATTTAGTATTATATGGCTTCCATATGTTTTCCTCAAATTCTTCATTTTAACCACAAGCATAACATCACATATCTCCTTTTAAATACACAACAAATTCTTTACTTTCCAGCTTTTTAATCGTTACATAAAAAACAATGCATTCTATAATCATTACTAACAAAACACCATATACCGAATATCCCTTGCAATACGAGAATATAGTCAGTAATATTATAATCAAAATTTTTACAATAATTATATTTTCAAAAGCTCTCAAACCATATCCATTCAATTTTTTTATTGCCAAATTTCGTTTATTATTTTCATAATAGACAGTTGCTTCAAATATAAATATTAACACTAATGATAATATTGCAATGATAATCAAAACATCATATTGTAATAATTTAACACTTACACTTACTATAGCTGCTTCAAAAACATCCTTTAGCAAAGGAACCTCTAAAATAACATCTCTCATACCTGTCTTTTTTATTATAGGTTCTAATTTTTCATACATATTCCCTTTTGATTTTATAAAAACAAACTGCATTCCAATATAATATTCTGCATCCCATTTTAAAATATCATCATTAATAATTAAAATAACTGGATTGGTTACTATTCCTTTTGTCTCTTCTGCTGTTTCTGAATTATATGTATAAAATTTTTGTCCTGCTTTATATTTTTTAATCAGTACATTATCTGGAACTCCCTTAAAAGTTTCATTTTCTATATTATCTGGAAATAAGTAAATATAACTATCACTTTCTAAATCTTCTGCCTGAATTAGTTTCCCATTATTATCCAATACTTCATGCACTTTAAAATAACTCGGACTAATATATAACATCCCATTCTCACTGTCATCTAGATATTCACTAGAATCTATTATTATCATTTCAAAATTATCATTTACTTCATTCAAAAAATTTTTTGCTTTTTCTAAATAATCATCTCCTTGTGAAATTTCACTTCCACTATCATTTAATGAAACAGTTACATATTCATTTAAAAATTCTCCACTATTTTCATATGTTTTTCTTAATTTATTCAATCCATCAAAATACTGTTGTGCATTTGCAATTGCCCAAAATACAATAACACAAAGAATGACTCTTACACTTATTATAACTATCATTAATAATCTTTCAGGATTATACCCTCTAATTTCAATCGCTTTCTTTTTTCTTTGAATACTAACACACACCATGCAATAAATAACTTCGCATATTAATATATATACGCACATATATTTTATAGAAGTTTCAAAAAAATAGTAAGCAGCTTCAGCAGAATATTCTTTTTTCAAAAAGAAACATAAAATAATATATGGTAGTAAAATACTAATCGGAATATACCCCGTATTATCTCTAAAAACTGTTTCAAATATTTTTCTGTTTCCAAACCCATTTATTTGCTTAATAACTATTTCTCTCCTTTTAGAGAAAGCATAAAACAGAAAAGAAACAATCATTACTAAGTTTCCCACAATAAAAAGAACAATATTTTCAAGTATAGATATCGAATCTTCTTGATTACCCTGATTATCCAAATATATATTATATCCTAATGTTTGAAATGCTTTTATTACTTTTGTTATATCATTCGATGGTAAATAGAATCTGCTATGATTTAACTCTAACTCTTTTATTTCATCAATACTCCTTATTTCTATATTTTCATACAATGGTAAACTGATAATTTTAGCTTTTGCAGAATCATTCTTATAATCCGTTGAGATAAAGCTATCTTTTTTCAGTTTAATTTTCTCTGTTAATTCTAACTGAAAATAATTATAAAAATCAGGAATGACATAAATTCTAAAAATCGGTTTTAATGAAGAAGCTTCTGAAACAGAACTATAAAATATCATACAGTCGTTTTCTTTACATACTCTTATAATCTCATCCACATAATCATAATTACTTTGTTCTTCTTTTTTATCGATAAGAATGCTTCTTTTATTATCAAATATTTTATCATAAGTTTCTCTCCCTACATCCAATGTAAGAAGAATTGATAAAAAGAGTGAACATATTGCTACTGAAAATAATAATATTTTTTTCATAAAACAACTCCATCTCTAACAAAAAGATGGTATATCTCAATCTTCAATAAGTTGAAATACACCATCTTACCTAATTAACCCTTATATTGGCAGTAGTGCCAACCTGTACCTCTCCAGCTCCAACGCACCGATGCTTTAGCTGTTTGATGACATTTAGCATATTTCCATCCGGAAGATTTTCTGTTATAACTGTTTGTCACCATAGCCGCATGATCTCTCTTGCGCATTGCATAATTGACATAATCACAACCTGATTTAAATCTATTTGGATTCAGTGTGCAATCATTATAATTACTATAATAATTCAACCCACTAATACCATATTGGAATCTATCTCCCTGTTTTCTATAATTAGTAACCGTTGCAGCAAAAACAGGAGTACTCGATCCCAAAACAGTAGTAACTGCTAAAACAACCGCTAATGCTTTCTTTTTTAATTTTTTCATCTTTTCATCTTCTTTCTTCTCTTTTTAATTTCTTTATCATGACCACAAGTCCAGAAAATTATTGATAATATATCTTACACTCTCATCTCTACTTCCATATTCACTAATCATCGTTGCTTTTAAATTATCGCCTTTTTTCTTATAGTGACGCTTATCCACCGTATTGTCTGCACCACAATAATCTCTGTAAATGTTTTCTGCCAGTTCTTTGTACTCACGATATTCCTCTGATCCACTATCCAGTTCTGTTCCCATTTGTCCTTCCTCCTTGTATTTTTGTTTTTCGATTTGTAATCGTATATTCATTTTACAATCGTTTTAAGAATATGTCAAGTCGGATATCCATTTTTTAATTCGTTTATCAATTTACTTTTTTGCATATGATGAAATCAAAAAGCAAAGGAGTTTACTATGACTTTAGATTACACTGAAATAGGAAAACGTATTGCACGACGACGAAAAGAATTAGGATTAAAGCAATCCGAAGTAGAAGAAAAAGCAGACCTCGGTTACAAGTATCTCTCTAACATCGAACGCAGCATTTCTATTCCTTCCGTCGAGGTTATCATGCGTCTTGCTGTGGCTCTGGATACGACTCCGGATGAATTTCTGATTGGTACTCTTTCACATGACAATCAAGAATGGAAAAATATTTCTGAAATGCTGCGTCCTATGAATGCCAAGCAATTGTCCCTTGCCAAAAGTTTTCTGACCTGGCTCTCTAATCAGTCTCTGTAAGGCTGCTTATAGTCCATATCCATTATCTTTTTCTATACATTTTTGCATAAAAATTGCCCGGAACCAGCCGGGCAACCTTTTCATTTCACTATTTATTTTACAGTTATCATTCTATTTTCATATCGTTTCTACCATGATTAATGCAAAAACTTCTGAAATTTCTTTCAATCTCCCTACTCTCCGTACACGCGGATCACAGATGACACTTTTTTCACTGCTGTCATCTCTTCAAATGCTTTCAGAGAGTCTTTTACATGGCGTTCTTTTACTTTTTCGGTGATGACTACGATCTCTGCCAGCTCTCCGATCTTCTTTTTCTGGATGATCTGCTCGATGCTGACTTTGCGGTCGCCGAACACGGCGGTTACGGCTGCCAGGACACCCGGCTCGTTTTCTACCAGCATACGCAGGAAGTATTTAGAACAGATGTCATCCATTGCTTTGATCGGCAGCTGTTTGTAGCAGGTGCAGCTGATCCTGCCGCAGCACTCATATTGGAGGTTTCTGGCAATATCAAAGATATCTCCGACCACCGCACTTGCCGTTGGCAGTTCTCCGGCTCCGCGGCCGTAGAACATGGCATCATCCACGGCATCACCATGTACAAAAACGGCGTTGAAAGAATCATTGACGGATGCCAGTGGATGTCTTTCCGGGATCAGCATCGGATGGACGCGTACTTCGATTCCTTCCGGTGTGTTGCGTGCCACGCCGAGAAGTTTGATCACGCTGCCGGTTTCTTTTGCATAGCGGATATCGGATGCGGTGATCTTTGTAATCCCTTCGGTATAAACATCGTCAAAGGTCACACGGGAATTGAAAGCGATCGACGCCATGATCGCTACTTTTCGTCCGGCATCCAGACCTTCGATGTCCGCGGTCGGATCGGCCTCTGCATAGCCAAGCTCTGTCGCCAGTGCCAGGGCTTCTTCGAATTCCATGCCGTCCTGTGCCATTTTTGTCAGGATAAAGTTCGTTGTTCCATTGACAATTCCCATGATTTCACTCAAATGATTTCCGGCAAGGCACTGTTTGAGCGGTCGGATGATCGGGATCGCACCGGCAACCGCTGCTTCAAACAGCAGATCGCATCCGCTTTTCTTCGCCTGATCCATCAGTTCTTTTCCATCGGCTGCGATCAGGTCTTTATTTGCCGTCACGACCTGTTTTCCTGCCTGCATCGCTTCCATGATATACGTTCTTGCCGGCTCCATGCCGCCCATTACTTCGATCACGATCTGAATCTCGTCATCGTTTACAATCTCCTGCCAGCTGTCTGTCAGCACAGAGGCATCTTCGATTTTCCCGGCTGCTTTTTCCAGATTTCGCACCAGGATTTTCTTGATCTTGATCTCGGTACCGATCTTATGCTGCATTTCTTCTTTCTGCATCTGCAATACTTTATATACGCCGAGTCCGACGGTTCCAAGTCCTAAAAGTGCCACCTGGATTTCTTTGTATTCTTTCATTATGATTTGCACCTTTCTGCTTTGTATTTTGTTTTATTTCTGCATTTTATTTTATTTTGTGATCGCATTTTTCTTTGCGGACCACTTGCTGTAGTAAGTCTTTTTGCCGACTGTCATATAGGTTCGGATCTGTAAATAATATTTTTTCTTTGCCTGCAGTTTTCTGATCTTGGCAGAGCTCTTTTTATAACCTTTTACCCGAACCATTTTAGACTGCTTCATGCTGCTCTTTAAGGAATAGCGGATCTGATAACCGTTAATTCGATTCTCCGGCATTTTTGCTGTCTGCTTTTTCCATTTTACGGTCAGTGCCTTTTTCGCCCTGCCGACTTTTGTAAGATTTGTCCCTTTCGGAAGAATCTTAAATGTCAGTGTTTTGATTCCATATTTTTTATATGCACCGCGGAACGTGATTTTATAAGTATATGTTCCGACATTCTTTCTTCCGGATGCTTTTTTCACCGTAAAGGCAGTGTCCGGCAGCTGATCTCCATGCTTGCCGTAGATCCGTACTTCCGGTGTCTTCACTTTTCCATTGTATACATACTGTTCTTTCGAAAGTTCATACGTTTTCGGTGCGATCACTTTTTCTGTTCCATCGCTGTTATCAGCATTTCCTTTGCTGTCATCAGCAGCAAAAGAAGAATTATCAACCGGACGGTCTGCATAATCCGGCGTCGGTTTTGCTTTATTGGAGATCAAAAATTCTATACTCCCATTTGAGACATAATATCTGCCATCCGTCGAGACAACATCATAGTAAATCGTTACATAACCCTCTTGTTTGGTTGTGATCGTTCCGTCTTCGCTGACATCTACCAGACTGCTGTCATAATCGCGAAATACAATTTTGGCATTTTCATTTTTATGGATCGCATATTTCTGAATGGAACGATCTGCAAGAATCTGACCGCTGATCCCGGTCGGAACCGTCAGAACCCCATCAGTCATGGAGTACTGACCCGGTGACATATTCAGTCTGAATGCATGACCGGTCTGTCCAAAATAATACATTGTTCCATCAATATTCTCAAGCGTGTAATTGTAAAGAACGCCGTCTTTTCCGGCGTAAGAATCCCATACCGGATCTTCTTCCCCTTCTTCCGGCGGATACCCAAACCAGCCATTTATATAAAGTCTGGAATTTTCCGGTCTTGGCCTTCCGTCTTTATAATATTGTCCGGATGTTCCTCGAAGCAGCTGACCATTGATATCTTCCTGATAGCCTTCTGCAAACACCGGATAAAAGCGATCATCTGCCCGGATTGAGGACCATCCAACACCCGTCTCATCTTCTCTTATAAATTCTCCGTCGTCGTCTGTCCAGTATGCACGTTTATAAGCATTGATCGGCATGCCATATTGCAGAAGCAGCCATTCCCCATTCTGATAAACCTGTGCCCAGGCATCCAGAGAAATGGATGCAAAGGAAGAATCCACACCCTTTCCAATAAGATAAATCCCCTCCACACCGGAAGAATAATAACCCTTTGCAGCAACTGCTGACGGATCGGTCATGTTATAGTTGCCCCAGAGACCGTCATACATTCTCCACTGTCCGTCTGCATAAATATAATTCCAGGCATGTCCTGTGATATCCGATAACTCTTCGATCGTCCATCTGGTCAGATCTGCTTTCCATCCCTCTGCGACAGCCGCACGCAGACCGCAAAGTCTGGCAAGATCCGCAATCAGCATGGTATCTCCGTAACAGTCACCGGTTCTTGTGTAGAATACCTGCGGAGAATAACTGGATGCACTGGTATCGTACTTGATATTTCTTCCTACCCAGCGAACGATCGCATCGGCTTTCTGCGTTTCTGTCGTGCATCCTTCCGTGATCTTCTGTGCCAGTTTTTTCAGTACATTTTTATCCGTCTGATCCATATGTCCAACATAAAGTCCGCGGTCTGTATTCTTATAAACTGCGTTCAGATATTCTATCACTGCCTGAGCCTGAGCATTTGCAACGGTGCTGGCTTTTGTATTGCTGCGTACCGTCCCGGCATGCTCTTTGTTTTCCTCATAATAATGTTCTTCTGTTTTTTTAATAGAAAGCTCATAGGAAGTGGCATCCTGCCAGGAAGTACAGCGGACATAAAGGATATCACCCTTTTTGAAGTCCTGATAGTTCCGGTTAAAATCCAGTACCAAACCGCCCAAATCCGTCAAACGTCCGTCCCGCAGCTTATAAATATCCACACGTGCCATATTTTTTGCATCCGCAAACCGGATTTTATACCTTCCATCTTCCGGAACGGTATACTGTATCCATTTTAATTCTTCTTTGCCTGAAACAGAAACTTCTGTTTTTCCATCTGCCCCGGATACAGTCACATCGCTTGGAACTTCCGGTCTTGTAATTTCAAGTGTCCAGCTGACATCCAGTCGAAATGTTTCTTTGCTGTCTGAAACAATCTGAATATAATAATCCACGTCCTTGTTCCAGCAGATACTGACGCTCGTACTTCCCTGAACCTGATGTGCCACATCTCCGATCTGCCCTGCCAGTTCGTATCCGCCATCTGCTTTCTTCCAGACTGCTACATAGTAGTCTGTGAAATAATCCTCCGAATTGCTCACTAACAAGTCTTTCCATACATCTTTCGTCGGCTGATAATGATACCAGCCGGCCGGAACCCTCCAGTAAGCACCATCATAATATGCTCTGGTTTCTTTTACCGTTTCCGTACCCCACGGAGCCGCACTCTGTATCTGTGCGGATGCTGACAACTGTGTCTGTGCAGATACCGGCAGAATATTAACCCACACCAGAAACAGGCACAATGGGAGCAGGCAGCATATGATCCGCCGGAACTGTTTTTCTCTTTTCTCTTCCATAAAATTCTTTCCTTTCCTTTTTTCTTCATTATAGCAAGGCCATCTGCCATTCTCAACAAATTTTTATCGTTTTGCCCGGTATTTTTTACGGAGATATCGACCTGCCTATGACAGGTCTTTTTTCTTCCAGTTTCCTGTTTTACTGCTTCCCGGAGCCAATAAGGCACTGGACTCGTTTTTGTTTGTCAAACTCCAGCAGAAATAGCTCATATTTGTCTGATCCAGCCTTTTCAGCCATTTCCCGGTATTTATCGTACTGATCTGACCATTGCCACTCGCATCCGACATGCTCATTATGGCTCCATTCATTTGCATAAAAATGCAGAGAATACATGATATTTTTATAATCCTTGATCGGACTGTCCGCCACTTCGTTGTGCGTTCCGTCCGATCCAAGCTGCGACCATGTCGGCGTGCCTGTTTTTACATTCTCATATGAAACAATAATAAAAACATTTATATAACTATCACTTTTTTAAATGGCAAGGTTTTAAACGATTAAAAGTGATCGTTGAAGGTGATAGTTGCAATATTAAAAAACACCCCCAAACGCAATTCAATTAGTAATATTTACTAATTTTCTTTGCATTTGGGGGCGTTTTATTCTTTCTTGTTTGGACTATTTAGCCAAAAATGGCTGATTATTTATAATTTACGATCTGACCGAACTCTTCTTTCAGAGATGCTCCTCCAACCAGTCCGCCATCGATGTCTGCCTGAGCAAACAGATCTGCTGCTGTCTTGGAGTTTACAGATCCGCCGTACTGGATACGGATCTCTGCTGCTGTAGCGTCATCGTATACTTCAGCGATACACTCACGAATCTTGCTGCATACTTCCTGAGCCTGCTCTGTTGTAGCAGTCTTGCCGGTTCCGATAGCCCAGATCGGCTCGTAAGCGATAACGGCTGCTTTTGCCTGATCTGCTGTCAGTCCCTGGAATCCGATCTTAACCTGCTGACGGATGAAGTCCATGGTTACGCCCTGCTCTCTCTGTTCCAGAGATTCGCCGCAGCACATGATCGGTGTCAGGCCATGCTCAAATGCTTTGTGCATTTTTTTGTTGATATCTGCATCTGTTTCTCCGAAGTATCCTCTTCTCTCGGAATGTCCCAGAACAACGTATTTAACGCCTGCATCTACCAGCATGTTCGGGGAGATTTCTCCTGTGTAGGCACCTTTCTCTTCGAAGTACATATTTTCAGCACCCACCTGGATGTTTGTTCCTTTTGCAGCTTCTACTACAGGAACGATGTCGATAGCCGGTACGCAGAATACTACATCAACTTCATCATTTTTTACCAGTGGTTTCAGAGTTTCAACTAATTTTACTGCCTCACTCGGAGTCATGTTCATTTTCCAGTTACCAGCAATAATTTTCTTTCTTGCCATGATCTTATCCTCTTTTCACATATTGTAAAACATCGCCTTTGGCTCGTTTTCGTTAAGTGCAAACGGGATGTTCGCCTGCCTCTAACCTCATGTTTCGCTTCGCTCCCATTCGCTAAGAGCGGCGAACTAAGTAAACACTAAAACTCAAACGTCGACTTCGGCTTGTTTTCGTTAAGTGTTTACTTATCGTTAGCTGCTGCTACGCCCGGCAGTTCTTTTCCTTCCAGGAATTCCAGAGATGCTCCACCGCCTGTGGAGATGTGGCTCATCTTGTCACCAAATCCAAGCTGGTTTACTGCTGCTGCAGAATCGCCGCCGCCGATGATGGTTGTTGCATCGGTATCTGCCAGAGCTTTTGCTACTGCGATCGTACCTGCTGCCAGTGTCGGGTTTTCGAATACACCCATCGGTCCGTTCCAAACAACTGTTTTTGCTGTTTTTACTGCATCTGCATACAGTGCTGCTGTTTCTTTTCCGATATCCATAGCTTCTTTGTCAACCGGGATATTATCTACAGATACGTTCTCTACTTCGATCGGAGCATCGATCGGGTTCGGGAAATCTGCGGAAACAACTGCATCTACCGGAAGCAGAAGTTTTTTGCCAAGCTTCTCAGCTTTTGCCATCATCTCATTGCAGTAGTCGATCTTGCTGTCGTCTACCAGAGATTTACCAATCTCTTTGCCCTGAGCTTTCAGGAAAGTATAAGCCATACCGCCGCCGATGATCAGAGTATCGCATTTCTCAAGCAGGTTGGAGATAACATTCAGTTTGTCTGCTACTTTTGCACCACCCAGGATTGCAACGAACGGGCGAACTGGATTTTCTACTGCATTGCCCAGGAAATCAATCTCTTTCTGCATCAGATATCCAACAACTGCGGTATCTACATATTCGGTAACACCTACGTTAGAGCAGTGTGCTCTGTGAGCAGTACCAAATGCATCGTTTACGAACACATCACACAGAGATGCCAGATCTTTACTGAATGCTTCGCCATTTTTGGTTTCTTCAGCACGGTAACGAGTGTTTTCAAGCAGAACAACTTCTCCATCTTTCATAGCTTCTACAGCTGCTTTTGCGTTCGGTCCTACGACTTCCGGATCAGCTGCAAATTTTACTTCCTGACCAAGCAGTTCAGAGAGACGTACTGCTACCGGTGCCAGAGAGAGTTCCGGTTTCGGTTCTCCCTTTGGTTTGCCCAGATGAGAGCAAAGGATTACTTTTCCGCCGTCCGCGATCAGTTTTTTGATAGTTGGCAGAGCTGCTACGAGACGGTTTTCGTCTGTGATCTTGCCATCTTTCAGAGGTACGTTAAAGTCACAGCGAACCAGGACTTTTTTGCCTTTTACGTTGATATCATCAACTGACTTTTTATTAAGCATTCTTATTTCCTCCTTGTATCATACATACGGATTTTCTAATGTGCATCCTTGCGGAGCCGCTTATTTAGCCGCAGAGTCTTCTCCGACTAAGATAAAAAGGGCCCGGTCCAAAAGACCGGACCCAGATAGGTCTTCTTTGTCTGATTTAACAGATTATGCTAATTCAGAGAAGTATTTGATTGTTCTTACCATCTGAGATGTGTAAGAGTTTTCGTTGTCATACCAAGAAACAACCTGTACTTCTGTTGTACCGTTGTCCAGAGGCAGAACCATTGTCTGAGTAGCATCAAACAGAGAACCATATCTCATACCAACGATATCGCTGGATACGATTTCGTCTTCGTTGTATCCGTAAGATTCTGTAACAGATGCTTTCATCTTAGCGTTGATTTCGTCTACAGTTACTGTTCCTTCAACAACTGCTGTCAGGATTGTAGTAGAACCTGTAGGGGTCGGTACACGCTGTGCAGAACCGATCAGTTTGCCGTTCAGTTCCGGAATAACCAGACCGATAGCTTTTGCAGCACCTGTGCTGTTCGGAACGATGTTTACTGCTGCTGCACGGGATCTTCTCAGATCGCCTTTTCTCTGAGGTCCGTCCAGAGTCATCTGATCACCTGTGTAAGCATGGATTGTTACCATGATACCGGATTTGATCGGAGCCAGTTCGTTCAGAGCTTTAGCCATTGGTGCCAGACAGTTTGTTGTACAAGAAGCTGCAGAAATGATCTGATCCTCAGCTTTCAGTGTCTCATGGTTTACATTGTAAACGATAGTCGGAAGGTCATTGCCTGCTGGTGCAGAGATAACAACTTTACGAGCACCTGCATTGATATGAGCCTGAGCCTTTTCTTTGGATGTGTAGAATCCAGAGCACTCCAGAACTACGTCAACACCCAGCTCGCCCCATGGGCAGTTGTTTGCATCCGGGAAAGCGTAGATCTTGATCTCTTTTCCGTCAACTGTGATGGAATCTTCACCTGCTGATACTGTGTCTGCCAGTGCATATTTACCCTGTGATGAATCGTATTTTAACAGGTGTGCCAGCATTTTTGGGGAAGTCAGATCGTTGATAGCTACTACTTCATATCCTTCTGCGCCAAACATCTGTCTGAATGCAAGACGTCCGATACGTCCAAAACCATTAATTGCTACTTTTACTGCCATGATTAATTTCCTCCTATTATGTTAAATAGTATGATTGCGGTCTTTATTGTTAAAGATTCCACAACTTTCTTCTATTCTACCTAATTTCTGTAAAAAGTTCAAGTATAATTTCAACGAATTTCTCTGGACATTTGTGTTTTATTCTCATAAACTGGTAACAGAGAGAAAAATCAGGTGTTTTTTCCTGAATTTTGTCGTATTTTGAAAGGAGTTTTTATTTTATGAGATCCGATTTTCATCTTCATTCCTCTTTTTCCGCCGATTCCGACGCCCCGATGCGGGATATGGTCGAAAAGGGTATCTCTCTTGGACTGTCTGCCATGTGTTTCACAGAGCACATGGACTATGACTATATTGACGAAGGGATGGTCTTCGAAGCTGATATTCCTTCTTATTGCAAGACGCTTACCTCCCTCAAAGAAGAGTATGAGCACAAGATTGAATTATTATTCGGCCTCGAACTCGGTCTGCAGCCTTATCTGAAGGAGCGCTGCGAATCTCTTGTAAAGAATTGGGATTTTGATTTTGTGATTGGATCATCCCATGTGGTAAACGGACAGGATCCCTACTATCCTGCTTTTTTTGAGGGACGCACCGAAAAAGAGTCTTATATTTCTTATTTTGAATCGATCATTGAGAATCTGCATACCATGTCCTGCTTTGATGTCTACGGCCATATTGATTATGTCGTCCGCTACGGTCCAAATAAAAATCAGTTCTATTCTTATAAAGAATACAGTGACTGGCTGGATGAGATCATCCGTCTTCTGATTGATAAAGGACTTGGCATGGAGATCAATACCGGAGGCTATGCAGCCGGACTTGGACACCCGAACCCGCACGAAGATATCCTGAAACGTTACCGCGAACTTGGCGGCGAGATCGTCACCATCGGATCAGATGCACATGCCCCAAAACGTATTGCGGCTAATTTTGACCGTGCCTGTTCGATATTAAAAAAATGCGGCTTCCGTTATCATGCGATATTCCGCAAACGAAAGCCGACTTTTGAACCGCTGTGCTGACAATTTGTATGGCATATTTTATACTTAGATAATCGTACCGCCGCCCAGCACGTATCCGTCTTCATAGAGCACCACTGCCTGTCCCGGCGTGATCGCGTGCTGTGGCTCTTCAAAGGTACAGGTAATCTCATCTTCTCCGGTCCGCTTTACATGGCAGTATGCCCCTTTGTGATTGTAGCGGATCTTTGCAAATACATGATCTTCTTCCTGAATATCTTCCCTTGCCATGAAATTTAAATGGTTGGCACGAAGAACCGTCTGACAGGCCTGGGCACGGTTTCCGATCACCACTTCGTTTGTCTGTGGTCGGATCTCTGTGACAAAAGCCCTCTCTCCAAGCGAAATTCCCAGACCTTTTCGCTGTCCGACCGTATAATGGATGATCCCTTTGTGTCTTCCGAGGATTTTCCCGTCCGGTGTCACAAAATTGCCTTCCGGAACGGTCTTTCCGGTATATTCTTCGATAAAGGAAGCGTAATCGCCATTCGGTACGAAACAGATATCCTGGCTGTCCGCCTTGTGTGCCACCGGCAGATAAGCTTCTTCTGCCAGTTTGCGGATCTGTGGTTTCTCATAATCACCAACCGGCATGAGTGTGTGGGCAAGCTGTCTCTGTGTCAGGTTATAAAGAGCATAGGTCTGGTCTTTTGCCGCTGTCACAGAATTGCGGATCGCATAACGCCCATTTGGCAGCTTTTCGATCCTTGCATAATGACCGGTTGCAATATAATCTGCTCCAATCTGAAGGCTCCGCTCCAGAAGTGCTTCCCACTTGACATAGCGGTTGCAGGCGATACATGGATTCGGCGTCTGTCCATTCAGATAAGAATCCGCAAAATAATCCATGACATTTTTCCGAAAATCGTCTTTAAAATTCATCACATAATATGGTATACCGATCGTCTCTGCCACTCTTCTTGCATCATCCACCGCACTCAACCCGCAGCATCCACCGTTTTCCTGCTGGACTTCCTCGGCTTCATCCTGCCAGATCTGCATCGTCACACCGACTACATCATAGCCCTGCTGTTTCAGCAGCATCGCTGCCACAGATGAATCGACTCCGCCCGACATTCCAACCACTACTTTTTTACTCATAATCTTTTCCGCCTTACTCCTTTGATCATAAAATCTGCACGCTGTATGCTGATCTTAGTACTCCTCTTCCTCTTCTTCTTCGCCTTCATGGATATCAGACTTCGGCTTTTGCAGTCCTTCGATCTTGATGTGGTGTTTCTCTGCGTAATCCCACAGTGCTGCATGGATGGCTTCTTCTGCAAGCAGAGAACAGTGTACTTTTACAGGAGGCAGTCCGTCCAGAGCTTCCATAACGGCTTTGTTGGTAACCTGCATTGCTTCCTGGATATTTTTGCCTTTTACCAGTTCGGTTGCCATGCTGCTGGTTGCAACGGCTGCTCCGCATCCAAATGTTTTAAATTTTACATCGCGGATGATCCCGTCATCGTCAATGTCCAGATAAATACGCATGATATCGCCGCATTTTGCATTGCCGACGGTTCCGACACCACTTGCATTTTCGATTTCGCCTACATTACGCGGATGATTAAAATGATCCATAACTTTTTCGCTGTACATAAAAATTTCCTCCAATTTTCTGTTTTGTTTTTCTATCTTTATTCTGGCTTATTTTCTGACTATTTCTGTGCTCTGTACAATCTGATCCTGTCTTTTGCTGCCGGATTATTTCTGATTCTTTTTCACGAAATCTTCGTAGAGTGGAGACATGCTTCGCAGTCTTTCGATAATCTGTTTGATACAGTCTACAACGAAATCAATGTCCTCCATGGTAGTCTCTGCGGACAGTGTCAGACGCAGGGAACCGTGTGCGATCTCGTGTGGCAGGCCGATCGCCAGCAGTACATGGGACGGATCCAGAGAACCGGATGTACAGGCAGATCCGCTGGAACCGCAGATACCGTTGTTGTCCAGCAGGATCAGAAGGGACTCACCTTCTACAAACTGAAAACTGAAGTTTGCATTGTTCGGCAGACGGTTGGTTCTGTGTCCGTTCAATCTGGTATAAGGAACTTCCGCCAAAACACGGTCGATCAGATGATCTCTCAGTTCGATCTCTTTTGCGGTACGCTCTTTCATGGTCTTTGCTGCGATTTCTGCTGCCTTGCCGTACCCCACAATACCCGGAACATTTTCCGTACCGGCACGACGTTTACGCTCCTGTGCTCCGCCGTGTACGAAAGAACGGATCTTAACGCCTTTGCGGATGTAAAGGAAACCGATTCCCTTCGGACCGTTCAGTTTGTGTCCGCTGGAACTTAACATATCGATGTGAAGCTCGTCAACATTGATCGGCAGCTGACCGTATGCCTGAACCGCATCGGTATGGAACAGAACGCCGTGTTTCTTTGCGATCTCACCGATCTCTTTGATCGGCTGAATGGTTCCGATCTCATTGTTTGCAAACATAACGGAGATCAGGATCGTATCCGGACGGATTGCTTTTTCCAGTTCATCCACTTTTACGACACCGTTTTCATCCACACCGATGTAAGTGATCTCAAAACCACGTTTTTCCAGATATTCTGCGGTATGCAGGATCGCATGATGCTCGATCTTGGTCGTGATGATGTGTTTTCCTTTGCTCTGATAAGCTTCTGCCGTTGCTTTCAGTGCCCAGTTATCTGCCTCGGAACCACCGGCTGTGAAATAAATCTCATTTTCCTGTGCTCCCAGAGTCTCTGCGATCGTTCTTCTTGCATTTGAAACTGCTTTTTTGCTCTCGCTTGCAAACTCGTAAACACTGGACGGGTTTCCGTAGTATTCTGTAAAGTACGGCAGCATAGCTGCTACTACCTCTTCTGAAGTCTTTGTTGTTGCTGCATTGTCCAAATAGATCAATTTCTTCATATTTACCTCCTGATGCCGCTTGCGGCACAATCTCAACACTTTCTCTTTGTGTCTGCTTTATCCTGCGAATTTATATACTGACCGGACTGCTCCATCTCTCGTTTCCGCTCCTGGCTTTTCTTTGCTTCTGCCATCAGCTCCTCAAGCGTAATCTCATCTACTGCTTTCGCAATGCTGTCGTTGATCCTCTGCCAGACCAGTTTCGTCACGCAGAAATCAGAACTTTCACATCCGCCCTCAGGCTTCAGTCCCTGACAGTCCACCGCTCCAAGCTCTCCTTCCAGAGCCCGCAGTATATCTCCGACCGAAATCTCGGCCGCAGGTTTCGCCAGACGGTAACCGCCCTGAGCACCTCTCGTGCTCTTGATCAACCCTGCTTTTTTTAATTTTCCCGCAAGCTGTTCCAGATAGCTCTCAGATATGTTCTCACGCTGTGCAATGCAGCTGATGGATACGGATTCTTTCTCACTGTATACCGCCAGGTCAACCATCGCCCGCAGTCCATATCTTCCTTTTGTAGATAATTTCATGCTGCCCTCCCATATTGTTTCATGCCGGAATCCGAAATTCTTCTGATCGCGGCGCCATTTTCTGGATTAATTCCGAGTGTTTCGCTGGGATTTGCTTCGAATATAGCACCGCATTTCCGTTCTGTCAAGTACTTCCTCCGAATATATATAAGAAAAAATGGAATTTTGTGCTTATGATCCAGAAACATCCGCTCCTGAAAAGCACCGCCATCCTGACCTGTGCCGGTATGGTCAGCCGCATCATCGGTTTCTTCTATAGAATATTCTTATCCAAGACAATCGGTGCGGAAGGAATCGGCATCTATCTTCTTCTTTTTCCGGTCCAGACCCTGCTGTTTTCCCTGACCTCATCCGGAATCCAGACTGCCATTTCCCGCTTTGTCTCTGCAAGGCTTGCATCGAACGACAAAAAAGGAGCCAGAGACATCCTTCTTTGCGGTATGATGCTCTCTGTCCTGTTTTCCGGGATTGCTTCTTTTTTTCTTTATCAGAATGCGAATTTTATTGCCGTCTCTCTGCTGCATGAGGCACGCTGCAGCTCCCTTCTGAAAATTTTAAGCTTTACACTGCCTTTTGCCGGTGTGCATGCCTGCATCATCGGATATTATACCGGGCTGAAAAAAGCCGCCGTCCCTGCCATCTCCCAGCTGGTCGAACAGACCGCCCGCGTTGCCTCTTCGTTCCTGTTCTGGCAGATCATGGTGGAAAAAGGAATCCAGGTAACCCCTGTGCTTGCCATGTATGGTATGCTGACCTCGGAGATCATCGTGGTTCTGTATACCGGAACCCGGTTTCTGCTCCACCATCCGTCTTCTTTCGAAAAAGCATGTCCGTTTTCCGCACACAGTATCCGGGAAATCCTTACTTTTTCGCTGCCCTTAAGTACAAACCGTGTCTGTTTAAGTCTTCTGCAAAGTGCTGAATCCATCTGTATCCCGCTGCGACTGCAGGCTTTTGGCCTTGCAAAATCTGCAGCACTTTCTTCTTACGGAACACTGACCGGAATGGCTCTGCCGCTTGTTTTTTTTCCTTCGGCAGTCACAAACGCCCTCTCTGTTATGCTGCTGCCGGCTGTCTCCGAATCACAGGCTGGAAAAGACCGCAAAGCGATCGCAAGACTTTCTGTCCGCACCGTCCAGAGCTGCCTGCTGCTTGGCATCCTCTGTACCATTTTCTTTCTGGTCTTTGGAAATCTGTGCGGAATCCTGCTTTTTGACAGCAACGAGGCCGGAACTTACATCCAGATCCTCTCCTGGCTCTGTCCGTTCCTCTATCTTGGCACAACGCTTGCCAGTATTTTAAACGGACTTGGAAAGACCTTTCTTGTCTTCCTGTCAAATATGGCTGCACTTTTTATAAGATTTTTATTCGTCTGGTTTGTCATTCCTTTTTCCGGTATCAAAGGCTATCTGCTCGGACTGCTTTTTTCACAGCTTCTGCACAGCCTGCTGTTGCTTTTCTGCCTGAACCGCAGTTTATCCTGAAATGCTGCCAGGTTTCTGTAGTCTGCTTTTTGTATAAAAAAACATTTCCCGAACATACTAACTTCCGAGGCACAAAAACATCTGCATTTGAAATGCGACCCATCCAAGGAGGAATCGAAATGAACGAATTATCGGAACTTGACCTGCAGAACCTCCGCCATCTAATCGGCGGGTTTGACACCACACACTGCAAAATGACCGCCTACGCACAGGAAGCAGGCGATCCGGCTGTGAAACAGTTTTTCCAGAAATCTGCACAGTCCGCGATGCAGTGCAAACAGCAGCTGATGACATTTCTGCAGTAACAGGAGGTAAGAAAAGATGTTAGATGAAAAGACAATGGTAGCCGACACATTAGCCGGCATCAACGGAGAACTGGTCCGCTATGGCGAAATGATCCCACAGACCGAAAATATGCAGCTGAAACAGGTTTTAAAGCAGTTCCGCAACCAGTGTGAAACTTCTCAGGAAGAGATCTATCAGCTTGCCCGCAGCAAACAGTACTATGTACCGGCCGCAAAGGCGACCGCCGAAGAAATCCAGCACGTTCGCTCCGTCCTTTCCCAGGGTTAGGAAACATGCGTCTGTCATAAGTTTTTCTTAATTTTAAAAACTCTTCCTTGTCAGAATTCGGATTCTATGGGATACTGTTGTAGTAATAACCTGTTGCAGTCAGGAAGTGGGAGTCTTCTTCGGCTGAAAAAAATTTCTGAATTTTACAAGGAGGGGTTTTTTTGAAACTTCACAATTTAAAACATACCTGCATCATCCCGGTCCTCTGTGCGGCTCTGCTGATTCCGTCATACACCGTCCACGCCGACTGGGAGTACAATGCAGAAGAAAATACACTGCGTTACAAGACAAAAGACGGCACCTATCTTACTTCTGTATTTCGTAAAATCAAAGGCTATACTTACTATTTTAATGCCGACGGAACGGTCCACACCGGATGGCTGGATTTAAAAGGCGATCGCTACTTCTTCTCGGAGAGCGGTGCCATGCTGACAAGCCAGTGGATCGGTGACAAATACCTGATGAAAAATGGCAAGATGGCCAGAAGCCGCTGGGTGGACAACCACAATGTCTATGTCAACAAAAACGGTTCCCGCGTGGCAGTCGGCAAAAAATACAAAGCGAAATTTATCAAGACCGCCCAGGGCACGAAATACCGGAATGTGGATGGCACCTACTCTGCAAAGACTTGGCAGAGCATCAAAGGATACTGGTACTACTTTTATTCGACCGGATACATGGCAACAAATGCCCAGCTTGGCGAGTATTACGTCGATAAGAGCGGCCATATGGTCAAAAATAAGATCGTAAAGATCGGCAAATATTATTACCGCTATGGTGCGGACGGAAGATTTGTAAAACGTTCCAAGACAAGGTCCAAACTGATTCCAAAAAAGAAACATTCCAAAAGGCACCTCTCTGATTAAAACAGAAGAAAGGCATAAAAAAGCTTCTTCGATCTATTTCGTTTCGAAGAAGCTTTTCTTTTATTTGATTCTTAAGATCGTTTTCCAATCTCTTACATCCTTTTTGTTCAGCATCCAAGCATCCAGTTGTACATCTCTTCGTACTGTTTTGCGGAACTTGCCCAGGAGAAATCAGCTGCCATTGCACGGTCTACCATCTTGTTCCACTCACGCTTTTTCTCATAATAAATGTACTGTGCATACTTCAGTGTGTTGAACATCTCATGTGCATTATAATTTGCAAAACTGAATCCCGTTCCGGTTCCCTCATACTCATTGTACGGAATCACAGTGTCTTTCAGACCGCCTGTCTCACGCACGATTGGCAGTGTGCCGTAACGAAGACTCATCAGCTGGCTGAGACCGCACGGCTCAAACAGGGACGGCATCAGGAATGCATCGCAAGATGCATATATCTTATGAGACATTGCTTCAGAATAGAAGATGTTTGCAGATACTTTGCCCTGATATTTCCATGCGAAATGGCGGAACATATTCTCATACTTCTCTTCGCCGGTTCCAAGGATCACAAACTGGACATCCTGCTGGCACATCTCATCCATCATATAGGCGATCAGGTCGAATCCTTTCTGGTCTGTCAGTCGTGATACGATACCAATCATAAACTTCTTATCGTCTTTTTCCAGACCAAGCTCTTCCTGAAGTGCTCTCTTATTCTTTACTTTTTCTTTGCGGAAATTCTTTGCGTTATAATTTTTTACTATATATCTATCCGTCTCCGGATTGTATTCATCATAATCAATGCCGTTTACAATACCACGCAGATCATGTGCCCTTGCATTGAGCAGTCCGTCAAGATGCTCGCCGTAGAACGGTGTCTTGATCTCCTCTGCATAGGTACGGCTGACGGTCGTGATCGCATCTGCGTAAACCAGTCCGCCTTTCAGGTAATTGGCATCGCCGTAAGCTTCCAGTTTGTCCGGTGTAAAATAGTAGGATGGAAGTCCGGTGATATCCTTTACGGTCTTCATATCCCACACACCCTGGAATTTCAGGTTGTGGATCGTCATGATCGATTTCATGTTGCAGAAGAACTCGCCCTCGTGGAACTTGTCCTTCAAAAATACCGGGATCAGACCGGTCTGCCAGTCGTGGCAGTGTACGATATCCGGTTTAAATCCGATCAGCGGCAGTGCTGAGAGTGCTGCCTTTGAGAAAAAGGCAAACTTCTCGATATCTTCGTAAATATTTCCATATGGTCTTGGTCCTGCCAGGTAGTATTCATTATCAATGAAATAATAATGGATGCCCTCATACATCATATGAAGCACACCTACATACTGGCTTCGCCAGGACAGATCCATATAGAAATGCGTTATGTACTCTAACTGATTTTTATATTCCTCTTTCATACACATGTACTTCGGTATGATCACGCGTACGTCAAACTCGTCTTTATTAAAACATTTCGGCAGCGATCCCACTACATCTGCCAGTCCGCCTGTCTTAATAAAAGGTACACATTCTGATGCTACAAATAACACATTTTTCATAAACTTTTCCTCCTAATCGGTACCGCTTTTTTTCATTATAACGCATTTTTCCTCTATTGAAAAGTGTTATCTGTATATTTTGCACAATTTTTATGTTTTTTCTCTGATAAAGCTTCCATTTGTCCCATCTGTGTTTTCATCGATTCTTGTATTCCAGGCGGATCTTATCCGCGATCAGAGCAATAAACTCCGAATTGGTCGGCTTGCCTTTGCCGTTGCTGACCGTATAACCAAATAATTCTTCGATCGTATCCATCTTACCTCTGCTCCACGCTACCTCGATCGCATGACGGATCGCCCGCTCCACACGGCTTGGCGTGGTCTGGTGTTTTTTTGCGATCGTCGGATAGAGGATCTTTGTGATGGAATTGAGCATTTCCATATCGCTCACCGACATGATGATCGAATCACGCAGATACTGATAACCTTTGATATGTGCCGGTACGCCGATTTCATGGATGATGTTGGTCACATCCGTCTCCAGGTTGCGTTCCATGTATTCTTTCTTGCTCTCATAAGCATTTACCTTCTGTACTTTTGCGAAATTACGGTCTTTCTTTACTCTTGTGTGCTTGATCCGGTTGATAACCATCTCATTGTCAAATGGTTTCAGAATATAGTAATCTGCTCCGAGGTCAAATGCATCTTCCGTGATCTTCTCCTGTCCGACGGCTGTAATGACGATGAATGCCGGATGTTTGCGGATTTCCTGATCTTTGTTCACCCGCTCCATGACAGTCAGCCCATCGACTTTGGGCATGACCAGATCCAGAAGTACGACATCCGGCTCCTGCTTTTTGATAATATCATACAGATCTTCGCCATTTCCTGCTTTTCCGACTACATTCAGTTCTTCATCACTGCTCACGATTTTATCCAGAAGCTGTAAAACCTTCGCGTTGTCATCTGCAATCGCTATATTCAGCTTATCCATAAAAGCACCTCCAATTTAGTTACAAATATGCCAAAAACTACTTGTATTATAAGCAGAACTTTTGGTGGATGCAAGCAGTTCCTGTCGCATTTTTCTCCCTTTTTTCGACAAACTGCCCTCCATTAAGCTTAAAAGAACAGCCTTTCTGTCGTATATGGGCGAAAACCGGATGCATACCTCCCCGCTTACTTCTCCAGCATATTTTCTGCAAAAATTGCATAGCCACGGGAGGGATCTGCCACAAAGACATGGGTGACTGCTCCGATCAGCTTTCCGTCCTGAAGGATTGGACTTCCGCTCATGCCCTGGACGATGCCGCCGGTCTTTTCAAGAAGATCCTGATCCTTCACCCGGATCACCATGCTTTTGTTTATATCGCGGTGGCTCAGGTTGATTTTTTCGATCTCCACCGTATATTCTTTTACGCTGCCGTCGATTGAGCAGTAGATCGAAGCATTTCCCGTATGCACTTCCTGGCGGTACGCCGTCTGTACAAACGAATGGCCGGACAGTTCCTGCGGCATGGCATATAACATTCCTTTGATCCCGGTCTCGGAATTGGAGGTGATCGTCCCGAGAATCTGTTCATCCCGGTAATAGATCGTCCCGGAAAGTTCGCCCGGATTGCCTTTTTCTCCTTTCTTTACCGCTCCCACGCTTGCCCGGTACAGTTTTCCGTCCCGGATCTGCATCAGAAGCCCGGTGTCCACATCACTGATCCCGTGTCCTAATGCTCCATACTGTTTCTGCCCGTCCACATAGGTCATCGTGCCAAGTCCCTGTGTGTCATCCCGCACCCACACACCCAGTTTGCAGCTGCCATCCTGCATGCGAACCGGCAGAATCTGACATTCTTTTTCGAATCCATTTCTTATAACAGTGAGTCTGATCTTTTTTCCCTGACTTTTTTCGACGATTTCCAGAATTTCTTCTTTTGTGAAAATTTCTTTTCCATCTGCTTTTACGATATAATCCCCCGATTTCAGTATTCCAAGGGAAGGTTCTCTTTCCATGCCATCTGCATCTGTCACGCTCCCGGTCCCGACAACCAAAATCCCTTTTGTTTTCATAAAAATACCGATCGTATTGCCGCCCGGGAGTACCTGCGGCAGCTCTTTTTGCTGTATTTCAACCGTTTTGAGCGGAACGAATCCCAGAAAAGAACACTGGATCTTGATCTTTTCTTCCGGGATTTTTGTATTTTCCGCAGAAACGGATGCATAGACAACCTCATCTTTTACCATACTTTGAAAAGGGAGCTTTATCGTATCGACATCCTCATAAGATGCCACATTCAGCTGATCTGGGATGCTGCTTTTCAGATACCAGAATCCGCCCGTCACAAGAAAAAAGAACAACAGCAAAAACATCGCCAGCGTGCGATAGATTGCCCTTGTTCTTTCTGTTATTTTTTTCTTTTTCACACACGGTCACCTCATCTTTCCCTGCCTCTGCGGCTGATTTTTGATTTGGTTCTAGTATGTGAAACTCAGATTCTTTTACTCTGGCTCATTCTGGAATCCGTGTCCTCTGGCATTTTTTGCCAGCTGACGCATCTCTTTTGCACTGTCAAGCACCATCTGCGTGATCTTTGCTCCGCCGAGGATCCTTGCCAGTTCGTCGATACTCTCTTTCTCATCCAGCTGCCGGATCGAGGTCTGGGTCTCGTTTTCGATAACCTTCTTTTCGATCATAAAATGCACATCTGCCATCGCTGCGATCTGTGCCAGATGCGTGATACAGATCACCTGATGGTTTCCGGCGATCAGTGCCAGCTTTTCGGATACCATCTGTGCAGTGCGTCCGCTGATACCACTGTCGATCTCATCAAAGATCAGCGTCTCAACCTTCTCCTGGTCTGCCATCACGGATTTGACCGCCAGCATGATCCTGGAAAGCTCACCTCCGGATGCCGTATCCTGCACCGGACGCAGCGGCTGACCCGGATTGGTGGAGATCATAAAACACACTTCATCCTGCCCGGATACCATATAATCTTCCAGCAGACGGAAATCGAGTTCAAACTGTACATCCAGAAAATTCAGATCCATCAGAGCCTGCTTCACCTGTTCTGTAAAACGCTGTGCCGCTTCCTTTCGGATGACAGTGAGGTTTTCTGCTTCTTTTTGCAGCTGTTTTTTGCAGGCGGCAAAACGGCTTTTTCGCTCCGCCAGGTATCCTTCGTAGTTTTCAAGTACTGCAAAACGCTGCTTTTTTTCTTCACAGTATGCCTGGATTTTCTCGATCGTATCACCGTATTTCGTCTTCAGATGGTTGATCAGATCAAGCCGCTCCTCTGTCTTTTTCAGCGTTTCTTCATCGACATCCAGCTCATCTGCATATCCGGAGATCTCCCGGTTAAAATCATTTAAAAGGCTGTCCACATCCATCAGCTGGTTATAAAGTGCCTTCAGATCCGAATCGTACTCTGACACGGATGCAAGGCTTCGAAGAGCACGCCCGATCGCTTCCGATGCTCCGTCGGATGCACAGAGCTGATGTGCCTCCAGGACCGATTCCAGGATCTCTTTTCCGTTTGCCAGTCTCTTATAATCGTCCTCCAGTGCCTCATCTTCCCCTTTTTGCAGGGCAGCTTCTTCGATCTCACCAATCTCAAAACTTAAAAAATCCATCTCTTTTGCTCTGGTGGCATTGTCCAGCTGTGCCTGATCCAGCTCCTTTTTCAGTTCGCCGTATTCCTGATAGCGGGCTTTATATTTTTCTTTTGCCAGAGCCAGCTTTTCTCCTGCAAAATCATCGAGCAGTTCCAGATGTTTGCGAATATGTAAAAGAGACTGATTCTCATGCTGACCATGGATGTCGATCAGCAGTGTACCGGCTTTTCTGACCATGGAAACCGGAACAGTCTCTCCATTGATCTTGCTGGTCGTCCGCCCCTTTGACAGCCGCCGGCTGATGATCACCTCACCATCTTCCACCGGGATCTCCAGCTCCAGAAGTGCCTGTCGCTGTTCTTCATTTTCAATCACAAAAACAAGCTCCGAAAGTGCATAATCTGCATCTTCCCTTGCAAACCCCTTAAAATTCTGCAAACCAAGGGCAACGGCGATCGAGCCGAGCAGAATGGATTTTCCCGCTCCTGTCTCACCGCTTAAGATATTCAGTCCCTTTCCGAGACTGATATCTGCCTCTTTGATCAGTGCCATGTTCTTCACATGAATATTTGCCAGCATATTACACTCCCATTTCTTTTAATTATGCAGCGGCGTACCGGCTGCAATGATCTTTTTTATCTTATCCATGACGATCAGTGTCTCATCTACGCTGCGGACAGCACACATGATTGTATCGTCCCCTGCGATACAGCCTGCGATCTCCGGCCATTTCATGGCATCAAGTGCCGCTGCCACTGCCATCGCCATACCTGCCACCGTCTTTACGACCAGTATATTCTGTGCCATATCCATCGCCACAAAGCCATCCCGCAGGATACGGAGATATTTTTCATTCATGCCCGTCTCGGTACCCTGCATCACTTTGTAAACCTGGCGGCCTCTGTCGTTGGTTACTTTTGTCAGCTTCATTTCCCGGATATCACGGGAAACGGTTGCCTGCGTCACCGGAAAACCCTCTGCGTTGAGCTTTTCTGCCAGCTCTTCCTGTGTCTCTATGTCATCTCTGCTGATCAGATCCAGGATCTTTGCGTGTCTGTTGATCTTCACCCTTCATTTCCTCCTACTGGTCATTCATCTTGTTTCTCAGGACTTCAAGAAAACTGATGTTGTTTATCTTTATCAGTCGTGTCATACGGCTGGAACGGTAAATGCGGATACAGTCACCGATTCCCAGTTTGACACAGGTATCTCCGTCAAACGATGCGGCTGCCTCATCCCAGCCCGCGGTATGTCCGTGCAGCAGCTCCACCGTGATCTCCGCATCTGCCGGAAGCACGATGCTTCGTGTGTTAAGCGTGTGCGGTGCGATTGGCGTAAGCAGGATCAGAGAAGCCTCCGGGGAAACGATCGGTCCACCTGCCGAGAGGCTGTATCCGGTTGATCCGGTCGGCGTAGAGATGATGATGCCGTCCGCACTGTAAGAACGTAAAAACTCGCCATTGACATAAATATTAAAGTCAATGATCTGAAGCCTTCCGCTTCTTGCGATCACGATATCATTGAGTGCAAAATCCTGCAGCAGCTTTTTCTTGTGGCTGTAGGCACAGCCTTCGAGCATCATCCGGTCTTCGATCACCACGTTGTCATCGATCAGCCGGTCCAGTGCCTCTTCCATATTGTCACCGTCCACCTCTGCCAGATAGCCGAGTGTCCCTTTATTGACTCCGAGAAGCGGGATATTCCGCTCGATCATGTCTCTGGCCGCCTGTAAAAGCGTGCCGTCCCCGCCAACCACCAGAATACATTCGGTGTCATCCGGGATCAGATTCGCATTCGTATATTTATAAGAACGCAAGCTTTCTTTTCCCTGGCGTTCCTGTATGATGCACTGTTTTCCTCTGAAATTCAGATAGGCTTTGATCTCTTTTGCGATCTTTCCTTCCGGATCTTTCATACTGTTTGATATTACATAAAATCTGTCCATTCTTTATCCAGCCTTATTTATCAAGCGTTCCGTGTGCCTGTCCAACGACTGCATCCACATCCATGTCACCGTCTGTCATCTCGCTCCCTTCCGGCTTTTTCTGCAGATAGAGCAGATACTCAATGTTTCCTTCCGGTCCTTTGATCGGTGAAAAATCAAGTGCCAGCGGCTGCAGATACTGCTCTTTTGCAAAAGCAATGACTTTTTCGATTACTTCTTTGTGAACGGCCGGATCACGCACCACGCCTTTTTTGCCGACTTTTTCTCTGCCTGCCTCGAACTGTGGTTTGATCAGACAGACGATCTGCCCATCCTGGCTTAAAAGATTCCGAACCGGAAGCAGTACCTTGGTCAGAGAAATAAAAGACACATCGATCGATGAAAAATCAACCGGCTCTTCGATATCTTCCGGTGTCACATAGCGGATGTTGGTCTTTTCCATGCAGACCACACGCTCATCGTTGCGAAGTTTCCAGTCCAGCTGTCCATGTCCGACATCCACAGAGTAGACTTTTACCGCTCCGTTCTGAAGCATACAGTCCGTAAATCCGCCTGTCGATGCACCGACATCCATGCAGACCTTTCCTTCCAGTTCCACGCCGAAATTTTTCATGGCTTTTTCCAGTTTCAGACCGCCACGGCTGACATAACGCAGTGTATTTCCACGCACTTCAATCTCTGCCGCACAGTCAAACATCGATCCGGCCTTGTCTTCTTTCTGTCCGTTGACATAGACACAGCCTGCCATGATCACCGCTTTTGCTTTCTCTCTTGAAGCCGCATGCCCTCTCTGGACAAGCAGCACATCCAGTCTTTCTTTCATCTGTGCTCCTTTTTTGCAGCCGCTTTTAAAGTCCCATGGCTGCCGCAATTATTTTCTTTTCTATCGTTTCTGCATCAATACCGCATTCTTTTTTAAGGATTTCTACGTTTCCATGCTCGATATAAGCATCCGGCAGGGCAATGTTCATCACCTGCACATCGCTTCCAATCTCCTCGTAAAATTCTGATACATGCTCGCCGAATCCACCTTCCAGGACATTCTCTTCCAGTGTCACGATCAGCTTATGCTCTTTCGTCAGTGCAAGCAGACGCTCCTCGTCAAGCGGTTTTACAAACCGTGCGTTGATCAGGGTACACTCAAAACCTTTGCGTTTCAAATTCTGACGCACTTCATGTGCTGTCTTTACCATGCTGCCGACTGCGATCAGGGCAATGCATTCTTCATCATAGAGCAATTCGCTTTTGCCGTATACGATCTTAGCACGATGCTCAGAAAGCCCGTCATAGGCTTCGCCCCTTGGATAACGCAGGGCGATCGGACCGTCAGAGGAAATTGCAAATTTCAGCATATCGGACAGCTCCCATTTGTTTTTTGGTGCCATCACGCACATATTCGGGATCAGAGATAAATAGGAGAGATCAAAAATCCCCTGATGCGTCTCTCCGTCACTGCCAACCAGACCTGCACGGTCAACTGCAAAGATCACATGCAGGTTCTGGATACAGACATCGTGCACGATCTGGTCAAAAGCACGCTGTAAAAAGGATGAATACACCGCCACGACCGGGATCATGCCGCCCGCTGCCAGACCGGCTGCAAAGGTCACTGCATGCTGTTCTGCGATCCCCACATCAAAGAAACGCTCCGGAAAGACATTTTTAAACCGTTTCAGTCCGGTTCCGTCCGGCATTGCTGCCGTGATTGCCACAAGATTCTCCTGCCTCTCCCCCATTTTTCGCATAACGGTCGCAAACACATCCGTATAGTTGGCTTTTGTCCGCTTATGGAGCGGAAGTCCGGTGGCAATGTCAAACGGCTCTGCCCCATGGAATCTCGCCGGATGACGTTCCGCCGGTACATATCCTCTGCCTTTCTGCGTCAGTATATGAAGAAGCACCGGTCCGTTCACCTTGCGTGCCTCCTTGAAAGCACGCACCAGTCTGCCGATATCGTGTCCATCGATCGGCCCTAAGTAAGTCAGCCCCATCTCTTCAAACCACATCCCCGGAATAAACAGCTGTTTGATCCCGCTTTTTGTCTTTTTGATCCTGCGGACCACGCGGTCGCCGTAAACCGGGATTTTTTTTAATGTATCCGAAACGCCCTGTTTTAATTCCTGATAGGCATCGTTTGTGCGAAGTTTGCCGAGATAGTCCGACATTCCGCCGACGTTCTCCGAAATCGACATATTGTTGTCATTTAATACAATGATAAAATTGCTTTTCAGCCTGGCAGCATTGTTCATCGCCTCGTATGCCATGCCGCCGGTCAGAGATCCATCTCCGATCACCGAGATCACGGAATAATCTTCTCCCTGCAGATCTCTTGCCGCCACATAACCAAGCCCTGCCGATATGGAGGTGGAGCTGTGTCCTGTATCAAAACTGTCACAGCTGCTCTCACAGCGTTTCGGGAAACCGCTCATCCCCCCGAATTTACGCAGATTTGCAAAATTCTCTCTGCGGCCAGTCAGCAGTTTATGTGTGTAAGCCTGGTGTCCGACATCCCATATCATCTTATCTTTCGGAAGATCAAACACCAGATGCATCGCCATGGTAAGTTCCACCACACCAAGGTTCGATGCCAGATGTCCTCCGCTCTCGCTGATCGTGCGGATCAGGAACTCCCGGATCTCATCTGCAAGCAGTGGCAGCTCTTCCTTTTTCAGATTTTTGATATCATTCGGATGATTTATCTTCTCTAATACCATAGTCAATCGCTCCTTATTTTTTCCGGTTGACCAGCATCAGCACCAGCTCTTCCAGAAAATCATTTTTTCGGCCAAGCGACTGTAAGGCAGAAACTGCACGTTTTGAAATCTCTTCCACATCGCTCTTTGCTTTTTCGATCCCTTCGATCGTCACGTAAGTAGTCTTGTCATTTTTCTCATCGCTGAATACCGGCTTGCCAAGCTCGTCCGTCGTGCTTGTGACATCTAAAATGTCATCCCGGATCTGAAATGCCAGCCCGATATCTCTTGCGGAATCTTCGATCACTTTTATTTCTGCCTCCGATGCCCCGGCCAGTGCCGCACCGACCATCATGGACGCTTCGATCAGAGCACTTGTTTTCAGACGGTAAATAAAATCCAGTTTCTCTCTGGAAATCTCTCTGCCTGCAGCTTCCACATCCACGCACTGACCGCCAAGCATCCCGTAAATCCCTGTCTTTTTCGTCAGAATCTGCAGTGCTTTCCCGATCGCCGGATTGCCCGGTTCGATCTCAAAGGCACGCACTGCCGTCTCATAGGCATAATTGAGCAGTGCATCGCCTGCCAAGATTGCCATCGCTTCCCCATATACAATGTGCGTTGTCCTGCGGCCTCTGCGGTACTCGTCGTTATCCAGTGCCGGGAGATCATCGTGGATCAGTGAGTGGGTATGTATCATCTCCATCGCTGCCATAAAAGGCTCGATGATCTGCCCTTCTCCGCCAAACATCCGGTAAGTCTCCAGCATCAGAAGCGGCCGGAGGCGTTTGCCTCCCGCACGCATACTGTAATTCATCGCCTCAAGAACCGTTTTCTGAAATCCTTCTTCTTTCGGAAGATAGTATTCCAGAATCCCGGTGATCTTTTCCTGGCGTTTTTCCATCTCCAGATTAAAATTCATCTGCTTCTCCCTCTTCATTCAAAACAAGAATTTTCTTTTCTACGGTATCGATCTGCTGATTGCAGAACTTTATAAGCTCTATGCCTTCCTGATATCCCAGAAAAGAATCCTCCAGTGTTGTATCTTTCTTCTCCAGTTTCTGGATGATCTCATCCAGACGCAGAAATGCTTCTTCCAGTGTCCGTTCTTTTTCTTTCTTTTCTGTACTTTCTGTCTGTTTTGCCATCTTTACACCTCACCTGCATCCTGCTTGTCTTTCTGAATATCCGTTACCTTCGCCTGCAGCCGTCCGTCCGATACATACACACAGATCGTGTCCCCCTTTTTGACCTGCCCGGTCTGTGTGATCTTCCTGCCGTGTACGTCCGCAGTATAAGAATAGCCCTGCCCCAGCTTTTCAAGCGGAGACAGTCCCTTTAACTTTTCGATATAAATCTGCATCCGGTGCCTGCTGTCCCTGTATTTTTCCCGCATCAGCACCTGCAGACGCTGCCTGTCATACTCCATCTCCTGTCTGGACAACGCAAGCTTCTGCTGCATGGCCTCCGCCAGATCTTCCTGTGCCCTTGCAAGACGCATTTTCTGATCCTGAAGCTTCTCCTGCGGTCCTAAAAGGGAGAGGATTTTCTCTCTTCTTGCCAGCTCATCCCTTTTATCCTGCACTTTTCTGGTTACAGCCTCAAAGAGCCGGCTCTTCTGGCGGTATAACTCGCCCTGGAGGGCTGAAATATCCGCAACTGCAAGCTCTGCTGCCGCCGATGGCGTCGGAGCACGCAAATCTGCCACATAATCTGCGATTGTAGTGTCCGTCTCATGACCTACCGCTGAGATCACCGGGGTATTGCAGGAAAAGATCGCTCTTGCCGTTTCTTCTTCATTAAATGCCCAGAGATCCTCGATCGAGCCACCGCCACGCCCGGCGATAATCACATCAACGCCATACGCATCCAGCATGGCAATGCCTTTTGCCACACTTTCTGCGGCACCTTCGCCCTGCACCAGTGCCGGATAGAGGATGATCTGAATACCCGGATTGCGTCTTCTGGAAATCTGAATGATATCCCGCACAGCGGCACCGGTCGGTGCTGTCACAACTCCCAGTTTCTTCACAAAGGGCGGAATCGGTTTCTTATAAACGGGATCAAACATCCCCATCTCTTCTAATTCTGCTTTCAGTGCCTCAAACTTCTCATAGAGAAGTCCGGCACCGTCTAACAGAATCCTTGATGCATAGAGCTGATATGTGCCGTCTCTTTCATAAACACTGATGTTGCCAAGCACAAGAACCTGCTGACCGTTTTTCATGCCAAAAGCCAGTCCCTTTCTGGCACTGGCAAACATGACACAGGAAATCGTTCCGCTCTCATCTTTCAGCGAAAAATAGATGTGTCCCGATGTATGATATTTACAGTTTGAGACTTCTCCTTTCATGTAAATGCTCCGCAGCACCACATCCTGTGTAAACATGGACTTGATGTAGGCATTTACCTGTCTCACAGTATAGACATTCTGCACGCACCCACCTCTTTTGTCATCCGGCAGTCAAGGGCTCTTTATACCAGTTTAGCCAGAACGCCGTTAATAAATGCAGAAGAGGTATCGCCTCCGAAAATTTTGGCAAGCTCAACTGCTTCGTTGATCGCAACTCCCTGTGGGATATCGTCATCATACTTCATCTCATAGACTGCAAGACGCAGCAGAGTAAGCTCTACTTTCCCCATACGGTCTGTTCTCCAGCCCTTTGCCGCTTCATTGATCTGCCCGTCAATCTGTTCCAGATTTTCTTTGATCTTCTCATATTTTTTTCTGATATAAGTAAGGTCTTCCTGTTTTGCATCGGAAATCCCTTCGTAATACATCATTTCCTGCTGCTCAAGCTCCTCTTCCTTATAGAACTCTGTCAGAAAGAGTAATTTAAAAATATGTTCTCGTTCCTCTCGTCTAGTCACTTTTTCCTCCGCTGTCTTTAAAAGAAAACGTAAAAAATCCGATCACCATCCGGAGTTTAAGTACGCCTTGGGAACGGACTTTTACGCTGCTTTTAAGCTGTTTTATTTTTCTTTTGATATGCTTACATTTGCAATCTGGATATCAACTTTCTCTACTTCAAGACCGGTCATATTCTCGATCGCTGCTTTTACCTTTTCCTGAACCTTTTTGCAGGTCTTCGGTACGCTGTATCCATATGCAATGTTGAGTGCCACATTTACATTTACAATACCGTCTTCTACCTTTACACGGATCCCTTTTGACAGGCTCTTCTTGCCCAGTTTGCTGACCAGTTCGTTTGTGATATTGCCTGCCATGCTGGCAACGCCCTCTACTTCTGTGGCAGCCAGTCCTGCGATGATCGCCACAACTTCATCTGCGATCTGAACCTGTCCCATGTTTCCGTTTTCCAGTGTATATCCGGTCTGATTTTCATCTTTTTCCATGATGTAAACCCTCCTGTCTTAGAATTCTTTGCAACTACCGCTATTATAACACCCGAAAGGTATTTTGAAAAGCTTTTTTAGTTTCTTCCAAACTCAGTCAGTACCAGACCCTCATTTCGATCCAGTGTCATTCCGATGCTCCAGGAATTTACCCACAGAAGCAGCGGATTGCCCTTTAAGTCTTTGATCTTCTTCATATCGGATGTTCCGACCAGCTTGTTGAGGTCGATATCCTTGTTCTCGATCCAGCGGATGTACTCATACGGAAGGGTTTCCATACGGATCTCCACGTTGTATTCATTCTCCAGGCGGTACTTCAGCACCTCAAACTGCAGCACGCCGACAACGCCGACGATGATCTCTTCCATACCGGTATTGTACTCCTGGAAGATCTGGATCGCTCCTTCCTGTGCGATCTGCGTGATCCCTTTGACGAACTGTTTTCTCTTCATCGTATCGACCTGACGCACTCTCGCAAAATGCTCCGGTGCAAACGTCGGAATGCCCTCGTAGGCAAATTTTTTGCCCGGCATACAGATCGTATCTCCGATGGAAAAGATGCCCGGATCAAACACACCGATGATGTCACCTGCATAGGCCTTGTCCACGATATGACGCTCCTGTGCCATCATCTGCTGCGGCTGGGAAAGACGCTGCTTACGGTTTCCCTGCACATGGTAAACTTCCATACCGGCATCAAATTCTCCGGAACAGATTCGCATAAATGCAATACGGTCACGGTGAGCCTTGTTCATATTTGCCTGGATCTTAAATACAAAAGCAGAAAAATCCTCTTTGATCGGATCGACCACGCCGATATCTGCCGTTCTCGGAAGCGGCGAAGTTGTCATCTTCAGGAAATGTTTCAGGAAAATCTCCACTCCGAAGTTTGTCAGGGCAGAACCGAAAAATACCGGGGAGAGTTCTCCTTTGCTGACCAGCTCCTGGTCAAATTCTGCACTTGCACCGTCCAGAAGCTCGATCTCTTCGAGCAGCTGTGCTTTCTGATCACTTGTCACGATCTCATCGATCTCCGGAGAATCCAGCGGGATCTCTCTTGTCTCACCCTCTTTGGTACCCTTCTCTGTGTCGGTAAAGACGGTGATCTTCTGGCTTCCACGCTCATAGACACCTTTGAAATTCTTTCCGGAACCGATCGGCCAGTTGATCGGGCAGGTCGCAATGCCAAGCTCCTTTTCGATGTCATCGAGCAGATCGAAGGTATCATTGGCATCACGGTCCATTTTATTGATAAAAGTAAAAATCGGAATATGACGCATCACACAGACTTTAAACAGCTTTCTGGTCTGTGCCTCTACACCCTTGGAAGCATCAATGACCATGACTGCAGAATCTGCTGCCATCAGCGTACGGTACGTATCCTCTGAGAAGTCCTGATGACCCGGTGTGTCCAGGATGTTGATACAAAAACCATCATAATTAAACTGCAGCACGGAGGAAGTTACCGAAATACCTCTTTCTTTTTCAATTTCCATCCAGTCTGAGACTGCATGGCGTGCCGTTGCCTTTCCCTTTACAGAACCTGCCAGATTGATGGCACCTCCGTACAGCAGGAATTTCTCTGTCAACGTTGTTTTTCCGGCATCCGGATGCGAAATGATCGCAAAAGTTCTTCTTCTTTTAATTTCACTTGCTATATCAGCCACTGTGCTTCCTCCATGTTCTTTGTTCTATTGATCTGTTTTATCCTATAAGATTGCTTATTTCAGTAAATCTGAAACTTACAATCCACTTTCACTGCCTGCTCACGAATGCAGCTGCTTCACGAGCTGTATTCAAACAATCGCTATTTTAACAAGCAAGTTTCCAGCTGTCAAGCAAGCGGCCATACTTTTCCCATTTCCTGTGCAATCTCTTTTATCTTCTCCAGAGAATAACCGGTATACCGCATGATTTTATCGGTCGGTTCCGCTTCCCGGATCATCATCTGTGCAAGGTTGTAGCTCTTCTGTTCAATTCCAGATTCGATTCCCTGCTCTATTCCACGTTCTATTACCAAGTCTGATAAATTACACATAAGGTTCATCTCCTTTCCCAACTGATTGTCCATTCTCATCTGATATATTTCTTCCAGCTCTTTTTTCTTTTCCAGATAGGTCTTTTGTTCTGAAAACAGTGTATTTAACATTCCTAAAAGTTCATCGTTTGTTTCCATTGTTTCATTCAGTGCAATGATCACTACCGATAACTTATCATATGATTCCGGTCTGTCCGGCAATCCTGAGATAATATCCTGCTTTTTAATAGAATATTCTGATATTGCATTTCCAATTTTCTTTGGTGCTTGCATGCAAACCCAGATAGAGTACACTTTCTTCATATCATCGTACTTTGAATGTTCAAACTCTGTCCCAAGCTGTGCTGAAATCATTCTGGCATCATAAAAAATTCCTCTTGTCACGATTTCATATCCCGGATAGTAAGATTTCTGTGCTTCCAGATTCACAATCATGCGAATATGCCCTTCTTCATTCGGAATATGTACATAAAAACGGATATCGTAATAAATTTCTCCCTCATCCGCCACTTTATCTTCATTGGCAAGTCCTGCAATTCTCTTTTCCTCTTCCATATGCAGTACTCTTTTTTGATTTGTTTTTCCCGGATCAATCGATACCACTGCTATCTCAGGTGTACCTTCTATGCAAGGTATAATTTCTTCTACTGACATTCCTGCAAATTCTTTGACCGTACGTGCCAGAATCCGTGCAAGGATTTCTTTCTGGCTTAAAACACGTTTACATTGCGTATCATAACGCACTTTCACATCTGCCGAAGCCATGGCTCTTGAAAGTTCATTTTTCATTCATTTCTCCTGTCATTATAAAATATTCTGTTAGCTTTTTCAATATTTAGGGATTCTGACATGCCTGATTAAAACGACAGTCCCGGAACAGAATGTTCCTGTTTGATTTTATGTTTTCTATCATAACATACTTTTTAATAAATGACAGGAGTTCCCCTGATATTTTACAGTTTTTTAAGATTTTCCTCTATCTGACATATCATTTCTTTTGCTTCTTCCCGGCTAATCTGTTTCTTATCAAAATCCTGATATCCTGTATAAATTCTCTGAAATGGATATGCCTTTTCATCGAGATGAATTCCTACCGGAACAAGGTAATCATACTTACACAGTTCTTCTATCGGAGAGGAACACTGGTAACGTGTGATGTCATCTTCTTTCAGTAGGATATCCAGTACCCACTTCTCAATCTTTCCGGAAGGATGCAGTCCTGCAGAACGGACATACATTTCTGTCTCTTCCTCTCCCATGTATTCCAGAAGCTGTGTGACTCCGCTGTTTGTCTGATCCAGAAGCAGGATTTTGATTGGTTCTTTTGTCTGAATGTATTTTTTAATATCTTCTTTCTGATACTCATATTCCAGGCTGTCAATCGCTTTTTCCAGTCCGGCATTGATTTCTTCCTGATTAAAAATGCTTCTCATATCCTTAGCGATCTGAATTGCGGATGCTTTTACGTAATGATTGCTTCCATGCTTTAATATATAAAAAAGTTTTTCAAATCCTTTCTTTCCTCTCGCACGGATTTTATTTTGCTCATAGAAAAGTTTTACCCAGGTCTTGTTTTCTTCCGCCTCCATGGTTTCTTCAAAACACAGATACGCTCTCATACTCTTTTCATTCCATGAAAAACAGTTCACCCATACCTGAAAAAAACTTGCAACTGCATATCCCCGCACCAATGTCCTTTCATCTTCCATCAGGTCACGCAGACGGCTCAGGCTTCTTCTGGTTCTTCCTATGCAGAGTGCATCTGCTGCCTCAACACATACCAGTTCTGCTTTATCATACGTCAGATTATAAAGAAGCCGTTCATTTTCCGGTGTATACCATCCAACCAGAATTTCTGCTGCCGTCCACCGGACATCCTGTTTTCTGCTTTTGAGACATTTCCGCAAAAACTTCATCTCTTTTTCATTCATGATCAGGTATTTATCATTTAATTCTTCAATTCTTTTTATTTTTGTTTTTATCACTGTGTCCCCTATTCCCACATATAGTTATGATTCTATTATTCCTATGATGCCTTCTATTATTTTTTATAGGACTACAAAAATCAAAAATCTTCGTAGCCCCATATTTTTAAATCAAACGGCAGTATTCTCTCTCTACCTTGCCTTCATCTGAAGTAATATATTGCAAGATACCACCTTTTTCATTGAAAATCATGCTAAAATCCAACTCTTCAAGATACTTTTCTACATACACGGCTAATGTTTTCATTTCTCCTGCATAAAAGCAATCTTTAAACCAGCCATTACTTCCAATCATATAACCCTGAACTTTGTTGTCTGCTTTTTTCAACTCATTCTTAAATTCTTTTTCAGATATCGCTTTTACTGTATTTTTGTTTAATATTTCCGGTCTTTTCGCCAAAAATTCCCAAAAAGTTTCTCTTTCATTTTTACAATATCCCTGCTTTAATTTTTTCCTGCATCGTTCCTGATATTGGGAAATTATATACCTTTGAAGTGCAAATTTCTCTGCTTCCTCATCCCTAATACAAAGCAAAACTTCACCCTCTTTTATCCATTTTTCCAGAGGATATCCACAATAAAACAGTGCCAGCATTTCTTCACTGTTTTTACAGAAATAATCTTTATCAACATGAAGCATGTAGCATTTTTTCTTTTCAATCCACGTAATGCTTATTTCATATAATTTCGTTTTTCCGTAAATCAAGAAAGAATTCTGCTTCGCTACATATCTTTTAAACTCATCCATTTTCATTTTCCAGATTTATCTTTCCTTTCATCTCCAGTGGAAATACCGGATACATGATCAATTTTTCATCTGCCTTTGTCAGCCATTCTTTCATTTCCGGACTATAAATTAAAATCCTTCTGGCATGTCCGTATGTATATTCATACGTTGCATTGACATGCTCCCATTTCCCCAGTTTTTCTGTATCCAGATAAATATTATGAAATCCCGCATCTGGTTCTTTTTGAACTCGCACTTTTTTACAGTGACTGCATGCTTCTGTTGCCCTGTAGCTTTCACATTGAAAGGCTCCCTTTCCCAGTACATTTTCTGCTTTTAACTGATATCCTGCAACTTTTTTCAAAACTCCGCTGTAATATGCCGGAATAAAATTCTTTTGGGACAGTCCTTTTTCTATAAGATATTCATACATTGGAATGGTCACAAACATATCTAACTGTCCCGGGCGGGTAAACACTGCTTTTCTTCTGTTCAGATCCTCCAGTTGCTTTTTCTTTTTAAAGGTATATTCTTTGTTCTGGAAAAAAGTTTCACACTCCGGGCACAAACTTTCATATACCTTTTTCTCATTTTCTTCAAATTCATATCCTGCCAGGTCAATATAATATCCGATCGCATTTTTCTCTTCTTCCTGCGTATATTTCGGTATATAAGAGCACCAGATATCCGGTTCTATGATATCCAGCAATTCATCGTCATCTTCTTCCGTATCTTCATCGTACTGAAATACCTGGTCAATTTCTTTCTCTAATTCCACAAGTTCTCTGTAGACTGCCTCCTTAATGTCCACGGTAAACGTATATCTTTCCATGGAACTGTACAGTTTTTCTGCCTTGCATCCCAGTTTTTGCATCAGATTTACTGCTTTCTGCGTGTAGATGGATTCATCTTCTTTATCAATATCAATTCTGAATTTTGCGTATACTTTCATTTGACTTTTCCCCTTATTAAGATACAAATTTTATATATGATGCTATTATAACAAACTTTTTATGCTTTTGGCATCTTTTTTCATCTTTAACCTTTATAGCACAGAAAATCTACTGTAAAACAGCAGCATGCTTTTGCACACTGCTGCCTTTTTCACTCACTCTGCATGGTGGTGATCACGATATTCTCACCGGAAATTTCGGTTTTGCGTTTTACGATATCTTCGATCTGTGCCCGCTGTGCATCGGTGATCTCACTCTGTCCGATGACCACATCGACGCTGCCGTCTGTGATACTTACGACTGCATCGGTAAATCCTTTGGATTCGAGCAGAAGCTCCGCTGCCGCTTCTTTTTCTGCGTTCTCTGTGAGGGCGGTCATATCGTTGACTGCATTTTGTTTCTGTTCTTCGGTCACGTTTTCGTTGTTGATGATCTCAAGCAGGGTTTCTTTGTTTTTGGATCGTACCTGCTCTCTGGTCAGTTTTGCCTGGGCCGCAAAGCTGCTGCCTGTTCCTGTGCTGGTAAGTACTGCCTCGCCCGGCGTGTCGGTCACTTCTTCGGATGCAGTGTCCGTTCCGGCATCTGTTTCGCCCGCCGACAGGGAGGCATCGCTCATACCATCGGTTTCGCCTGCCGCAGCTTCTCCTAAATAAACTTCTCCGTCCGCCGAGTCGGTGAGGGTGATGTCCTGATCCAGGCTGTCGATATCGGTAAGTGTGGCTTCGGTCTCTGTTGTGGATGCCGGCAGTGCATTTTCACCGAGTTTCGTACCCGAATAATTGAGATAGCCTGCCACTGCGACTAATGCCGCCAGAGCTGTGATGATGATCTGGTTTTTCTTCCACATATGTTTCACATCTCTCCTCCTTAAACCTTCTTCATTACTTTGATTTTATGCACTTCAATCCCAAATAATGCTACGACCGCATCGGTAATATCCGCTGCTGTTTTTGCATTGTTTCCGCCCTCTGCCGCCACGATCACACCTTCCACTTCCGGCTCTGTGATTTCTTTGACATACGGCGTTTCCGCTCCGTTTTCCTGCTTTTCAAAAACCGTGTTCTCTTCGAAATCCTGTGCATTCGCCGTGCTTTTGTCGCCGGACTGATCCTGTGTATTTTGACTGTTTGAGGTTCTTGTGTCCTTTTCCACAATATACGCTCCGCAGGAACGTAAGGTAATCATCACTTTGACTTCCCCCACTCCGTCCACTTCCCGAAGCACTTCTTCAAGCCTTTGTTCCATCCTCTGTGTCCGTTCCTGTGCCAGATCTTCTGTATTTCTTACGTTGTTTTCAACTGCCGGTGCATTGGTTTTTGTCTGTGTGTTTTGCTTTTTGCTGCTGTTATCCGGCCAGGTGATCACCAGAAGCAACAGTCCGACAAGAAGACCGATCAGCACCGGACTGCCCTTTTTTCCTTTGCATTTCTCCCAAAAATCCAGCCACTGTTTCATGCGGCTCATCCCCCCAAAAAGACCACTTTATCGCTGCTGATCTGATAAATTTCCCAGAGTTTCTGTAAAATCTGCTCCTGCACCGCCTCTTTTTGCTGCAGATCCTCATACCCCCCGGAAATCGTTACTTTGCGGATGCCCTCTGTCTCTTCGGATTGAAATACAACCTTCACTTTTGTCCCTTTCATCCCCTCCCCGTCTGCCGTCTCTTCAATCTGACGCTGCACTTCCTTCTGACAGGCTTCCGTCAGAACACGGCTCCTTAAGTCACTTAAATTTTCCTGTTCCATCCGGATCGAATCCCACTCTTCCAGCTGTAATGCCTGCTGCCACTGCTTCTCAAATACTGCCGTCAGATGTGCCTGATCCGTCAGCGGACTGATCAGCAGGATCAGAAACAGGACACCGCAAAACAGCCGAATGTATTTCTGATAATGGTTATCCGGAAGAATCTGCTCTGCAAGCTGCATCAGACACAGGCAGCACAGGATGCTCCGTACCCAGCTTCGAATCTCTGCCGACATCTTTTCTCCCCTTTCTTCTATTTTCCAAGCGATGCGGTGACAATGGCGATCGTCAGGAAAAACAGCATACTGCAGGACATCATGATCTTCAGAAGCAGCCCGACTCCTTCTGCAACTGCCGCCACACATTCGTTGAGCCGTTTGTCGCCGACCGGCTGCACCAGGGCCGCCATCGCCTTATAGATCAGTGTGCAGAACGCCAGACGGCACACCGGTGCCAGACAGAGCATCAGAACAGCGATCATCCCGCACACACCGACGGCATTCTTCAGAAGAACGGCAGAACCAAGCACCGTATCCGTCACGCTGCCAAACAGGTTGCCAAGGCCGGGGATCGCCGATACGGTGCGGCTGACGGCTGTATTTTTCAGCCCGTCAACGGCCGGAAGGATCAGTCCCTGAATCACCTGAAATCCGATCGCTGCCGCTGTCATGCTCTTCATTGCCCATTCGATCACCGTACGCACAAGTTCTGCCAGATGCGAGAGCCTGTCATCCTTTGAGAGATGGTCTAGCAGCAAAAACAGAACATAAAGCTGCACGCCGGGCAGAAGAAGATATCTTTGCACCCACTGCACCGCTGCGATCAGCAGGATCGCCGACTCGTAGAACGCCAGCCCTCCAACGCTGTTCCCCGCAAAAACGGCCGCCGCAAAATAAGACGGCACCAGAGCTTTCATAAAGCCATTGACTCTGCCAAGCGTTGCATCCGTCATCCGGCTCATTCCGGTAAATCCCTTCATCAGAACTGCTGCCAGCATCAGATACATCATAAAAAAGCTGATCAGTGCTGTACCGTTCTTTTCCATGAGATCCGTGAAATTCAAAACAAGTGCCGCCACGATCACCAGTAAAAACACCTGCAGTGCCGTCTCTTTCTGATTTTTCCATTCCAGAAGCAGTGCATCAAAAACCAGCGTTTTCAAAGTTGAAAGATTCAGCGGGATTTCTCCCCTGATCAGGCTTTTCAGTGCATCCGCAAAACGAAAACTGCTCTCTTCTTCAAGATCTGCAAGACTCTCCTCGATTTCCTGCAGATGAAACGCCTTTATATTAAGGAAGTCTTCCGCTCCGGTCTGTAATTCTTCTGCTGTATCCTGTCCCTGATCTTTCTCCTGCACCTGTGACGCTGCCATGATCACCGCCGTTTTTTCTGAAAGAACGGCCGCCTCGCACACCTGCTTCTGTCCTGCCACATCCAGCAATCCTGCAAAAAGCAGCAAAAATACATAAATACGATATTTCTTCATATATTTTACCATCAGGCAAGACAGCTGCGGATCGTCTCAAACAGTGCCAGCAAAACCGGTGTCCCTGTCGCCAGCACCGAGATCTTTCCGAAAAATTCAATCTGTGAGGAGATTGCCCCATATCCCGCATCTTTGCAGATGCCTGCCGCAAAATCCGCCACATAGGTGATACCGATCATTTTGAACAGAATCTTCACATAAGCATCCTTTATGTTTGTGTAGCTTTGCAGCTGCTGCAGGCTTTCTGATAAATACCTAAGTTTTTCCACTGCACAGAAAAAAATAAGCATACAGGAAGCCATGCTGATCAACACGGCAAACACAGGTCTGGTCTCTTTGAGAAACAACGCCAGTAAAATCCCGGTAATCCCAAGAACTGCAATTTTGATCACAGTGCAAACAACTCCTTTATGCTCTCAAACAGCTGGCTGATATACGGCAGCACCCAGAACAGCACCAGTACCAGCCCTGCAAGGCTTGCAAGATACGCCTGTTCTTCCCTGCCGCTGTGCTTTAAGACCTGACCGAGCACCGAGACCAGGATCCCGACCGCTGCGATCTTAAACAGCAGATTAACACTCATCTCCATCTCCTCTCTCTGTCAGTAAAGTAAAATGACAAGAAACGCACCGGCACCAAAACCCAGACATCGAAACATTTTTTCTTTTTCCCGGTATTCTTTTTTTGCCTGAACACACGCATCACTGACCTGTTCCAGGTAATAATCCAGTGTTTTTTTCTGCATCGCTACATCCAGATAACCGAGCTGACCGCCAAGCGTCCGAAGGCTTGCAAGGTCGCTCTCCTTTAAGGCAGTACCTTTCAGATCCATCTCCAGCTGCTTTTCAAAGATCACACCTAGATTCGCTTCTTCTCCTTTTTGCATCTTTTCCTGTACATGTACCAGAAAATCCGAAAGCGGCTGTGAAACCCGCTTTGCAATGCTGCCAAACGCCTCATCCAGCATCGTATTCGCATAGCCAATTTCCGCCGAAAGCATAACCGTCATGCGACGCAGCTCTTCCAATATGTGAATTCTCTTTTTCATTTCCGCACAGATCAGGCATCCTGCCGCAAAACAGCTGAACATTGTAAGGCCTGCCCCGAACAGTTTCAGCATACCACCCCCTCCTCCCCGTAGAGCCTAGTCCCTCTGCCATCAAAAATCCCCCACACCGAACCGATTTTTTTCTTTCCGCTTAAAATAATATAGCGGTCAAAAACGTGTTCCTTTACCATCTTCTGAAGGAGCGGTTTTTTCTCAATGTCTTCCACCGAACTGCCGTGAACCGTCGCAATCAGGCGGCAGCCGCAGTTCAGCACCGATTCAATCGCCTTGATATCACCGTAATCCCCGATCTCATCGACTGCCACCACTTCCGGTGACATGGATCTGATCAGCATCATCATGCCTTCTGCTTTCGGACAGCAGTCCAGCAGATCCGTCCGTATGCCAAGATCATTCTGCGGAACGCCCTGGTAAGCTCCTCCGATTTCTGAACGTTCATCCACCACACCGACATTCTTTCCCTCACACCAGGCATTCCCGTTTGAAATCTGACGGATCACATCACGCAGCAGCGTAGTTTTTCCGCAGCACGGCGGCGAAATGATCAGTGTATGGCAGACTTCCCCATTCTCCACAATAAAAGGCATTACTTTATCTGCACAGCCTTCTACCTGATGAGCAAGCCGAATGTTCAGAAACGAAATATAACGGATACTCCTGACCTTCCCTTCCTCCATCAGGATCTTCCCGGCGACACCGACACGGTGTCCGCCCTGGATCGTTAAAAATCCCTGCCGCAGTTCATCTTCATAAGCATAAAGCGAGTACCCGGCAATGTACTCCATCGTTTCCATCAGCTCACAGCGATCCACGTAATGAATATTTTCTTTCTCATACTGCTCATTTCCGTTACACCGCAGAAGTTTCCCCTCTTCTGTGAGCTTGTATTCTTTTCCCCGCTGCCGGATCATCAGCGGACTGTTGATCCTCATCCGGATCTCCTGCAGCTCGGCAAAATTCAGATCTGCCTTCTGCAGGATCCTCCTCACCGGAAGCGAAAATATTTTAAAAAATCCGTCTGCACATTTCAATGTCCTCACCTCTTAGGACATACTATGCTCAGGCGGATATTGTTATGAGTACTTATGATGTCCGAAAAAAGATTCATCCGGACACATCGCAGCGTTCTCTTTAAATTTACACAAAAAAATCAGGAGATATGTCTTTCTCGTCAACATATCTCCTGTTAATGATGTTCTGCTATTTCCATTGGACTTCTTACCTTTCTTTCATTTTCATCCTGTCCGCTTCTGTGTTTTACAAAAGAAGATGTGGTTTAAGTTTTTGGTGGACTGTACCTCTCTTTCTTAGATTCTTTTGATTTTAATTCTTTCTGTTTTTTTGAATTTGCCCTTCGCTTTCCTAATCACTGAAGTTGAATGACTGTTTCTTTATCTTTGATCTTTGATCTTTGATCTTTGATCTTTGATCTTTGATCTTTGATCTAATGCTATGTCTTCATTGGACTATCCTCCTTGTTTTTTGTTTCTCTCTTTTGTTTTGTTGTCTTTATTATAGGCGTTCTCCTTTGATTTGTCAAGCACTTTTTTAAATATTTTTTTGTTATTTTATAATTGTATTTATTTAATATATTTTTCAGACATTTTATGCAGTTTCTTCGTATTTCTTATTGATTTTTTCGCTGTAGCCTGATAAAATGATGCCAGGAAGTCTACTATTGAAATCTATATGATGCCAGGCTCAAAAACCTGAAACCGTATGGCGTCTTTTGACCTTAACATCATATATAAATTCTACAAAGAAACGAGGTAATTTTGCATGAAGAAAAGAATCGTAATCGCTCTCGGACACCGTGCCCTCGGCACCACACTTCCGGAGCAGAAAAAGGCTGTCAAAACATCCGCTGCTGTACTGGCTGATATGGTGGAAGAAGGTTATCAGCTGGTGATCACACACAGCAATGCACCGCAGGTCGGCATGATCCACACTGCAATGAACGAATTCGGCAAAACGCATCCGGACTACACAGTCGCTCCGATGTCCGTATGCTCCGCCATGAGCCAGGGCTATATCGGCTACGACCTGCAGAATGCAGTCCGTGCCGAGCTTTTAAAACGAGGTATCTTCAAAACCGTATCTACGATCCTGACACAGGTGATCGTTGATCCTTATGACGATGCATTCCATCATCCGGTCAAAGTGATCGGCCGCTACATGGATGCCAAAGAGGCAGAAGCAGAAGAACAGAAAGGCAACTATGTCAAAGAAGAGCCTGGCAAAGGTTACCGCCGTATCGTTGCTGCCCCGATGCCAAAGAGCATCGTAGAGATCGATGCGATCAAAACACTGGTTCAGAACGACCAGGTTGTTATTGCCTGCGGAGGCGGCGGTATCCCGGTTCTGCAGCAGGGCAATGAGCTCAAAGGTGCAAGTGCCATCATCGAAAAAGACTACGCCAGCGGAAAACTCGCAGAAGGCGTGGATGCAGATATCCTGATGATCCTCACAAACGACAAGATGGTTGACATTGACCGTGACACCGAGCATCCGAGATTTCTGGAACATATTACGGTAGAAGAAGCAAAAGAACATATCGCAGCCGATCAGTTCGGTGTAAATTCCATGCTTCCAAAGATCTGTGCTTCCGTTGATTTTATCACAGCCGGAAGAGGACGCTCTGCAATCATCACAAATCTGGAAAATGCCATCGATGCCCTGAAAGGCAAGACCGGAACCATTATCACAGAGTAAATTAAAATGCCAAAGAAATACACCGCACGTTTCCATGCGGTGTATTTCTTTTTGCTGTTGAACTTCAGCGGTAGTGTAAAATAGTTTGTGTTTTTGGTAAAAAACAACTCCTTTTTGGTAAGAATTCAGATATGACAATTCTTATCGAAAAGGAGTATTTTTTATGGCAGTTGCAAAGGAACAAATTCGACAGATCATCTCAGAAAACA